>Ga0105046_10001023_pt1 | contig 41823 bp, 35 predicted proteins | sample MAT03_FD_78385 | JGI IMG/M metagenome (GOLD analysis project Ga0105046, IMG submission 78385) | Freshwater microbial communities from Lake Fryxell liftoff mats and glacier meltwater in Antarctica - MAT-03 (megahit assembly) | ecosystem: Environmental > Aquatic > Freshwater > Ice > Liftoff... | reverse complement strand
GGGGGCAGACGCTGGTGGTCGGCGTCCGTCCGACGCTCGAGTCGAACGCCTCCATGCCCGCGACTTCCACGCCGGTGCGGGTGCCCCGTCCAGTCGACGGACACTTGATCATGACGTCGAACAGATCCTTCCCGGCGCACCCCATGGAGGACATATCGGCAGAAGACATATCGGCCGGCGCTCCCCGCGCATCAGTCGCCGTAGGGAGCCTCTGGTCCGCGTGGCCTACCGAAGACGCGCCATGCTCTCGACGAGTGACGGCAGGGTCCCGTTCCCACCCGCCCCGCCCTTGGTGGTCGGTTTGAAGCGGTAGGTCCGGGTGCTCGACTTGATGGTGAGTCCATTGTCGGCCAGACCGTGCACGAACTGGCCGTACAGAAGGCGAAAAGCCTCATCGGCCTGTGGTGAGTCGTCTGGCACGAATGCGACGCCCTGTCGAGACACGGTGAGCACTCCGCGGCCACGACTACACGTATCTCAAGACGACCTTTGGCAGCGAGTTCCGCGAGGTCGGCGCGGCCGCGTTCTTACGCGCCAGGCTGGTCGACGACCTGATTGACCGCGGCCTGCAGCACGAGGCACCCGCGTCGGGTCGCGTTCCAGGTCTCGCGGCGGGTCTGAGGCGGCTCCCTGGTCCTTCTCTGATAAACTAATTTTCCGTATGAAGCATTCCGAGAAAGAGCACCTGAAGGAAAACGAAGTGGCCACCGCCCTGGCCGTGGCCGGCCAGAACCGGTCGAGCCTGATGGCCATCGGCGCCGCGCTGCTGGTCGTGCTCGTCGCCATCGGCGGCTTCGTGACCTGGCAGCGCAACCAGGACAGCGCCGTGTCGGGCCTGCTGGCCGATGCGATGGTCACCTACGAAGCCCCCGTGCAGGCGCCCGTGCCCGGTGACAGCGGCTCCACGGCCGCGCCCACACAGATGCCCGGCACCTATCCCACCGAGAAGGCCAAGCTCGAAGTGGCGCTGCCCAAGTTCCTGGCGGCCGCTCAGTCGAGCCCGGGAAGCACCCCCGGCCGTCTGGCCCGGCTGAACGCCGCGTCGGTGCTCGTGGCCCTGGGCCGCTTCGACGAAGCGCGCACGCACTACGAACAGCTCGCCACCGGCACCGACATCGTGGCCAGCGGCGCGGCCCTCGGCAAGGCGCAGGCGCAGCTTCGCGCGGGGCAGTTCGACCCGGCCATCGAGAGCCTGAAGACCTTGAGCGCCCAGCCCACCGGCAAGCTGCCGATCGACGGCGTGCTCATGGAACTGGCGCGGGCCTACCGTTTGTCAGGCAAGGTCGACGACGCGCGCAAGACGCTCACTGAAATCGTCGAGAAGCACGCCGAGTCGCCGTTTGTGACCGAGGCGCGCGCCGAGCTCGAAAAGCTCAAGAGCTAGAAGACCTCGTCATTCGCTGGCCTCGCGCTTGAACGCCGCCAGCAGGCGCAGGGCCTCGAGCGGCGTCGTCTGGTCGATATCCACGGCGCGCAGCTTGTCGCGCAACACGTCGTCTACGACCGGCGCCTGGAAGAGACCGAGCTGCTGCTGCGGCACTGCTGCGGTGCCGCTGATCGCCGGCCGTCCCCCGCGCGACAGCTCATCCCGCTCGAGCGCCACGAGAATCTCTTTCGCGCGCGCCAGCACCGGCGGCGGCAAGCCGGCCAGTCGCGCCACGTGGATGCCGTAGCTGCGGTCGGACCGGCCCGGCAGGATCTTGTGCAGGAAGACGATGTCGTCCTTCCATTCCTGCACGGCCACGTGCGCGTTCACCACGCCCGGCACGCCGTCTGCGAGATCCGTGAGCTCGTGATAGTGCGTGGCGAAGAGCGTCTTGGGCCGCGCCCGCGGGTTGGTGGCCAGGTGCTCCGCCACCGCCCACGCGATGCTCAGACCGTCGAACGTGGCCGTGCCCCGGCCCACCTCGTCGAGCACGACCAGGCTCTTCGACGTGGCGCCGTTCAGGATGTGTGCCGTTTCCTGCATCTCGACCATGAAAGTCGACTGGCCGCGCGCGATGTTGTCCGATGCGCCGACGCGCGCATAGATGCGGTCGACGAGGCCCAGCTTCGCGTCGCGCGCCGGCACGAACGAACCGGCCTGCGCCATGAGTGAGAGCAGCGCCACCTGCCGCAGATAGGTGGACTTGCCGCCCATGTTCGGGCCGGTGAGCACGACCAGCTGCTGCGTGGTGCCGTTCAAGGCGACGTCGTTGGGCACGAAGGTGCCACCGGCGAGCCGTTCCACCACGGGATGGCGCACGTCGCTGGCCACGAGCGCGTCGCCGTCGTGCACGTAGGGCTTGGTGAAGTTGCCCACCGCGGCCGTTTCGGCCAGGCCCGCCAGTACGTCGAGCGCGGCCACGGCGCGCGCGGTCTCGAGGACCCGCGCGGATTCGCCTGAGACGCGCGCCCGCAGCGCCTCGACCAGTTCCAGTTCGCGTTCGATGCTGCGCTCATCAGCGCCAAGCACCTTCTCTTCGTGCGACTTCAGCGCCGGGGTCACGAACCGCTCGCCGCCGGCGATGGTCTGCTTGCGGAGGTAGTCGTCAGGCACCGCATGCAGGTTCGCCTTCGAGATCTCGATGTAGTAGCCGAACACGCGGTTGAAGCGCACCTTCAGTGACTGGATGCCCGTGCGCGTGCGTTCGGCCGCTTCCAGTTCCGCGATGATCTGCTTGCCCGACCGGCTGATGCGCCGCAGATCGTCGAGTTCGGCATCGACGCCGTCGCGAATGGCGCCGCCGTCGCGGGCCAGCAGCGGCGGCTCGTCGTTGAGCGTGGCATCGATGCCCTGGCGCATCTCGGCGCAGTCGTCTAGCGCCGCCACGAGCCCCGCGATGAGCGGCGCCTGACACTCGCCGAGCAGCAGACGGGTGCGCGGCACGGCCGCCAGCGAGCGCGCCACGGCCACGATGTCGCGCGGGCCCGCCGTGGCCAGCGCCACTTTCGACACCAGGCGCTCGAGGTCGAGCACCGCCTTGAGCGTGTCGCGCACCTTGCCGCGATCGGCGGCGCGGAAGGCCAGTTCCTCCACGGCATCGAGCCGCTCACGGATCGGCTCGAGCGTGACCAGCGGCGCAATCAGCCACGCGCGCAACATGCGGCCGCCCATGGGTGTGACGGTGCGATCGATTTCGTCGAGCAGCGATCCCCGACGTCCGCCCTGCGACGACTCGACGATCTCGAGATGACGCATCGTCATCGGATCGACGATGAGCTTGCCGGCGGTTTCGCGCAGGCGGATGGTGCGGACGTGCGCGAGATCCGCCTTCTGCGTGTCGCGCAGATACCGCACGAGTGCGCCGGCGGCCGACACGGCGAGGGGACGGCCGTCGAGCCCGAAGCCCTGCAAGCCCGCCACACGGAGCTGTTCGCACAAGGTGGCGGCCGCGCGCGCCGGGTCGAACGTCCAGCCGTCCACGGGCGTCACGGCGATGCCGGCCGACGCCGGCAGCAGCGCGTGCACATCCACGCCGGGGGGCACCACGATCTCGCGCGGCGCCAGCACGGCCACCTCGTCGTCGACCGCCTGATGCGCGGTGGCGCCGTGGTACTCGGCCGTCTGGAATTCGCCGGTCGACAGATCGAGCAAGGCCACGCCGAGCCGGGCCTGCGGGCCGGCCGGGGCCTCGAGGCCGGTCACGGCCAGCAGGAACGCCGAGTCGCGCGCGTCGAGGGTGGCGTCGGCCAGCGTGCCGGGCGAGACGACGCGCACCACCTCGCGCTTCACGACGCCCTTGGCCTTCTTGGGATCTTCGGTCTGCTCGCAGATGGCCACGCGGTGGCCGAGCTTCACGAGCCGGCTGATATAGCCCTCGCCGGCATGGAACGGCACGCCGCACATCGGGATCGCGGCGCCCGTGGCGGCATCCTTCGAACGCGAGGTGAGCGTGAGATCGAGCGCGCGCGCGGCGACCAGCGCGTCTTCGTAGAACAGCTCGTAGAAGTCGCCCATGCGGAAGAACACGAGCGCGAGCGGATACTGCCGCTTGGCGTCGAGGTACTGGCGCATCGCCGGCGTCGTGGACGCGCCGAGCGCGGGCAGCGGGGGGGCGGAATCAGGCGGGAGGGACAGAGACAGCCTCGAGTCGATCGCGCGCGCAGACGGCGCCTGGGCGCGAAAACGTCGAGTATAGTCGGGATGCCGCGCACGCGGCACGCATGTGGCTGCTGGCGCTCGAGACAACCACCCGGGAGGGGAGCGTGTCGCTCCTGCGCGACGACGCCGTCGTCGCGGAACGCCTCGGCAACCCCGCCCTGTCACACGCGGAACGGCTGCCCGCCGACTTCGCCGCGGTGCTGGCGGTGGCGGGCCTGGCGCCGAATGCCATAGACCTCTTTGCGGTGGCCACCGGGCCGGGCGGCTTCACCGGACTGCGTATCGGTCTGGCCGCCGTCCAGGGCCTGGCGCTCTCCCTCGATCGGCCCGTGGCGGGAGTGGCATCGCTGCCGGCGCTGGCCTGGGCCGCCTTCGATGCAGATCCGGCGCTGCCGCACGCCGGCGTGTGGCTCGACGCCTCGCGCGGGGAAGTCTTCGCCGCGACCTATCGGCGCGCCCCCGCCACCGCTGACGCATGGCCGCTCGAGGTCATGGCGCCGCCGACTTCGGCCAGCCCCGACGACACGCTCGCTGCGTGGGCGGGCATGCTGCCGGCCGGCACGTCCATCGTGGCGGCGTGCCGGGAACCCGCGCAGGCCGCGCTCGCGGGCGCCGGCTACCGGCCGCTCATCGCGCCCACGCAATTGGCCGGCACCGTGGGCCGCATCGCGTGGCGCATGCACGCGCTCGGGCTCTCGGCCGCACCCCATGCGCTGATGCCGGAGTATGTGCGGCGCCCCGACGTCGAGATCGACCGCGACCGCCGCGCCGCGGCCGCCCGCGCCCGATGACCTTCGAGCGCCTCGTCTCGCGCGCCGATCTCGACGGCATCCTGGCCCTCGATGAGGTGTGTTTCGACCGGCCGTGGACGCGCGGTGACTACGAGCGCGAACTCGCCGATCCCGCCCGCTGCTACATCTACATCGCGCGCGTCGAGCACCAGCTCATCGCCTATTGCTCGTTCTGGCGCATCTTCGACGAAGCCCACATCAACAACTTCGCTGTGCACCCCCACTGGCGGCGGCGCGGCCTCGGCCGCGCCCTGCTGAGCCATAGCCTGGCCGAGGCGGCCGCGGCTGGTGCGCCGAAAGCGACGCTCGAGGTGCGGCGCTCGAACGAGGCCGCAATCGCCCTCTACGAACAGGGCGGGTTCGCCAGGGCCGGGCAGCGGCGTGCGTACTACACGCATCCGGTCGAGGACGCGGTCATCCTCTGGCGCGGAGCGCCGCCGCCCGCTTGAACCGGTCCGGCGCCGGTGCTAGAGTCGCCCTGAGGGCGGCGCACGGTGCGCCGGCCTGTTCGGGAAAGGAGCGGATGTCCATGACCGGCTCCGAGGACGCGCGCCTCCGGCTGCTCGACCACAGCGCAGCCTTCCGTCAACTCTCGGTCGATCACCACACGCTCGACGACCGCCTCAAGCTCCTCGCCACCAAGTCCCACCTCAACGACGACGAACAGCTCGAAGAAGTCCGCTTGAAGAAGGAGAAACTGCGTCTCAAAGACCAGATGGAGACGCTCGTGCGCCAGTTCCAGACCGGCCCCGGCGATTCGCTCCCGGCCTGACGCCCACTGCTCACGGCGGCGCCGGCCCGCAGCCGGCGTCGCCAACCTGTCACACCGGCCGGTGCGACAGGTACAATCCCCCCCGTGAACATGATCGGACTCGACCGCGCCGCGTGGCCCTTCATCCTGGGCGCCGTCGCCGTGGCGCTCGTCGGCGCCTGGCTCGGCGGCCGCTGGTGGGCGCTGCCCGGCGGGCTGCTGGCGCTCGTGTTCGTCTTCTTCTTCCGCGACCCTGAACGTCCGCTTCCCGGCGACCAGTCGCTGGTCGTGTCACCAGCCGACGGTCTCGTCATGAACGTCGGTCCGGCCGGGGCCGACGCGCCGGTGGGGACGTGGCAACAGATCACCATCTTCCTGTCGCCGCTCGACGTGCATGTGAACCGCGCACCGGTGTCGGGGCGGGTCACGCGCGTGTCTCACAAGGCGGGGCAGTTCCTGCCGGCCTACAAGCCCGAGAGCGGGGCGGTCAACGAGCAGTCGGAAGTCTGGATCGACCATGACGGCCGCACCGCTGTGTTCCGCCAGGTCGTCGGCCTGCTGGCGCGGCGGGTCGTGACGCGCGTAGTCGAGGGCGACGCGCTCGTCGTCGGCCAGCGCATCGGCGTGATGAAGTTCGGATCGCGCATGGACGTGTTCCTGCCCACCAACCTGGCCGTGCGCGTGCGCAAGGGTGACCGCGTCGTGGCGGCCGAAACGGTGCTGGCCCAGTGGGACCCACGATGAGCGCGGAGGAGCCGACGCGCGACGCGCCACGCGAATCGCCACCCGAGCGCAAGGGCCTCAGGCGCGGCGTGTTCCTGCTGCCGAGCCTCTTCACGGTCGCGAACCTGTTCTGCGGCTGGGCGTGCGTCGTCTACGCCATGCGTGGCCAGTTCGAGACGGCCGCACCGTTCATCGGCTTTGCCATCGTGCTCGACATGCTCGATGGCCGGATCGCGCGCATGACCGGATCGTCGAGCCAGTTCGGCGTGGAGTTCGACTCGCTGGCCGATCTGATCTCGTTCGGCATGGCGCCAGCCGCGCTCACGTTCCAGTGGGGCCTTGCGCCGCTCGGCCGCCTGGGCTGGGCGGTCGGTTTCCTCTACCTCACCGCCGCCGCGGTGCGGCTGGCCCGCTTCAACATCCAGCACGTGTCCGACAAGCGCTACTTCGTGGGCATGCCGAGCCCGTCAGCCGCGGGCATTCCCGCCGCCACGATCTACTTCTATCCCTACGCCATCACCGAACGCGGTCCCGCCATCATCGCGCTCGTGATGCTGATCGTGCCGGCGCTGCTCATGGTGAGCACGTTCCGCTTCCGCAGCATGAAGACGCTGAATCTGGCGGCGCCGCGCAATCCCAAAGTGCTGCTGGTCGCCGCCGGGGGCATCGCGCTGATGGTGGCCTACACCCACGAGATGCTCGTGGCGCTGGCCTACGGCTATCTGCTCGCGCCCGTCATCGAGTGGGTCGTGACCCGCGGCAGCCGCCGCCAGGCGGTAGCGGACGCTGTGAACCCGGACACTCCGCCGACCTCCGACGCGCCGCCGATCTAGCCCCGATCTAGCCCGCATCCCTCAGCCTGCCGGCAGCCACAGCGAGACCGTGGTACCCACGCCGTGCGTGCTCGCCACCTCAATCCGTCCGCGGTTCAGTTCCACGTTGCGGCGCGCGCTGGTGAGGCCCAGACCGGTGCCGGTGGCCTTGGTGGAGAAGTAGGGTTCGAAGATCCGCGCCAGGGCTGCGGCGTCCATGCCCACGCCGGTATCGGTCACGTCGATGCGCACGGTGCCGTCCTCGGCGGGCGCAGCCGTGACCGCCAACTGCCCCTCGCCCGGCATGGCGTGCAGCGCGTTCTCGATCACGTTGGTGAGCGCACGCGCCAGCAGCACGCGGTCGACCATCACCACGACCTCGCCGCCGGCGACCTCGTGGGTGATGCCGATGCGCCCGGCGAGCGCGGTCGCATACGGGGCGAGGATTTCGTCGAGCAGCGGCGCCAGGGCCGTGGCGGTGGGCCGCGCCTCGGGCGAACTTGCGAAGCTGGAGAACTCCGAGGCCAGCTGCCGCAGCAACCGCACCTGCAGCAGGATGTTGTTGACGCACTCGTCGACCAGCGCGCCGAGCGGGCGGCCGCGATCGACGTGCACGCGGCGCAGGTGCTCGGCGTTCAACTGGATCGGCGTGAGCGGGTTCTTGATGTCGTGCGCGACCTGGCGCGCCATCTCCGCCCAGGCCTCGAGCCGGTTGGTGCGCTCGAGCTGGCCGCGCTGGCGGCGCAGGTCGTCGGCCATGCCGTTGAACGCCTCGACCAGCCGGCCCAGTTCATCGCTGGTGCGTGCGAGCACCCGCGCGTTCAGGTCGCCGGCCGCCAGCCGGCGCGTGGCGCGCGTGAGGCGGCTGACCGGATCCGAGATCCGTTCGGCCGCCCAGTAGCCGATGGCCGAACCGAGCAGGATGAACGCAATCGCCGCGAGCAGCACGCGCCGGTCGAGTTCGTCGACCTGGCGTTCGATGCCGCGCTGGCGCAGGGTGAGCGGCACGCTCACAATCGCCTGTTGATCGTCGACGCGCACGGGTGCCGAGGCCACCAGGTACTCGTAGGTGCCGACCGTCTCACGCGCGATGTAGGTGGGCCGGCCTTCGAGCACGAGCGCGCGGTAGATGTCGCCCGGCGTGCGCGTGGGCAGTAGTCCCGACGCAAACAGGTTGCGTTCACTGGAGGCGAGCAGGCCCGTGCCGGCAAACACGTTGATGTCCTCGCCGATCACGCGGCTGAGCCAGACGAGCAGGCTGTCGTCGAGCGCCGGCAGATTCGTCGCGCCGCGCGACTCGATGGTGGCGAAGTCCTCGACGACGCGGCTGGCCGAGAGCACGGTGCGCGTGGCCTCGCGCTCGATGTCCTGCCGCAGCGACGTGGCCATGTAGGCGCGGGTCACGAGGGCCAGCGCCACGACCGGCACGACCACGGCGGCGACGAAGGCCAGGAACAGCGTGCGATAGAAGCTGGCCCGCACCTCGCGGAACAGGGCGCGGCCCGACACCGGGGCGCGCGCCGACGCCAGGGACGCGAGGGTGACCGCGACGAGCAGCGCAAAGAAGGTGAGCGCCGCCAGCGCCACGAGTTCCGCCACTGTGGCCCAGTGGGCCAGGAGCGACGTGCGCGGATAGCCGATCGCGTAGATCGCGCCGCGGTCGTTCTGCAGGTAGACGTCTGAGGACACGCCGCGATCGTCGATGGTGGCCCAGAAGGCCGCGCGCGACGCCGCCAGCCGTGCGAAGAGCGCTTCGGAGATCGGCCAGGCCTCGCCGCCTGACACGAACAGCGGCCGGCGGCTCCAGCCGTAGACGACAAACGCCACGTCCTCCTGATCGGGTCGCGCGCCGCCCGGCGCGGTCGCGCGCAGCAACCCCACATAGGGATTCTGCGCATCCAGGAAGGGCAGGTTGCCGTAGTCGAGCACCACGTGCACGACCACCGATCCGATGGTACGGCCGTTGACGCACACCGCGCGGCCGGCGTGCAGCAGCCGCCGCTCCTCGGCAAAGAACGGCGACACCTCTTCGAACAGCTCCCAGCCGCATGAGGTCTCCTGCCACGCTTGATCGGCCGCGGTCTCGGGCAGATTCAGGGCAAAGCGACTGACCACCCGGCCCGACGGATCGTAGAGCTCGACCGACGAGGTCAGCCGCCGGCTCGAGAGCGAGCTCTGCGACCACACGTGAAACGCCGCGTCGGCGGGCACCTGGCCGACGGCCACCGGATCGGCGGCGGCCACGAGATCCGCCAGGCCGGGGGCCAGGTCGATCTCGGCCAGCGCCTCGCGCAGGAAGAGCTGCAGGTTCATGCGCTGGTTGGCCACCTGCTGCGCCAGGTCTTGCTCGATCGCCACCTGGTGGCGGCGCGCGGCCCGGGCGGCCAGCGAGGGATAGGCCGAAAGCGAGGGCAGCGCCAGTGCGGCACACAGCACCAGCAGACGCGCCGGCTGTGACCCGTGGCGCAGGATGCGCCGGGCGCGGTCCCAGGTCGCGCCCATGGCGAGGCCAACCGCCGCCATCGGCAGGGCGACCCAGAACGCGGACGTCGCCGGACTCCCCCACCACGCGGCGGTCGCGGCCGCGGCCACCGTCAGCAGGCCGCGGGCCGCGCCGTGCGGCGCGCGCGTGCGCCCCGACAGCAGATGCGTGACCACCCGCGCGATGGTCAGGAGCAGCACGAACGCCGCCGCGTGCATCAGCAGCGACCCGGCAGCCGAGGCGAGTCGGCTGAGATCGAACCCCGCGAGGGCGACCTGCGCCGCGTCGACCGCCGTGCCCGGAATCACGCGGTCGACGATGGGCGCGTGGCGCGCCGCAAGCGCTCCAGCGCCCGCTCCGACGAGGGCGGCGGCGAGCCATGAGCCCAGTGCAGCGCGCGTCCGCGGACCGCCGCGGCGGGCCCCCATACCGCGCGCCACGCGCCACCGTTCGGCCGTGGACACGGCGAGCGCCGCCAGACTCACCGACAGCAGTGCCGTGGCCAGCAGGCGGAACGACGTGGCACCCTCGACACCCGCGGCGTGGAGCGCGCGGACCGCACCGCTCCACGCCCCCACGCCAGCCGCGGCCGTGGTCAGCGTGAGGATCGCGTACGCGCCGCGCGTACGCGCCGCGTCACGCCAGTCGGCAAGTGGTCCCCAGAGCAACACGAGCCAGACCGCCGCGGCCGCCCAGAGCAGGCCCAGCACGCGTCCCCACCATTGGCGGCGCGCGTCCTCGATGTCGCGGACCGACACGCGCGCGGTGCCGAGCGGCAGGCCGTCGCTGGCCGCGACATCGAACGCCGTCGGATCGCCGGCGTGGGGTTCAACCGGGCCGAAGAGCACCGGCGCCAGGCGACCGGGCATGCGCACCGGACTGGCCGAGACGCCCGGCGCGGCGCCCGCGGTCGAGAGGGCCGCCTCCGCCACCACCGCACCCACTCTTCGGCGGCCGCCCGACGCCTGCAGCACGGGTTCCAGCCGCGCCAGCCGCAGGCCGAGAGGCGTCGACACCAGGAACGACGCTGCCGGCCCCGTCACCCGCGTGGCGGGAAGTGACGCGGGCCGGCCCTCCCACGCGAGCGGGGTGCCATCGGCGCCGTAGACCGTGAGCGCGGCCAGCGATGGACCCGTCGCGGCGTGCACGGCGGTGATCTGACTGAAGAGTGCGGCGACCGCCTCGGCGGCGCCACCCGCCGCCGTCTCCACCCGGGTGCCATCGGTGGCAAAGGGCCGCACCGCGCCGTCGAGAGCCTGGCCGAGATCCGCCAGCCGGCTGCGCAGGTCGGCTTCGACGCGCGCCTGCGTCGCGCCCGGTGTCGCGCCGAGTTGCTGACTCGACAGCAGCCATCCGGCGCCGGCCACCGCCACGATCACAGCCAGCATGCCCGCACTCACGCGCCTGAGACCGCGTGCGACCGCCGGAGGACAGATCATGGATCGAGGTCCATTCTGGCAGGCTGATCCGCGTGTTTACAAGCCGCATCGCGCCCGGGAGGGGCCGCGGACTCGCACGGTGCGGATGTTATAGTTGACTTCATCCTCGCGTGATGGCATTCACCGCCTCTCCCAAGCTGGCGTTGAAGCGCGGTGCCCTCATCACGGCGGCGAACTGGCACGTCGTGCTGGTGCAGTTCATCGCCGATTCCGTGTTCACGGCGCTGCTGGCGGTGCCCGTCGTGGGCGGCGCAGTGCTCGTCGTGCTCACCTCCGGCCTCGATCCCCAGACCCTGTTCCAGCAGGGCGTGCGCCGGGCCGTGCCGGCGGTAGCGGCGGCGCTGCTCGCGCATCCGCTGGCGCTCGGCGCCTTCCTGATTGCGGTGGTCGTGGTGCTGCTCGGCGGATCGATCTTCATGGCGTTCGTGAAGGGCGGATCGATGGCGGTGCTGGCCGCCGCCGAACGCGAGTCGGGTTCGATCGAACATCCGCCGCTGCGCCTGGCGGCCGTGCAGGCGGCATCCCGCTTCTCGCTCGAACGCGCCGCCACGGGCGCCCAGGATCTGTTCGGGCGCTTCACCCGGCTCGGGTGCGGCCTGTTTGTCGCCTATGCCGCGGTGCTCGGCCTCGCGGCCGTGGCCTTCACCCAGGGCGGGTCCGGCACGGCCTGGGACGCCGCGCGCCTGGCCGGCATCAGCGCGGGCATCGTGACCGCGGTCACGATCGTGAACCTCCTCTACCTGCTCACGCAGATCGTGGTGGTCGTCGACGACTGCGACGTGTGGACCGCACTGGTGCGGATGTCGGGTTTCCTGGCGCGGCAGCCGCGCGAGATCGGCTTGGTATTCGCGGTGGGCTTCACCCTCGTCGCGCTCGCCACGGCGGCCTCGCTTCTGGCCACGGCCGCACTCGGCCTGATTGCGGTCTTGCCGTTTGTGGGGCTCGCGGCGCTACCGCTACAGGTGGGCGCGTGGCTCGTGCGCGGGTTCGTCTTCCAGTTCCTCGGCCTGACCGCGCTCGTGGCCTACCTGCAGCTCTACCGCCTGTCGGCCGGCGGCGGGGCAGGGGAGGGGAGGCCGGCCGGTGGCACCGGTGACGCGGGCGGTGGCGGCGCCTGAGTCGCGGCCGGCTCGGTCACCGCCGTGCCCGGCAGGTCGGTGAGCGCGACGGGCGCGGGTTCCACGCGCGGCGCGAAGGCGAGCAATTGGCCCTCGACCGACACGGCCAGCAGCCGGGTGCCGGTCGGCCGCCCGCCCGCGCGGAAGTGGGTGCTGCCCGCCACTTCACTGGCAGTCGCCACGGCCAACGCCGGTGCGCCGGTCGCCGATGCATACGCCGCCAGTTCGGTGGCAAACGACGGCACCAGCACCAGGTCGCCCACGAGCACCGGCGAGCCGGCCGGACGATGGGGCAGCGCGCGCTTCCAGCGCAGGTTGCCCGAGCGGCGATCCAACGCGCGCAGCACGTGGTCGTAGGCCGACACGTAGATGCGCTTCTCATCGGCCACTGGCGACGCCACCACTGGCGCGCCCGTGCGCGACCGCCACCGCGGATGGCCACGCCTCAGGTCCACGCTATGCAACGCGCCGGCGGTCGTGCCGACCAGGAGCTGGTCGTCGAGCGCCGTGAGGCCCGTGGCTACGCCCCCGAGCGCCGTGGTCCAGATCGTCTGGCCGGTCAGCAGCGTCAGCGCCACGATGCGGCCGTCGGCCAGGCCCAGATACAGGTTGTCGAGCGCCGCGGCCGGCGCCACGTGAGCCACCGCGCCGAGCGGCGTCCGCCACAACAGCCCGCCATCAGCGGCGCGAAAAGCCGCGAGATCGCCGCCCTCGAACGAGAGGACCAGCCAGCCCGTGTCCCAATAGGGCGGCGCCGCCACCGTGCCGGGCAAGGCGCGCTCCCACACCATCACGCCGGTGCTGGCGCGCAGCGCGCGCACGCCCCCGGCCACCACCACGAACACCAGGTCGCCGCCGACGGCCACCGGCAACGCCGTCGCGATCGCGGCCTGCCAGCGCGTCTGGCCGGTATCGAGATCCCAGGCCACGAGCGCGCCGTCGCGCAACGCCGCGTAGGCCGTCTGCTGATCGAAGGCGGGCAGTACCGCGAGGGGACGTGCCGCCGGCGTCATCCAACGCACGTCGAAAGCGCCGCCCCGCAGCAGCGACAATGTCGCCCCGGGCGTGCTGGCCGGGGCGGACGCCGGAGCAGACGCCGGAGCGGCCGCGAGCGGCGTCGGCGGCTGGGCGCGGCTGATTCGCGGGGCAAGCAGCATCAGCACGCCGCACAGCACCGCCGCAACACGTTGGCCTGGAAGTGGCAGACGCCCCACCCCGATATAATAGTGGCTCCCCTTCACCCTGGAGGGTCCGTCCCCACCCGTTCGTCATCACACGTGGCACACCAAACCATCCTCGTCCTCGATTTCGGATCTCAAGTCACCCAGCTCATCGCGCGCCGCGTGCGCGAGGCGCACGTCTACAGCGAGGTGCATCCCTGCGACGTCAGCGACGACTGGCTGCGCGCCTACGCCCGCGAGCACGACGTCGTGGGCGTGATCCTTTCGGGCAGCCATGCCAGCACCTACGAGGACGCCGATCTCCGGGCGCCGCAGGCGGTCTTCGAACTGGGCGTGCCCGTGCTCGGCATCTGCTACGGCATGTTCACGATGGCGGTGCAGCAGGGCGGGCAGGTCGAACCGAGCAGCCATCGCGAGTTCGGCTACGCCGAAGTACGCGCGCATGGCCACTCGGCCTTGCTCGACGGCATCGAGGACCTTGACAGTGACACCGGCGACGGCCGGTTGGGCGTCTGGATGAGTCACGGCGACAAGGTCACGGCGCTGCCGCCCGGCTTCTCGCTGATGGCCTCCACGCCGAGCTGCCCGATCGCCGGCATGGCCGACGACGCGCGCCGCTTCTACGGCGTGCAGTTCCATCCGGAGGTGACGCACACCCGGCAGGGCGCGGCCATAATCGCGCGGTTCGTGCGCGGCATCTGCGGCGCGACGCCCGACTGGGTGATGCGCGACCACGTCACCGAAGCCGTGGCGAAGATTCGCGCCCAGGTCGGCGACGAAGAAGTCATCCTGGGGCTCTCGGGCGGCGTCGATTCGAGTGTGGCCGCGGCGCTCATCCATCGCGCCATCGGCGACCAGCTCACCTGCGTGTTCGTCGACCATGGACTGCTGCGCCAGGACGAGGGCCGCCTGGTCATGGAGATGTTCGCGGGTCGCCTGCACGCGCGCGTGATCCGCGTCGATGCCAGCACGCAGTTCCTCGCTGCCCTGGCGGGCGTGACCGACCCCGAGCAGAAGCGCAAGATCATCGGCCGGGAATTCGTCGAGGTGTTCAAGGCCGAGGCGGCGACCCTCAAGGCCGGCGCCGACGGGCACAAGGGCGCGACGTTCCTCGCGCAGGGCACGATCTATCCAGACGTCATCGAATCGGGCGGCGCACACACCAAGAAAGCCGTGGTCATCAAGAGCCACCACAATGTGGGTGGCCTGCCGGCCGAGTTGGGCCTCGAGCTGCTCGAGCCGTTGCGCGACCTGTTCAAGGACGAAGTGCGCGAGCTCGGCATCGCCCTCGGCCTGCCCGCCGAGATGGTGCACCGCCATCCCTTCCCAGGGCCCGGCCTCGGCGTCCGGATCCTCGGCGAGGTCCGGCGCGAGTATGCCGATCTGCTGCGGCGGGCCGACGCGATCTTCATCGAGGAACTGCGCCAGTGGCGCGACGCGGCCACGGGCAAGAGCTGGTACGAGCTCACCAGTCAAGCCTTTGCGGTCTTCCTGCCGGTGAAGAGCGTGGGCGTGATGGGCGATGGCCGCACCTACGACTACGTCGTGGCCCTGCGGGCGGTGCAGACCTCCGACTTCATGACCGCCGACTGGGCCGAGCTGCCCTACGGCCTGCTCAAGGCCGTGTCGCGCCGGATCATCAACGAAGTGCGCGGCATCAACCGCGTCACCTACGACATCAGTTCGAAGCCGCCAAGCACCATCGAGTGGGAGTAGGATCGTCCCGACTCCCGGGCCCCGGATCCCGAGCCCCGCAATGAACGACTTCGTCCACCTTCACTGCCACACCGAGTTCTCGTTGCTCGACGGCGCGTGCCGCATCGAGGAGCTGCTCGATCAGGCGGCCGCGCTCGAGATGCCGGCCCTCGCGGTGACCGAACACGGCAACATGTTCTCGGCCGTGGTCTTCCACGACGCAGCGCGCAAGCGCGGCATCAATCCGATCCTCGGCTGCGAGGTCTACGTGGCGCCGGGCGACCGGCGCGACAAGTCGGGTACGCCCGGCGAGACGGCCAATCATCTCGTGCTGCTGGCCGAGAACGCGATCGGCTTCAAGAATCTGATCGCGCTCGTGTCGTCGGGCTACACCGAGGGCTTCTACTACAAGCCGCGCATCGACAAGGCGCTGCTGGCCTCGCACAGCGAGGGGCTGATCGGCCTCAGCAGCTGCCTCAAGGGCGAGGTGGCGAGCGAGATCCGCACCGAGCACGCCAAGCGCGCCATGGCCGCGGCGGCGGCCTACCGCGACATTCTCGGCGCCGGCAATTTCTTCCTCGAGATGCAGTACCAGGGCATCGAGGAGCAGCGCGTCGTCAACACCGGCCTGCAGCCGATTGCGCGCGACCTCGGGCTGCCGCTCGTGTGCACCAACGACGTGCACTATCTGCATCAGCACGACTCGAAGCCGCACGACCTGCTGCTGTGCATCGGCACCGGCAAGTCGGTGCACGACGAGAAGCGCCTCAAGTACCACGGCGACCAGTTCTTCCTGAAGACAGCCCAGCAGATGGCCGAGGTGTTCGGCGACTTCCCGGAGGCCATGAGGAACACGCTGGCCATCGCCGAGCGCTGCGACGTCACGATCCCGTCGGGCACGCTGCACCTGCCGAAGTTCGAGGTGCCCGAGGGTTATACCCTCGACGACTACTTCGAGCACATGTCCCGCCAGGGTTACCAAGAGCGCCTCGTGCGCCTGCGCCAGCTCGACGCCGACGGCAAGCTGCGCCACCCGCTGTCTGAGTATGCCACGCGCCTCGACTACGAGATCGCGATGATCAAGCGCATGGGCTACACCGGCTACTTCATGATCGTGTGGGACTTCATCCGCTATGCGCGCGAGCAGCGCATTCCGGTGGGTCCGGGCCGCGGCTCGGCCGCCGGCAGCCTGATTGCCTACTGCCTGCGTATCACCGACGTCGACCCGATCGACTACGACCTGCTGTTTGAGCGCTTCCTGAACCCCGAACGCGTGTCGATGCCCGATATCGACGTGGACTTCTGCGAGCGGCGGCGGGGCGAGGTGATCGACTACGTCACGCGCAAGTACGGGCGCGAGAACGTCTCGCAGATCATCACCTTCGGCACCATGAAGGCCAAGGCCGTCATCCGGGACGTGGGCCGCGTGATGGATCTCGCCTACGCCGACGTCGACCGCATCGCCAAGCAGATTCCGCCGGCGCTCGACATGACGCTCGCAAAGGCGCTCGCGGAGAACCCCGTGTTGCGGGACATGCGCGACAAGGACCCGCGCGTGCGCGACGTGCTCGACATGGGGCAGCGGCTCGAGGGCATGTCGAGGAATGCCGGCGTGCACGCGGCCGGCGTGGTCATCGCGCCCGGACCGATCACCGACTACGCGCCGCTCTACAAGAGCAACCGCGACGAAATCACGACCCAGTGGGCCATGAAGGAGGTCGAGCGCGTCGGCCTGCTGAAGATGGACTTTCTGGGCCTGAGCACGCTCACGCTCATCCAGGACGCGCTTGCCGAGATCACGCGCACCGAACACGTGGTGCTCGACATCGACGCCCTGCCGCTCGACGACCCGAAGACCTACCAGGTGTTCTGCGACGGGCAGACCTTCGGCATCTTCCAGTTCGAGAGCTCGGGCATGCGCGACCTGCTGCGCAAGTCGAAGCCGCAGCGGCTCGACGACCTGATCGCCCTGAACGCGCTCTACCGGCCCGGTCCGCTCAAGAGCGGCATGGTCGACGACTACGTGGCGCGCAAGCAGGGCAAGACCGAGGTCAAGTACGACCTCGCTGCGCTCGAGCCGATCCTGGCCGACACCTACGGCGTCATCGCCTACCAGGAACAAGTGATGCGCATTGCCTCGGTGCTGGCCGGCTTCACCCTCGGACAATCGGACGTGCTGCGCAAGGCCATGGGCAAGAAGGACCCCAAGGTCATGGCCAAGCAGCGCGAGGCTTTTCTCGAGGGCACCAAGGCCAAGGGCATCGCCGAGAAGAAGGCCACCAAGATCTTCGAGTTGATGGAGTACTTCGCCGGCTACGGCTTCAACAAGTCGCACTCGACCGCGTATGCCTTCCTGGCCTACCAGACGGCCTACCTCAAGGCCAACTTCCCGCGCCACTTCGCCGCGGCCCTGCTCACCATCGAAGCGGCCAACACCGACAAACTCGCGCTCTACATCACCGAGAGCCGCGAGCGCGGCATCGCGGTGCTGCCGCCCGACGTGAACGAGAGCCAGCAGCACTTCTCGGTCGTGCCCGAGGGCGTGCGCTTCGGGCTCACCGCCATCAAGGGCCTGGGCGAAGGCGCCATCCAGGCGATCATCGAGGTGCGCACGCGGCTCGGCCGCATCTCGTCGCTCCATGAACTGGCCGAGGAGCTCGACCTGCGCATCGCCAACCGCCGGGTCTTCGAAGCGCTGGTCAAGAGCGGCGCCTGCGACAACTTGCTGCGGGCGCCTGGCGCGCCGCCGCTCGCGCCGGCCGTGGGCCGGGCCCGGCTGATGCGCGCCATCGACGTGGCCATCGAACATGGCGCCCGCGTGCAGCGCGACCGCGAGCAGGGGCAGGCGAACCTGTTCGGTGAGGCGACGCCGTCTGCCTCGGGCCCGTCCGAGGGGCCGGTGACCGACGGTCCGGCGTGGTCCGAGATGGAGTGGCTGGCCAACGAAAAAGAGGCGCTCGGCCTCTACCTGAGCGGCCACCCCGTGGACCGCCACCTGCATGACCTCAAGGCATTCGGTGCCCGCTCGGTGGGCGAGCTGATGCTCTCTGAGATCCCCACGACCGACGAGGGTTCGCCTGGGAAGCTCGCGCTCGAAGACGTGTCGGTGGGCGGGGTCGTCGCCAGCGTGCGCGCGCTCAAGACCAAGAAGGGCGACGCCATGGCCGTGTTCATGCTCGAAGACGCCCAGGGCTCGGTGGAGGTCGTCGCCTTCCCGGAAACCTATGGCCGCTTCCGGCAGTTCATCGAGCCGGGCGCGCTGCTGCTCGTGCAGGGCAAGTTCGAACGTGATGACGAGTCGTCGCGCTTCCAGGCCACCGGCATGTTCAAGCTCGAGACGCTGCGCGAGCGTCTGGCCAGGGCGGTGAGCATCCACCTGCGCACCGGCACCCATTCGCGCTCGACCCTCGAGGCGCTGTGGGACGTGTTCGCCCAGCACCAGGGCGACCGGCCGATCGTGCTCGAGGTCGAGGTCGCCCACGAGCACCGCACCCTGCTGGTGCGCGCCGATGTCACCACCCAGATTCGCGTGCGGCCTTCCGAGCAGCTCATCTCCGCGGTCGAGCGCCTGTGCGGCGTCGGCTCGGTTGTGCTGCAATAGACGGGATACATGGCTGACCTGCTCGAGTTCGAAGAACCCATCGGCGTGCTGCAGAAGGAGATCGAGGCGCTCTCGATACTGCCGCCGACCAGCGACCGGCTGCGCGACCTCGCGCGCCTGCACGACCGCATCCGCGAGATCCGCCTGGAACTCTACGCCCACCTCACGCCGTGGCAGCGCGTGCTCGTGGCGCGCCATCCGGCCCGGCCGACGACGCTCGACTACGTCGAGCAGTTGTTCACCGACTTTGTCGAGATCCGCGGCGACCGGCGCTTCGCCGACGACCACGCCATCGTCGCCGGTCCGGCGGCCTTTCATGGCGCACCAGTGATGGTGGTGGGCCACCAGAAGGGCAGCGACACCAAGCAGAAGATCTACCGCAACTTCGGCTATGCCCGGCCTGAGGGCTACCGGAAGGCGCTGCGGGCGATGCAGCTCGCCGAGAAATTCGCCCGCCCGGTGATTTCTTTCGTCGACACGCCCGCAGCCTATCCCGGTATCGAGTCGGAAGAGCGCGGCGTGGCCGAAGCCATCGCCGTGAACCTGCGCGAAATGGCGGTGCTCGACGTGCCGATCGTCGTGGTCGTGCACGGCGAGGGCGGCAGCGGCGGCGCGCTCGGCATCGCCGTGGGTGACCGCATCCTGATGCACGAGTTCGCGATCTACAGCGTGATTCCGCCGGAGGGCTGCGCGGCGCTCCTGTGGCGCGACACGAACCGGAAGATGCAGGCCGCCGAGGCGCTCAAGATCACCGCGCCCGATCTGCTCGGCCTGGGCATCATCGACCAGATCGTGGCCGAGCCGCCCGGCGGCGCGCACTGCGACCCGGCCGCCGCCGGTGCGTCGCTCGACGCCGCGATCAGCGCGGCGCTCAGCGACGTGGGCGCTCTCAGTTCCGACGACCGCCTCGAGCAGCGCTACCAGAAGTTCCGCCGCATGGGCCAGGTCGGCCTCGTCGAGGCCTGATCAGAGTGGCTCCACCCCTGGTCTGGAAGTCGCGCCCGTGCGACGAGGCGGCGGCCGCGCGGCTCCAGGCCGCACTGGGCCTGTCGCCGGTGATTGCCCGCTTGCTCGCCATTCGAGGGCACACCGAACCCGAGCAGGCCGCGCGGTTCCTGAAGCCGTCGCTCTCGCACCTGCTCGACCCGTGGTTGCTGACCGACCTCGGGCGCGCGGTGGACCGCCTGCTCGCCGCCACCAGCCGGCGCGAACGGATCGTCGTGCACGGCGACTACGACGTCGACGGCGTGACCTCCACGGTGATCCTGCGGCGCGCGCTGGAACTGATGGGCGCCGACGTGACCCACTTCATCCCGGAACGGCTGCGCGATGGCTACGGTCTGCAGCCGGCCACCATCGACCGCCTGCATGGCGACGGCGCGAAGGTGATCGTCTCGGTCGACTGCGGCATCCGCGCCCCCGACGCGGCCCGGCGGGCGCGCGAGCTGGGCATCGATCTCATCATCACCGATCACCACGAGCCCGACCGCGAGCTGCCGCAAGCGCTGGCCGTGGTGAACCCGAAGCGCGTCGATTGTCCCTACCCCGACAAGCACCTCGCCGGCGTGGGCGTGGCGCTGAAGCTCGTCCAGGGACTGTGTCAGAAGACCGGCCACGACAACTGGCTGAGCGCGTTCGTCAAGATCGCGGCCATCGGCACGCTGGCCGACGTGGTGCCGCTCGTCGGCGAGAATCGCGTGATCGCCAAGCTCGGGCTCGAGCAGCTCACCAAGGGCCCGCACAAGGTGGGCCTGCGCGCGCTGCTCGACGTGTCGGGCCTGGCCGGCAAGACCATCGACAGCTATCACATCGGCTTCATGGTGGCGCCGCGCATCAATGCTGCCGGCCGCATGGCCACCGCCGACATCGCCACCCGGCTGCTGCTCGCCTCCGACGAGTCTCTCGCGGCCGAAGCCACGGCCCTGGCGCAACAACTCGACGCCGAGAACACGCGGCGCCGGGCCGAAGAGGCCGACATCGTGACCGCCGCGCGCAAGGCGGTCGAGACCGACCCCGACGTAGGCGCGCACACCGTGCTCGTGGTCGGCGGGGAAGGGTGGCATCGCGGCGTGATCGGCATCGTCGCCTCGAAGCTGGTCGACGCCTTCTACCGGCCGGCCATCGTGCTGTCGATCGAAGACGGCGTGGCGCATGGCTCGTGCCGCAGCATTCCCGGCTTCGACGTGCTGGCCGCGCTGGAATCGTGCGCGCCCCTCCTGCAGCGTTTCGGCGGACACAAGCAGGCCGCGGGCCTGCAGCTCGAGGCCGCCCGCATCCCGGAGTTCCGGCGCGCGGTGAACGACTACGCGCACGCGCACCTGGGCCCCGACGACCTGCGCCCCAATCTGCATCTCGACGGCCCGCTCGACTTCGACGGCATCACGCCGGCCTTCGTCGCCGATCTGATGGCGATGGCCCCGTTCGGCCTCGGCAATCCGAAGCCGCTCTTCACGACCGGGCCGGTCGACGTCGCCGACGGCCCACGGCGGCTCAAGGAACGGCATCTCAAGATGTCCCTCCGGCAGCGCGGGCGCACGTTCCGGGCCATTGCCTGGAACAGCGTGGACAAGGAACCGGTGATGGCCGGCGGCAGCGGCGGTCTCGAGGTGGCCTACGGCCTCGAACAGAACGAGTTCAACGGCGCGACGTATACGGAACTGCGCCTGTCGGACGCCCGGCGCACGCCGTGAGCGCGTCTTGCGCCGCCGGGATCGATCCGGCACCATGGGTCGAGAACCCTGTGCGATGACGTCGTGGCAGCGCCGTGCGCGCCTCGTGGCTGGTGTGGTCGCCGTGGCGGTGGCGGGCGGCACCTATTGGGCCACCGGCAGCCGCCGCGTCGCGGTGACCGCACCGCCCGTCACGCCCCTGGCCGAGCAAGTGGTGTCGAAGGTCACGCAGGGCGAGGCCGCGCAGAGCACCCGTGAGCGCGAGGAGTTCGCCCTCGAGTTCAAGGATCAGACCACCTTCAAGGACGGTCGCACCGTCGCCTCCGATCTCACCGTGCGGGTGCCAAATCGCAACGGGCGCAGCTTCACCGTGGCCGCCAAGGAGGGCACCGTGGGCACCGACAAGGCGTCGGTGCTGATGACCGGAGCGGTGGTGCTCACGGCCTCGGACGGACTCGTGGCCAAGACCGAGACGGCCAGCTACGCCGACGGCGAAGGGATCGTGCGGGCGCCGGGTCCGGTCGCCTTCAGGCGCGGCGGCACCAACGGAACGGGCGTGGGCTTCACCTACGACAAGCACCGCGACACCATGTTCCTGCTCGACAAGTCGGTCGTGCACGTGGCCGGCAGCACTCCGGACGGCGACATGGACATTCGCGCCGGCACCTTCGGCGAAGCCCGGCGTGACCGGTTCATCCGGCTCGAACGCGACGCGCGCGTCACGCGGCCCAGCCAGACGATCACCGCCGACGAGATGATGGTCTACCTGCTGCCGGATCGCGACGACCCCGATTCGCTCGAGCTGCGCGGCAACGGCGTGATCACTGGCGGGGCAGGGATGGGCACGCTGCGCGCGATGCGCGCCCGCGACATCAATCTCGACTACGCCGACGATGGCCGCACCGTGCAGCACGTCACCCTGGCCGGTCAGGCCGTCGTCACGCTGGCCGGCGCCGGCGGCGCGGCCACCGGCCAGCGGCTCGCCGCCGAATGGGTGGATCTGTCGCTTGGTCCCGACGGCGCCATCACGAGCCTGGTGGCGCGCGAGCGCCTGCTCGTGACGCTGCCGGCGCAGGGCGGCGCGCCGGCGCGCACGATCCGCGCCGCCGAACTCACCGGCGATGGAGCGGCCGGCGCCGGCCTCACCTCGATGCGCTTCACCGGCGGCGTCGATTTCCGCGAAGGCGGCACGACCCGCATCGCCCCCACGCGTCAGGCGCGCTCGTCGACCTTGACGCTGGCGCTGGCCCCGAGCGGTGCGGCGGAGCGAGCCACTTTCATCGGCGACACCCGGTTCGATGACGGGTCGCTGCACGCCACCGCCGCCGAGGCGCGCTACTCCATGACCGGCGATCGCCTCGAGCTCGTCAGCGCCGACGGCGTGTCGCCGCCGAGCGTGACCGACACCGGCCTGCGCGTCGATGCCACCGCCATCACCATCGGCCTCGCCACCAATGCCGTCTCGGCCACGGGCGCGGTATCGAGCGTGATGCAACCCGCGGCCGACCGCGGTGGCACCGGCACGGCGCGCACGCCGGCGCTGCTCGACGGCGCGCAGCCGCTCATCGCCAGCGCCGCCGGCCTCGAGTACGACAGCGAGGCGCGCACGGCCATCTACAGCGGCCGGGCGCGACTCTGGCAGGGCGACACCAACATCCGCGCCGAGCGAATCGTGCTCGACGAGCAGCGCGGCGACCTCTCGGCGACCGGCGGCGTCACCTCCACGCTGAGCCTGCAGTCGGCCACCACCACGTCCGGCGCGCGCGGCACCATCGCCCGCGGCGACGAGATGGCCTACGACGAGGCGGCGCGCACGGTGACCTACACCAAGGGCGCGCAGGTCAACGGCCCGCAGGGCGATCTCACCGCCGACCGCATCGCGCTCGTGCTTGCCAGCCCGGGCCGGGCCCTCGAGCGCATCGAAGGCTACGGCGCGGTCGTGGCCCGCGTGGCGGGCCGTGATGCGCGGGGTGACCGCCTCACCTACTACGCTAGCGACGAGCGCTATGTCTTCACCGGCGCGCCCGTGCAGTTCACCGAAGAGTGCCGCGTGACGACCGGCCGCACGTTGACCTTCTTCGGCACGGCCGGTAAGCTCATCGTCGACGGTAATCAGGCCACGCGCACCGTGACGAAAGGCGGCGGCCAATGCGCGCCGCCCCCCCCGTGACCCCCGCCCCATGGCCACCCTACGCACCGACGCCCTCACCAAGTCCTACGGCGGCCGCACGGTGGTGCGCGGCGTCAGCCTCCACGTCAGCGCAGGAGAAGTGGTCGGCCTGCTCGGTCCGAATGGCGCCGGCAAGACCACCACTTTCTACATGACGGTGGGGCTCGTCGCCCCCGACCACGGCCGCGTGCTACTCGACGAACACGATGTCACGAACGACCCGATGTACGTGCGGGCCCGGAAGGGCATTGGCTACCTGCCGCAGGAACCGTCGATCTTCCGCGGGCTGACCGTGGAGCAGAATCTGCTCGCCATCCTCGAGACCCTGCCGCTCAGCGGCGCCGAGCGGCGGGCCAAGCTGGCCGAACTGCTGGCCGAACTGGGCCTGACCCATCTCGCCAAGTCGGCGGCCTACACGCTGTCGGGCGGCGAGCGGCGGCGTGCCGAGATTACGCGCGCCCTGGTGATGAACCCGCGCTTCATCCTGCTCGACGAACCGTTTGCCGGCATCGACCCGATCGCCGTCACCGACATCCAGCAAATCATTTTCCACCTCAAGGCGCGGGGCATCGGCGTGCTCATCACCGACCACAACGTGCGCGAGACCCTGAAGATCACCGACCGGGCGTACATTGTGAACGACGGCGCCATCTTCAAGACCGGCACGCCGGCCGCCCTGGCTTCGGACGACGACGTGCGGCGGATTTATCTCGGGCACGACTTCAAGCTCGACTGATTTCCGGCCGAAACTTGTCATGATTCTTGCAAACGGCTGCTAGAATCTCTCGTGGGCACGGGCCCATACGCCGGCCTTCCGGCACTGTTCATGGCTATTCACCAGAAGCTCCAGGCGAGGCTCTCGCAGAAACTCATCCTGACGCCATCGCTCCAGCAGGCCATCAAGCTGCTGCCGATGTCGACGCTGGAGCTTGCCGACATGCTCAACCAGGAGTGTGTCGAGAACCCCCTGCTCGAGGAGATCCCGTCCGAGGATCTGCAGGCCTCCGAGGCGCAGCCGGCCACCGACAAGGCCGACGAACAGGACGCCGCGCGCGCCACCGAGGGCAAGACCGACAACTGGGAAGACAACGACTACGAGTACTACTTCAGCGAGTACCTCGACGACGGCTACCGGTCGCGCGTACCGACCGAGGTGAAGGAACTGCCGCCCATCGAGAACACCCTGTCGACCAGCTCGTCGCTGACCGACCACCTTGAATGGCAGCTCTCGCTCAAGACTGACGACGCCGTCGAGCGCGCCTGCGGTACGGCCATCATCGGCAACCTCGATGACAGCGGCGAGCTGGTCGCGTCGGTGAGCGAGATCGCCCAGATGGGGCCGTGGCCAATCGAGCGCGTGGAGCAGACACTGCGGTTGGTGCAGACCTTCGACCCCACCGGCGTGGCCGCGCGCGATCTGCAGGAGTGCCTCACACTACAGCTGCGCGCCCTCGGCCTCGAAGGCACGCCGACCGAACGGATCGTCACTGAGCACCTGCGCCTGCTGCAGAACCATCAGATCCCCGAGCTCTCGCGCAAGATGGGCATGAGCATCGAGGAGCTGAAGGAGCACATCGAGGTCATCCGCCATCTCGATCCGAAGCCGGGCGCGCGCTACAACCGGCGCCAGCCCGAGTACGTGATGCCGGACGTGTACATCGTCAAGGTCGACGATCAGTACGTGGCCGTGCTGAACGACGACGGCCTGCCGCAGCTGCGTATCAGCTCGTCGTACAAGCGTCTGCTCGACAAGGACCAGGCCGACGCCGACACTCGCACCTACGTGAAGGAACGCTTCAACGCCGCGCGGTGGCTGCTGAAGTCGGTGGAGCAACGCCAGAAGACCATCCAGAAGGTCGCCACCAGCATCATCAACTTCCAGCGCGACTTCCTGGATCACGGCATCGAACACCTGCGGCCGCTCGTGCTGCGCCACGTGGCAGACGACATCGGCATGCACGAATCCACCGTGAGCCGCGTCGTCACCAACAAGTACATGCACACGCCGCAAGGCGTGTTCGAGATGAAGTACTTCTTCCACAGCGGCATCAGCAGCTCGTTCGGCGACAACGTGTCGTCGGTGACGATCAAGTCGCGGATCCGCAAGATCATCGAAGCCGAAGACCCGCGCAAGCCACTCAGCGACTCGAAGATCGTGAGCATTCTGCAGCGAGAAGGACTGGTGCTGGCGCGCCGCACCATTGCGAAGTACCGCGAGGAACTTCGCATCCCGACCTCCAACCAGCGCAAGGTTCTGTACTAGCTTTTTGCCCGACGCCATGCCGCCTCCGCCAGTCGTCACGGTGGGACATCTGCTCCGCGGTCGCGGAGATCTGATCGGCTTCGGCATCGAGCTGCTCGCGGGTGCGTCCGGGCTCGACCGCGCGGTCACGAGCCCCTATATCCAGAAGACCGGGCTGGCGCTGGCCGGCTACCACGAGTACCTGCAGCCGGGCCGGGTGCTGATCTACGGCGACAGCGAAGTCCGCCATCTGCAGAGTCTGCCCTCGGCCGCGCGCACCGACGTGCTCGCCCGCTCGTTTGCCGCGAGCATCCCGTGCGTGCTGGTCACGAGCGCGCTGCCGCTGCCCGGCGAGGTGGCCGAAGAGGCCGACCGCGCCGGCGTGCCGCTGCTCCGCACCTCGATCTCGACGCCGCTCGCGATCGGCAAGCTGATGTCACTGCTCGAGGACCGGCTGGCCTCACGCGAGGTCGTGCACGGCGTGCTGATGGACGTGCTCGGCCTGGGCGTGCTGCTCATCGGCGAGAGCGGCATCGGCAAGAGCGAGTGCTCGCTGGATCTGATCAGCCGCGGCCATCGTCTGGTCGCCGATGATGCCGTGGAAGTGCGGCGGCGAGCCGAGACGGTGGTGATCGGCACGGCGCCGGTCGCGACCCGCTACTACATGGAGATTCGCGGCCTCGGGCTGATCAACGTGCGCGAGATCTTCGGGGTGGCCTCGACCCGGCTGTCGAAACGCATCGAGTTCGTGGTTGAGCTCGAACGCTGGGACACGGCCCGCAGCTACGACCGCCTGGGTCTCGACGACGTGTATTACGACCTGCTCAGCCTGCGGATTCCCAAGGTCACCATGCCCGTGGCCCCAGGCCGCACCGTGGCCACGCTGGTGGAAGTGGCGGCCCGCAACCAGTTGCTGCGTGCCCGTGGCGTGCACACCGCCCGCGACTTCGTGGCCGCGCACGACCGGCGTATCGAGCGGGCTGGCGCCGGCGCGCACCAGGACGAAGCCGACGACATCGAAGATCTCGACGGGGGAGGCGCGGCGTGAGGCGATCGACACCGAAGCTCAACGCCCGCCCCTCACGGGCCGACTTCCTGGTGATTACGGGCCTGTCTGGGGCAGGGAAGTCGCAGGCCATCCACGCGGTGGAGGATCTCGGCTACTACTGCGTCGACAACTTGCCGGTGGCGCTCCTGCCCGAGCTCCATGCGCTGCACCGGCGCGAGGAAGCCCTGGCCAAGGTGGCGGTCGTGGTCGACATCCGCGAGCGCGAGTTCCTCACGGCCTTCCCCGACGTCTACGCGCGGCTGCGCGCCTCGGCGGACATGCCGCCGGCGCTCATTTTCCTCGAGGCGAGTCCGGCCGCCCTGCACCGGCGCTTCAGCGAGACCCGGCGTCCGCATCCGCTGGGGCCCGACGAGCCGATCAGCGACGCGATCGCGCTCGAGCGCCGGAAGATGCGCCGCATCCGCGCTATGGCCGACGAAATCGTCGACACCTCGGACCTCACGGTGCATGAGCTGCGGCAGGTGTTCCTCGGCCTCTCGCACGACCGCAAGACCCGCGCCACGCTGGTGCTCACGTTCGAGAGCTTTGGCTTCAAGCACGGCCTGCCGCTCGGCGCCGACCTGGTCTTCGACGTGCGCTTCCTGCCGAATCCGCATTTCGTCCCGACCTTGCGGCCCCAGACCGGGCGCGACAAGCCGGTGGCCGACTTTCTCGAAGCCCAACCCGCCACCAGCCAGTTGCTCTCGCGACTCACCTCGTTCCTGAAGTTCCTGGTGCCGCACTACGTCGCCGAGGGCAAGAGCTATCTCACCGTCGCGATCGGCTGCACCGGCGGACGTCATCGCTCGGTCTACATCGCCGAGGCGCTCAAGCGCGCGCTGGGCGGCAGCAAGGGGGTGACGGCCCGGGTCCGTCACCGCGACGCCGGACGCGAGAAGGTCACGCCATGATCGGCGTGGTGGTCGTCACGCACGGACAACTGGCCGCGGAGCTCGTGAACGCGGCCGAGACCATCGTCGGCGATCTGCCGCACCTGCGCGCCGTGTCGATCGGCTGGCACGAAGACGTGCAGGATGCCCGCCAGGAGATTGCTGCGGCCATCGCATCGGTGGCCGGCGCCGAGGGTGTGCTGATCGTCACCGACATGTTCGGCGGCACGCCCGCCAACCTCGGCATCACCTTCCTCGAGCCTGGCAAGATCGAGGTCGTGACGGGCGTGAACCTGCCCATGCTCATCAAGCTCGCCAGTGTCGCCGGCTCGTCGAACCTGCTCGACGCCGCGCACCAGATTCGTGAACACGGACGCAATGCCATTTGGGTCGCCTCGGACTTGCTCGGCGGCAGCACAGGAGATCAAGGCGCGTGATGACCGAAACCGTGACCATCGTGAACCAGCTCGGCCTGCATGCCCGGGCCGCGGCGAGATTCGTGCAATTGGCCGGCCGCTTCCGGTCGAAGGTGCGCGTGACGCGTGACGGCCGCCAAGTTGACGGCAAGAGCATCATGGGCATCCTGCTGCTCGCCGCTGCCAAGGGCGCTGTCATCACCATCAGTGCCGACGGGCTCGACGAGGCCGACGCCCTCCAGTCCCTGGCCGCGCTGGTGCGCACCGGCTTCGGCGAGGATACGTGGAGCGCCTGACCGGCATTCCCGTGTCGCCGGGCGTGGTCGTGGGCCGCGCCGTGGTGCTCACGGGAGATGCCGACGTGGTGCGGTTTCCGATCCCGCCCGACCGCGTCGACGACGAGCTGCAGGCCCTCGACCGGGCGCGCGAACGGTCGCACACGCAACTGCAGGAGATTCGTGACCGGCTGGCGCGCGGGCCCGGGCACGAACTGGCGCCGCTCTTCGACGCGCAGTTGCTGATTCTCGACGACTCGATGTTCCTCGGCCGGGCCCAGGCGCTCATTCGCGACGAACGGGTGAACGCAGCATGGGCGGTGCACCGGGCTTACGAGGAGCTGTGCGCCGTGTTCGCCACAGTCGAAGACCCGTATCTGCGCGAGCGCGACAGCGATCTGGCGGACGTGGCGGGACGCGTGCGCATGAACCTGCGGCGCGCCAGCGGATGGGCGAGCGACCTGCTGCACGAGGTCGACGGGCCGGCGGTACTCGTTGCCGACGAACTCACCGCGTCGATCGCCGCACAGATGGACTGGTCACGCGTGCTCGGCTTCGTCACCGACGCCGGCGGACGCACGCACCATACCGCCATCCTGGCGCGCTCGTTGAAGGTGCCCGCGGTCGTGGGTCTGCGTGATGTCAGCCGGCGCGTGCGGCCGGGCACACCGGTCATCGTCGACGGCGCGTCGGGCGCGGTCATCATCGACCCATCGCCCGCCCAGATCGACGACGCCCGGCGTCACACGCCGGCGCGCCGCCGTCGGCCGGCGGCCGGGCCGGCGGTCGGACCGCCAGCGCCCGCCATGACCGCCGACGGCGTGGCCATTCACCTCGAGGCCAATCTCGAACGCCTCGACGACCTGCCGGCCGTGCTCGAGGCCGAGGCCGAAGGGGTAGGACTCTTCAGGTCCGAGTTCTTGCTCGCCGGCCGCGCCGCCGATTCCCTGAGCGAGGACGAGCAGGTCGACATCTATCGCGAGCTGCTCACGTCGCTCCCCGAGCGCCCGGTCACCGTGCGCACGTTCGATCTCGACGAGCGCCAGCCCGGTCCGTGGACGTCGCGCGAACGGCGCGACACGCGTCCGGGTTTGCGCGGCCTGCGCCTGGGCCTGGCGCGACCCGAGGTGCTGACGACACAGTTGCGCGCGCTCCTGCGCGCAGCTCCGGCGGGCCGCCTGCGCGTGATGTTTCCGTTTGTGACGTCGGTCGAGGAGATGCGCAGCGCCACCGCGCTCATGCGCGAGGCGGCAGAGCGGGTCGGCTATGCCGGCGTGCCGGTGCCGGTCGGCGCGATGGTCGAGGTGCCGTCGGCGGCCCTTGCCGCGGATCTGCTGGCACGTGAATCGGCGTTCTTCACCGTGGGCACCAACGATCTCATCCAGTACACACTGGCCGTCGATCGCACCGACGAGCGCGTGTCCGAACTGTACCAGCCGCTCCATCCCGCCGTCATCCGGCTCCTGCGTCTGGTCCGCCGCGCGGCCAGCCGCGCCGGCATCGATGCGTCGGTCTGCGGCGAGATGGCCTCGGACCCGTCGCTCATCGGCCTGCTCGTGGGGCTCGGCTTCCGCGATTTCAGCATGACCCCATCGGCCATCCCAGGGGTGCGCCGGATCGTGCAAGGTCTCCGGGTGGGCGAGGCGCGCCGCATGGCCTCCGCCACTCTCCGACTGGCCACCGCGGGCGACGTCGAGCAGCATCTGCTCGGGGCGCTCGCCGCCGTCAACCGCGGGCCGGGCGCCCGCTGACCGCTGTCGTGAGACAATCGACGGCAGGAGATTGAGAACCGTGACCGAGACGCTGAAGCGCGTGGAGAAGCCTTGGGGCTACGAACTGTGGTGGGCGCAGACCGATCGGTACGTCGGCAAGGTCATCCACGTGAACAAGGGGCATGCGCTCAGTCTGCAGTACCACAACCGCAAGGACGAGACGATCTTCGTGTGGGCCGGCAAGGTCCTCTTCGAGCACCAGGTCGACGGCGTTCTCGTCGCGAAGGAACTCGGCCCCGGCGATGCGGTGCACGTGACGCCGCCGACCGTGCACCGGATGACCGCGCTCGAAGACAGCGACGTGTTCGAGGTGTCCACCGCCGACACTGATGACGTGGTGCGCCTCGAAGACCGATACGGGCGGCAGGGCACGTAAGCGGGCCTGGGGACCCGGGCCACGAGGCCCGCCACTAGAACGGAATATCGTCATCCGTGATGGCACCTGCGGGCTGGCCCATCGGCTCGTTGTAGCCGCTGTCGCCGCGGTCGCCGCCGCGCTCGCCACGTCCGGCGCCGCCGCCGAGTAGCACCACCTTGTCGGCCTTGACCTCAGTGGTGTAGTGCTTCTGGCCGTCCTTCTCCCACTGGCGCGTCTCCAGCCGACCCTCGAGATAGATCTGCTTGCCCTTGGTGAGATAGGGCTGTAGCGTGTCGGCCGTCTTGCCCCACAGCACGATCCGGTGCCACTCGGTCTTTTCCTGCTTCTGGCCGTCCTTGCCGGTCCAGTTCTCGGTGGTGGCGATGCTGAAGTTCGCCACCGACGCGCCGCTGGGCGTGGCGCGCAGCTCGGCGTCGCGCCCAAGATTGCCTACTAGAATGACCTTGTTCACACTGCCCATGGTGTCGATGTCCTCGAAGAAACGCGTGGTCGGCCGCGCGGGGTGCGCGGCTATTGCGGCCGCGCGCGGTTCAGGGCGTCGAGCCGCTGTTTGGCTAGGCGACCGGCGTCGCTGTCGGCGAGCGTCTTGACGACATAGTCGTACGACTCGCGCGCGCGATCCGGCTGATTCAGCCGCTCGTAGCACAAGCCGCGTTTGTAGTAGGCCACACCGAGGACGTCGCTCTTGGGGTAGGTCGAAATCACCCGGGAGAACGCCTCGACGGCCTCGGCCAGTTTGCCGCGCTGGAAGTAGCTTTCCCCGACGTAGTACTGCGCGTTGTCGGCGGACTCGCTGCGCGGGAACGACCGTACGTAGCCATTGAAGCCTTCAATCGCCAAGTCGAAGTTGCCGGCCGTGTAGTCGGCCCACGCCGTTTCGTAGACGCGCATCGGCGATCCTGCGGTAATCGGACCTCGCGCACTGGTCGTCGGCGCTACCACCGGCGGCGCCGTGGTATCAGGCGCGCCAGCCACGGGCGGCGCAGCGCCGGCCGCCGGATCGCCGGGCAGGCCGGCTGCGGCCGCCGGATCGACTTGCACCGTCATGGTCGCCATCGGTGGAATGGCCAGGCGCAGCGCTTCCACTTCCTGCGACAACGAGGTGATGCGCACGTTCGTGTCATCGACGCGTTCGCGCACGACCCGGAGGTCGCCGCCCATGCCATCGGCGTGCAGCTTGCCGTCGGCAAACGCCTTGCGATTCACACCGGTCTGTTCGTCGATCCGGACATTGACCGCCTTGAGCGCGTCGGTCAGCCCGACGAGCGCGTTCTGCAGGAGCTGGGTCTGTTCCTGCAGGATACGGATGTCAGCGGCCACCTGCTGCATCTCGCGGCGCTGGGCGAGCGCGGGCGTCGCGCCGCCCACGACGAGGCCGGTCACCACGGCGATGCGAAGAGCAGTTCCGGTCATCATGCGCCTTCCGTCAGCATACAGGATTCGCCACGCGGCCAGGCCCGCGTCTCACTTGGCGGTAATCACGAAATGCGCGCGGCGATTCTTGCCCCAGGCGCTTTCGTCGTGACCGGGATCGAACGGGAACTCCTTGCCGTAGCTCACCGTTCGCAGGCGCTCGGCGGTGACGCCGAGCGAGACCAGATAAGTCACGGCAGCCACCGCGCGCCGCTCGCCCAGTGACAAGTTGTATTCCGCCGTGCCGCGCTCGTCGCAGTGACCTTCGACCGTCACCTGCCACGTCGGCTGCTGCCGCAGCACCTGTGCGCTCGCCTGCAGCACGGCCCGGCCCTCGGCCGAGACCTCGAAGCTGTCGAGTGCGAAGAGCACCGGCAGAAGCGGCGACTCGCGATTCAGGTCGTCGAGATTCTTGCTGCCGATGGCGCCCTCGGACGACACCGGCGAAGTCACGACTGGCGGCTCCGGCAGGGGCGGTTCGGGCGCGGGCGGCGCCGGCGTGCTGCCCAGCACGGTGCCCCCCGTGTCGGCGGGCGGCGGCATCGGACGCTCCACCGTTGGCGGCTTCTTGCCGCAGGCCACGGTCACGCTCACCACCGCTACTCCCACCCACAATCCGGTCATACGCATGCGCGTCATCGTCCAGCTCCTGTCTTCGTCGTTGGTCACGAAATCGTCGATCCGCGTCGCTTCTAGCGCGACCAGTTGGGCGTGAAGTTGTTGCCGTCACGCGTGACCTGTTTGAGGTTCTTGCCGTCGCGCCGCACCGTGAAGACCTGGCTGGCGCGGGCGTTGCGCGTCGACATGAAGGCGAGATGCCGGCCGCTCGGTGCCCACGCCGGGCTCTCGTTACTGCCCTCACCGAAGGTGATCTGGCGCGTGGTGCCCTTGTCGACTTCGTAGATCTTGATGTCGAAACGCGAGCCGGTGCGGGCGGCAAAGGCGATTTCGTTGTACGGGGCCGGCGACCAGGTGGGACGGTCGGCGTACGACTCCGAGCTGAGCCGGCGCAGGTCGAGGCCGTCGGCACTCACCGCCCAGATCTGCGGCGCGCCGGTGCGGTCAGAGGTAAACGCGACCTGGCCGCCCGACGGCGCCCAGGTCGGGGTCGTGTCGATGGCCGGGTGACGAGTGAGCCGCCGCAGCCCGGAACCATCGCGGTTCATCACATAGATCTCGGAGTTGCCGTCGCGATTCGAGGTGAACGCGATCTTCGTGCCGTCAGGCGAGAAGGCCGGCAGCCAGTTCTGGCCGACGCCGCTCGTCGGCGTCTCCATCGTGCCCTGGTAGATGAGCGAGATGAAGATATCGGGATAGCCGCGCCGGTACGAGGTGTAGGCGATGGCGCGCCCGTCCGGCGACCAGGACGGGAAGACGTTCAACTGGCGATTGACCGTGACGCGGCGCTGGTTCGCGCCGTCGTAGTCGGCAATGAAGATCTCTTTCACGTTGCGTGCTTCGACGGTGCTCATGACCCGGTCGCGCACCCGGTCCGATGAGAAGGTGAGCTTGGTACGAGCCACGCCCTTGAGGGCGCTCTGGGTGTCGTGGATCTCGTCGGACATGGTGTGCGCGTAGAGCCGAGGATTGGTGGCCGACCCGCTGTACTCACGGCCCAGGATCTGGCGACGCGAGCGCACGTCGAAGAGCCGCATTTCGACCTTGATGGTGGCGCCGGTCTTTGTGACCGAGCCGACCAGCAGGGCGTCGGCACCCAACTCACGCCAGCGATCGAAGGGCACACCTGCAAACGAAGTCGCGGGCGGAATCGACGCGTAGGTGTCCCGCGGAATCAGGTCGTACTCGCCCTCGAAGGCCAGGTCGTCGTAGAGCACCTGCGCCAGCGCGCGCCCGACCTCGGCCGCCTCGGCGCCAGCGGCAATGAAGTCGGGTACCGCCAACCGCGGCGGTTGGCCGCGATCGCCGGTGATGACGAGGCCGACATCGCCGGGCTGTTGCGGCGGCTGGGCGGCGGCGCCCGGCACGGGGGTCTGCGCCGACGTCACCACGACCACGGCGGCCGCAGCCAACGCCAGACCGGCGAGCGTACGTGGAATCAGGATCATCGCTGATACTCGAACGTCAGGTGCACCCTGAGCGTCTGGTTCGGATATTCGGCCGGCAGCGGCGGCAGTTGGCGAGTGAGGAGCAGGGCGCGCGTGGCGAGGAAGTCGAGCTGCGCGTTGCCGCTGGTCTTCTCGACGGTCACGTCGGTCAACGAGCCGTCGCGCTGCACGACAAAGACCACGCCGGTCGTGCCGAGGGATTGCTGCCGACTCTCCCAATTGCGCAGCACGCGCTCCTGCATGGTCACGAGATATTGCGGACAGCAGAAATTCACGACGTCGAGCCGCGGTCCGACGCCGCCACCGCCCGTCGACACGCCGCCAAACGGCGTCTGGTTGCGCGAGCCGGTGTTGGCGTTGGCATCACCCTTCTGGATCTCGGCGCCGGTCGACGGCGTGGCCCGCGCCGTCGCCTCGCGCGGCGCCTGCTTCACCGGCGGGGGCGGCGTCTTCTTCGGCGGAGCTTTCGTGGGCACGATCATCTCAGGCGTCGCGACCGTCGGCGGCAGCACGGGTTCGGGTCGCGGCGTGGGCGGCGCCACCGCCTGCGTGGCTTGGGCGCTCTCCGGCCGGCGTCCGCCGGTTTCGGGGCCGGCCGATCCGCCCAGGCTCACCATCATCACGGGTTCGTCCGGCACGGCGCGGATGCCCATCCATGCGGCCGGCAACAGGAACACCGCCGCCGTGAGCACGAGATGCCCGGCCACCGACACGCCGACCATCGACGCGACCCGGTCGGCCGACTGCCGCGACGCGAGCACCTGGCTCACCGCGTCCATGGTCACCGCGTCCTCGGGGGCGGCTGGGTGAGGATGCCGACACGCTGCACGCCGCCGTCCTTCAGCCGATCCATCACTTCGGTGAGATCCTGCAATTGCACCGCGCCGTCGCCGCGCAGGAACACTTCCTTCTCCTCGCGCGACTGCATCGCCTGGCGCATCCGCTCGGCCAGGGCGGTGATGGGAATGCCTTGCCGGTCATCGCCGAGCATCACCCTGCGGTCCTTGCGATATCCTGCCGGCACGGTCACGTAGAGCCGCTCGTCGGTGAGCTTGTCGGCGCGGCGGGCCTGCGGCAAGTTCACCTCGACGCCCTTCTGCAGCATGGGCGCGGCCACCATAAACACAATCAGCAGCACCAGCATGACGTCGACGAGCGGGATCACGTTGATCTCGGCCAACGAGGTCGACACCCGGCGTCCACGTGCGCGCCCGCCGCTGCCAGGCGAGGAAGCCATCACCTTGGGCATGGGCTTAGGTGAAGTTCCGCTCGGAGATGTTGAGGAACTCGAGAGAGAAATCGTCCATCTCGGACGCCATGACCTTCACGCGCGAGGTGAAGTGGTTGTAGAAGTAGACGGCCGGCATCGCGGCGAACAGCCCGACCGCAGTGGCCACGAGTGCTTCGGCAATGCCCGGCGCGACCACGGCCAGGTCGGTCGAGCCCTCGGCGCCAATGCCCGCGAAGGCCGACATGATCCCCCACACGGTGCCGAACAAACCGATGAAAGGCGCGAGGCTCGCGGTCGTCGCCAGGAACGTCACCCGTGTCTCGAGCTTGTTGACCTCGGCCGACGAGGCCCGCAGGAGCGCGCGATCGACGGCCGCCAGGCTCTTCAAGGTTGGACGAGCGGCGGGGGAGCCTGGACTGGGCGGCGTCACCCGCGGGTCGGGGCGGAGTTGGAGGTTGAGCTCGGCATAGCCGGCCTGGAACAGCCCAACGAGCGGACTGTGCTCGAGCGACTTGCATACCCCTTGCACCTCCGAGAACTTGCCGCTGCGTCTGAACACGTCGAGGAACGACCTCGACTGTTGTTCCGCACGGCGGAGGGCGAGGGACTTGCCGAGAATGATGCCCCACGACACCACCGAGAAGACCAGCAGCACGGCCAAGGCGGCCTTGGAGACGAGGCTGGCGTCAATGATGAGTTGAAGGATGCTGAGGGAGCCCCGAACGGGCGCTTCGGCATCCGGAACCTGCTGTAGGGCCAGGAACACGAATCCAGACGTGCGCAACGAGACCTCCGCTGACAAGGAGTAGACTGCGCCGCTCAGGAAACAGCGCGAGTGTGCAACCGTAGCACGTTCTGAGAAATACTGTCAAACCCATGATACGATGGCACTTCCGTCTCCAAGCCAGCGCGCTTGTCCTCCCCCGGACGACCACTCGATGATCCGCTACCTCGCGATCAAGAACCTTGCGGTCATCGAGTCGGCCTCGATCGAGTTCGAACAGTCGTTCAACGTTCTGACCGGCGAAACAGGGGCCGGTAAGTCGATGCTTGTCGGCGCCGTGAGCCTCTTACTTGGCGGCCGCGCTTCCGCAGACCTCGTGCGCACGGGCGAGGACCTCGCCATCATCGAGGCCCAGTTCGACACGCACGACGGGCGCGCCGTGGTGGTACGCCGCGAGATCACCGCGCAGGGCCGCAGTCGTGCCTTCATCGACGGTCAGCTCGCCAGCGCCGCCGCTCTTCGTGCCCTCGTCGGCGACCTCGTGGAACTGCACGGCCAGCACGAACACCAAGCCCTGCTCGATCCCGCTTCCCACCTGCCGCTGCTCGATGGCTGGGCTGGGTTGGCCCCGCAGCGCCAAGAGGTCGAGTCGGCCTGGGACGCGCTCAGCGACGCCGAACGCGCTCTCGCGCGAGCTGAGCTGGACCTGGGGGAGCGCGCCAACCGGCTCGAGCTCGTGGCCTTCCATCTCGCCGAGTTGAGCAAGGCGCACCCTGCGGTCGGCGAGGACGAGGAACTCGAACACAGGCGTGATGTGCTGCGCCATGCGGACCGGTTGCAGACGTTGTGCGCCGAGGCGTATGGGTTGCTCTATGAACACGAGTCGGCGGCGCTTGCCACCCTCGGCCAGGTGTGGAAGCGCATCACGGACCTGAGCCACATCGACGAGACGTTCGCGTCACACGCCGCAGCGCGCGACGGCATCAAGGCACAACTCGAAGATCTCGCCCTCACCCTCCGCGACTATCAGGCACACCTTGACGCATCGCCTGCCCGGCTCCAGGAAGTGGAAGACCGGCTCGCGCTGCTCGAGCGGTTGAAGCGGAAGCACGGACCCACGCTGGCCGACGTCATCGCCAAGACGGCGTCACTGCAGCGCGAACGCGATGCCCTCGCGGGCGGTCCCGAACAGAAGGAGGCCGCGCGTGGGGCCGTCGACGCGGCTCGGACACAGTTCCTCTTCCGGGCGCGCGCGCTGTCCGCGGCCCGGCACACAGCGGCTCGCGAGCTCGGACCGGCCCTCGAACGCGCCCTCGCCGATCTCGGTATGGCCAACGCCAGATTCGACCTTCGGCTCACGGTTGCCGAGACGGCGGAGAAGTGGCAACCGGCCGGCATCGACACGGGCGAATTTTTTCTGGCTGCCAACCTTGGAGAAGACGCCCGGCCCCTGGCGCGAATCGCGTCGGGTGGTGAGCTCTCGCGCGTCATGCTGGCGTTCAAGACACTTGGCGCCGGCGAACACCAGGGTCGCACCCTCGTTTTCGACGAGGTCGACGCTGGCATCGGTGGCCGCACGGCCGCGGTGGTGGGGGAAAAGCTACGGTCGCTCAGCGACAGGGCCCAGGTGTTGTGCATCACGCACCTGCCGCAGATCGCGGCACTTGCCACGACTCACTTCGCCATCGACAAGCAGGTCAGGGGACCGCGGACGGTCACCACCGTGACCCGGCTCGATGACCCGGCCCGCGAGCGCGAAGTGGCCCGCATGATGGGCGGGGAAGCCGCCGTTTCCGACGATCTTCTGGCGGGCGCCCGCGCCCTCATTCAACAGGCGAAAGCGAAAGTGGAAACAGGGGCGAAAGCGAAAGGCGAAAGCCTCGCCAGGGCGAAAGCGAAGGCGCGGCGATAATGGCCAGGAAATACCTGATCGAGACCTACGGCTGCCAGATGAACGTGCACGATTCCGAGCGCATGGCCGGATTGCTCGAACAGGCGGGCTTCGAGCGTACCGACGCCGACGACGATGCGGACCTCGTGGTCATCAACACCTGTTCGGTGCGCGAACGGGCCGAAGAGAAGCTCTATTCCAGACTGGGACATCTGAAGGGCCTGCACCTGCGCACTGGACACGCCCCAATGGTGGCAGTGACTGGCTGCGTGGCGCAGCAAGAGGGCGCCCAGGTGCTCGCCAGGTCGAAACTCGTCGACGTGGTGATTGGCACCCAGCGTCTCAAGATGCTGCCCGTGCTCGTGGCCCAAGCCGCCACCGCGCCGTCGGCCCTGGTCGACATCGCCACGCCCTACGACGAACCGACGTTTCCCCTGGGCCTGACGCGGCGCGATGATCCCGTGAAGGGCTTCGTCACCATCGTCGAAGGGTGCAACGACTTCTGCACCTACTGCGTGGTGCCCTATACGCGCGGCCACGAACGCATGCGCGCCAAGGCCGAGATCCTGCGCGAGGTCGTCGAGCTGGCGGCTGCTGGCCGGAAGGAAGTGCAGCTCCTCGGCCAGATCGTCAATCACTACCAGGCGCCCGACGATCCTGACTGCGACTTTGCCGGCCTGCTCGAGGCGGTGCACGATGTCGACGGCATCGAGCGCATCCGATTCTCGAGCCCGCACCCTCGGCATTGCTCAGCACGGATGATTGCCGCCCTGCGCGATCTGCCGAAGGTCTGCCGGCACTTGCACCTGCCCGTGCAATCCGGCTCGTCCAGGATTCTGAAGGCGATGCGACGCCGCCACACGCGCGACGAGTATCTCGCCCTCGTGGGCCGGCTGCGCGACGCCCTGCCGGACATCCAACTTTCGACCGATATGATCGTTGGTTTCCCAGGAGAGACGGACCAGGACTTCGACGACACGATGTCGCTCACCGAAACGGTCCGCTTCCACAACATGTACTCGTTCAAGTACTCGCCCCGGCCCAATACGCTCGCGGCGGAGCGCCTGCCCGACGACGTGCCGGAGGCGGAGAAGACGCGCCGGATCATGACGCTGCAAGCCGCACAGAAGCACATCCAGGCCAACCTGAACGCCAGCGCCGTCGGGCGCACCGTGACCGTACTGGTCGACACGAAGAGCCGGCGCCGCTCCTGGGAGCTTGCCGGGCGTACCGCCGGCAACACGGTTGTAAACTTTCCAGGCAACCCGTCCTGGCTCGGATCGACCCTTGACGTCGTCATCGAACGCGCCGGCGCGTTCGGCGTGTGGGGCAGACCGGTATCCGCCGATGGACGGCCGATCGCGTACCCGCTCACACTGCAGGAATAGAGGCACCGCATGCTCATCGAGATGACTATCAAGGGCCTCACGGTTGACCCCGTCACCAACATGCCGATCGTGATTCTGCACGACGGGCAGGAGAAGCGCGTCCTGCCGATCTGGGTAGGCGTGTTCGAAGCCAACGCCATCGCTCTGCAGATCGAGAACGTGCACACGCCCAGGCCCATGACTCACGACCTCCTCCGCAACGTCATCAGCGACTTGCAAGCGACAGTGGAACGGATCGTGGTGTGCGATGTGAAGGACAACACCTTCTTCGCGCTCATCCACCTCGATACCCCGGCAGGCCATGTGGCCGTCGATGCCAGACCAAGCGATGCGATTGCCCTAGCGCTGCGCACCCGCGCGCCCATCCTGGTCGAAGAGCACGTGCTCGAGAACGCCAGGGTGGTGGACGTCACCCACGCCAAGGTAGACGGAGAACGCCTGCACCAGTGGCTCGAAAGCCTCGATCCGGAAGATCTCGGCAAATACAAGATGTAGCGTCAGGCTCGCGACCGGTCATTCGAGGCCGCGAATTGTCGGCCGGCCGACAAACACAGCAACACCATATTTCACAACGAGTTACGCTTTGGCATTTCCAGAAATGCCGATGGCTTTCCGCGTCGTCGCTTGACGGCAACGAAGAGCGGCTCCTAGAATGACGAGCACTCGGTTCCCCCCCCGAGCGTCCTTCTCGAACCCTGTCAGGCGCCACCCGTACATGATCCTCGCCATCGCGAACCAGAAAGGCGGCGTCGGTAAGACGACGACCGCACTGAATCTTGCCGCCGCGCTGGCCCTGCGCGGCAAGCAGACGCTGCTCATTGACCTCGACCCGCAGGCCAACAGCAGCATGTCCTACCTGGATCTCCGCACCGTGGAACGCGGGATGTACGACGTCTTCGTCGACACCGCACTCGACATGCGCGAAGTGATCAAGCAAACCGCCGTCACCAATCTGTCGGTGGCGCCAGCCCGCATCTCGCTTGCGAAGCTCGAGTCGCGGCTGGTGGGGGAGCTGGACGCGCCGTTCCGCCTGAAGGACCATCTGGCCAAGCTGCCCGGCTTCACCCACGTGGTGATCGATTGCCCGCCAGCCCTCGGCCTGCTCACAGTCAACGCCCTGGTGGCGGCTACCCATCTGCTCATCCCCATTCAGTCGTCGTATTTCGCGCTCGAAGGCACTGACGACCTGCTCGAGACCATCGAGAAGGTTCGGCAGCGGCCCAACCCAGGCCTGAAGATCCTCGGCGTCGTCATCACCATGCACGATCGCCGTACCGCCCTCGGCCGCGACATCCTCGCGCAGATTCGCAAGGTGTTCGGCGACAAGGTCTTCAAGACCGTCATCAGCAAGAGCGTACGGCTCGAAGAGAGCCCGGCCTATCGGGAGTCGATTTTCACGTTCGCCCCGGACTCGTCGGGCGCCAGCGAGTACTACAGCTTGTGCGAAGAGGTAATCGATCGTGGCTAAACCACGCGGCCTTCCCGAAGCGCTCCAGATGCGCCACGACGCGCATTACGTCGACACCCTCGCGGCCTCTGCGGCGCCACCCATCGGGCGCCTCGTCGCCATCGACAAGGTCGACCCGAACCCCGATCAGCCGCGCCAGGCCATGGGCGATTTATCGGACCTGGTCGCCTCGCTTTCCGAGAAAGGGATTATCGAGCCACTGATCGTGCGTCAGCGCGGCGACCGCTATCAGATCATCGCCGGCGAACGCCGCTATCAGGCGGCAGTCCGCGCGGGCATCCTCGAACTTCCGGTCGTCGTGCGCGACGTCGACGATGCCGAGATGCTCGAACTGGCCCTCGTCGAGAACATCCAGCGCAAGGATCTGACGGCGTTCGAAGAAGCTGAGGCCCTTCACAGCTTGAGCCACAAGTGTGGTTACACGCACGAGGACCTGGCGAAGCGGCTGGGGAAGTCGCGGACGTCGATTACCGAGTCGTTGTCGCTCACCTCGATCCCGTCGGAGGTGCGCAAAGTGTGCCGGCTGGCGGATATCTCCAGCAAGTCGATCCTGCTCCAGGTGGCCCGTCAGGGCGACCCGAAGAAGATGCTGGCCCTGGTCGAGAAGATCGCCGCCCACGGCGTCACCCGCGAGCAGCTCCGTCAGGAACAGGAGAAAGAGAAGCCGAAGGCCGGGCGCCCCAAGGCGTTCGTGTTCAGCTTCCGGCCGCCGACCAAGGCCTTCAACCTGCGCCTCACGTTCAGCAAGAAGAGCGCATCGAAGGATGAAGTGATCGGCGCGCTCGAAGCCATTCTGAACGACCTCCGCAACCAGGACTAGCGCACGGGCTGCGCCTCTTGGCCTTCTCTCGGTCGCTTAGTTTACATAAGATATATTATCAGACATTGATTATTAATAGCCATTTACCAGCCTGTTGATACTTTGTGGGCGTCTGACCTGGGGGTTGGCCGGCTCCGGCCCTGTCGCCGGCGCCGCCCGGCGCTTAGGCGGTCCAGGCGGACGCGCCGAGGCCGTCTGGCAACAGCATGCGCCGCTCGACGCCGTCGGCCGGCACCGTCTCCACAATCCGTCCAGCATGATCGCGAACGATCACCCGGACGCCG
>Ga0105046_10001022_pt1 | contig 41830 bp, 35 predicted proteins | sample MAT03_FD_78385 | JGI IMG/M metagenome (GOLD analysis project Ga0105046, IMG submission 78385) | Freshwater microbial communities from Lake Fryxell liftoff mats and glacier meltwater in Antarctica - MAT-03 (megahit assembly) | ecosystem: Environmental > Aquatic > Freshwater > Ice > Liftoff... | reverse complement strand
TTCCAAATCAACCGGAATCTTATTGTGTCCAAGGTTAAATGAATTAGTGGCAGTATTGAAATCATACAATCCAGCCACAGAATTGCCGGAGGGAATTACCAGGTAACAGATGGAATTATTAGCCGTTAATCAGGAAGAAAGCTTTATCTCAACACCTGTCTTGGCAGAGGCAATTGGGTAGTACACATCCAGATTAATCGTAGAAAAGCCCGGTATGTAAAATGAATGCTTAATTGGGTAAGGTCGTATATCACTATTGGTGTCTATTAACGCAACTGTTGTAGCAGTATTCGCTGTATCTGTTATTGTAATGTTGGCTGTCCATGTAGTGGCTTGGCCCGAACTGACAGGCGATGGATTGCCATTCCAGATTAAGTAGGGGAAAGAAGCCGTATCGAAAAACTGAGGAGGCATCAACACCTTTATCATGCCTTTAGAAGGATTAATTTTCAAGGACTTCCCGGCAGCTGAGGCTGAAATAGAAAACTCTCCTCCCGAAATAAATCCGATGGCGAATCAATTTAATCTTCGTTTTCATTTGAAAGAAGCATCGCCCGTAGAAGTGCAAATTTCAGATTTGACAGGACGGGTTGTTTACCTAAACACTTATCCCATAGGCCATTTCAATGCAGGAAGGACCGAACTTCCCATCCAATTGCCCGATTACCTGAGCACAGAAGGGATCAACATCCTGCACCTTTCAACCAGCGAAGGCTCATGGAGTAAAATATTGAGACGTAAGCTGTGAAATTGCATACATGCCCATGTTGGTGTTTTCACTAAAATATATGGTAGGCCAAAGACTCTTGCCAATTATGGCGTTTTTACCGACATAATTGCGAGGCCAAAGACTCAGGTTATTGGTCAAAAGACGCAACAACGGCGGAAAGCCCTTGCCAATGTTGGTGTTTTCACCAAACATAATCGCGAGGCCATAGACTCACGTTATTGGTCAAAAGACACTGCAACGGTGGCAAGAGAAAATTCAAGCAAAAGCCATTGTTGCCAACTTTTGCCAATGTTGGTGTTTTTCACCAACATATCCGCAAAACTATTTTCCTACATTTTCATTCAAAATTAATGCAATTGAGTGTTAATCTTGCACTTTCGTTATTGTAACCAAATCCGATGTCAGTCACTCCATTTATGAATGAAGATTTTCTTCTTCATTCAAAATCTGCAAAGCTCCTTTTCCACGACTATGCTTCAAAAATGCCTATTGTCGATTACCACTGTCATCTTCCACCCAACGAAGTTGCGGGAGATCGTGTTTTCGAAAATTATGCACAGATCGGTCTTCAGGGAGATCACTACAAATGGCGGGCAATGCGCACGTTTGGGATTGATGAAAAGTACATCACCGGAGATGCCAGCGACCGTGAAAAGTTCCTGAAATGGGCAGAAACAGTGCCGCAAACCATGAGAAATCCGCTGTATCATTGGACGCACATGGAGCTCAAAAATCCTTTTGGCATAGATCAAATTCTGAATCCTGCTTCTGCCAACAATATTTATGATACAGCTTCCAACTTGTTAACCTCTCCCGGTTTTTCTGTTCAGAGAATAATGGAGAAATTTCAGGTTCGGCTCGTTTGCACCACAGACGATCCTGTTGACAGTCTGGAGCATCATGTCTTGTTGAAAGAGCTGAATTCAAGCTTAATCATGCTGCCTACTTTTCGGCCAGACAAGGCGATGAACATCCGGAATGCAGCAAATTTCAAAGCCTATGTTGCGCAATTGCAGCAGATTACAAGTTTCGAAATTCGAAATTTTTCTACCTATCAGGCCGCATTAAAAGAACGCCACGACTATTTCCATCTGCTCGGCTGCAGGCTTTCCGATCATGGATTAGAGTTCATCAACTTCGTGCCATATTCTGAAGGTGAGATTACAAAAATATTGACAAAGCCCTGATTGGCGGCCTGATCGACAGCCAGGAAATTGCAAAATTCGAATCATACATGTTGGTGCAATTTGCCCTTTGGGACAGTGCCAGAGGCTGGACGCAGCAATTTCATTTGGGTGCCATTCGAAACAACAACACAAGAATGATGCGTCATCTGGGTCCTGATACTGGTTTCGATTCCATTGGCGATTTTTCCCAGGTGCGCTCCATGGCTGCCTTTTTCGACCATTTGGACATGGAGAATTGCCTGCCCAAAACGATATTGTACAACCTCAATCCAGCCGACAATGAGGCATTTGCTACCATGATTGGCAATTTCAATGATGGCTCCATTCGAGGCAAGATGCAGTTTGGATCTGCCTGGTGGTTTCTCGATCAAAAAGAAGGCATGGAAAAGCAAATCAATGCCCTATCCAACCTCGGTCTTTTGTCCCAATTTGTAGGCATGTTGACCGACAGCAGAAGCTTTTTGAGCTACAGCCGCCATGAGTATTTCCGTCGCATACTTTGCAATCTGATCGGCAAAGACATTGAACGGGGCGAACTGCCAACAGATTTTGATTTTCTAGGCAAAATGATTGAAGACATTTGCTACAGAAACGCAGTCGATTATTTCAAATTTGAAGGACTTTCCAGAGATTAAAATTCCAACAGCACAACATATGAAAATAGTAACTTTTGGAGAAATTATGCTTCGGCTCTCCACGCCCGGTTTTTCACGGTTTTCGCAAGCACAAAACTTCAATGCCACGTATGGCGGAGGAGAAGCAAATGTAGCAATGGCGCTTTCCGTCATGGGTTTCGATGCCGAGCATGTTACCCGTTTCCCAGCCAATGATATGGGAACGGCGGCTACAAGAATGTTGCAACAATATGGTTTGAAAACAGAGCATATTGCCCTTGGTGGTGATCGTTTGGGGATCTATTTTCTCGAAACCGGAGCCATCAGCCGCCCAAGCAAAGTGGTTTACGACAGAGCAGGTTCTTCTTTCGCAACCTTAAATCCAAAAGATTTCAATTGGGATAAAATATTGGAAGGTGCTGATTGGTTTCACTTTACCGGCATTTCCCCTGCCATTTCACATGCCGCTGCAAACGCTTGCCACGATGCACTCGATGCTGCAAATGCGAAAGGAGTCAAGGTTTCCTTCGATGTTACGTACAGAAAGAATTTATGGCAATATGGAAAGACGGCCCAACAGGTTTTTCCAGATCTTGCTGCCAAAAGCGACCTTCTTTTTTGTTCCAAAGGCGATATGAAGGAAATGTTTTCCATCGTTTCGGCTGAGGATGAGAAATTTATTCAGGTTTGCCAGCGTACAATGGCGAAGTTTCCGCGGGTTACAAAAATTGTAAATTCAAAACGTGAGTCAAGTTCGGCAAATGAAAACACCATTTGGGGTGTTATTTACAATGGACAGGACCAATTCACCAGCCCAAAACACAAGCTTTTTCCAATCGTGGATCGGATCGGTGGTGGCGATGCATTTTGTGCAGGGCTCATTTATGGCCAATTGGTTTATCAGAACGATGATAAATCCATCAATTGTGCTGTGGCTGCTTCTGCCCTCAAGCACAGCATTGAGGGCGATTTCAACCAGGCAACGGTGGAAGAAATAGAAACCGTAATGAACGGCGACAGCAGCGGAAAGCTTAGTCGCTAAGATTTTTTTTAGAGCGTGATGTTGCTTTCTTTTATCAATAAATGATTGAAAACAATGGATTTGTCAAACGCTAGATTTCCTATTTTTAACATCTTTGATTGAAGACATCATCCTTGGAATCAAACGAATTCTTGCTATCAGTTTGGCAAAGACCACTTAAATATGGCCGCTATTTAAGTGAGAAACAGATCCAGATCTTGCAGAAGGATCTGGAAATCTTTACTTTGGGAGATCTCTTCAAACATTATCCATTCCGATATGAAGACAGAACCATCATAACCGAAATAAGAGATCTGCATCTGGGCTCAAATTATGCACAGGTAAAAGGCCAATTCATAAGTTTTGAGATTCTGGGCGAAGACAGAGGCAAAAGGCTTGTAGGCCAATTTGAGGACCAGTCTGGAAAAATTGAAGTGGTTTGGTTTCAAAAGATAGAAGCCATTAAAAAGGTGATAAAAACCAAACAAGCCTATCTCATTTATGGAAAACTGACGCACTTCAATGGCCGTACAAGTTTTACACACCCTGAAATAGAAGTATTTAACCCTAACGAGAAGCGTTCTGGTTTGGAGCCAATTTATTCTACCACTGAAACTTTAAAGCGTTTTGGCCTGGATAGCAAAGGCTTGGGCAAAATCATTTCCTGGAATCTAAGTGCTTTTTCTAAAGAAATTATTGAGCCATTTTCACTAGCAAAAATTCAAAAATGGAATCTCATTTCCTTGCCTTTGGCCCTAAAAGAAATCCATTCGCCAACCGATTTCAATCTGTTGGAAAGTGCAAAGGATCGACTTAAAACGGAAGAATTATTTCCGCTCCAGTATTTGCTTTTAAGAAAGAAAAAGCAAAACCATGAGATTAGTCAGGGCTACTATTTTCCTAAGCTACAGATATTTACAGCGTTTTATAACAATGTATTGCCATTCCCGTTAACTGGCGCTCAAAAGCGGGTTTTGAAAGAAATCAGACAAGATCTGACCTCTGGTAAGCAGATGAACCGCCTGGTTCAAGGCGATGTAGGAAGCGGGAAAACGATAGTTTCATTTTTGGCCATGTTGATGGCCATCGACAATGGTTTTCAGGCCTGTCTGATGGCCCCAACTGAGATATTGGCCAATCAACACCTTCAGTCTCTTGGGCCTCTTTCTCTGCAATCTGGCATCACCATAGCTTTGCTCACCGGAAGTACAAAAGCTGCAGAGCGAAGGCGGATTTCGGAGGATTTAATTTCGGGAAAGCTCAATATTTTGGTAGGAACGCATGCTTTGATTGAGGAAAAAGTGCAGTTTCAAAAGCTTGGCATTTCGGTTATAGATGAACAACATAGATTTGGTGTGGCGCAGCGGGCAAGGCTACATTCCAAAAACGAAGGCGATCTTCCCCCCCACATTTTGGTGATGACAGCAACACCCATTCCAAGAACCTTGGCGATGGCCTTGTATGGCGATTTGGATGTGTCTGCAATTGATGAGCTTCCGCCAGGCCGAAAGGAAATAACGACAGTTCACCGCACAGAGTCTAAACGAATGCGAGTGTTCGGTTTTATCAGAGAGCAGGTTCAGGCTGGTCGTCAGGTGTATATTGTCTATCCCATGATAGAAGAATCGGAAACTCTTGATTTAAATAATCTTATGGAGGGATTCGAAAGCATTTCAAGGGCATTTCCGGATCTGTTTATCAGCATGATTCATGGAAAAATGAAATCGGCGGACAAAGATTTTGAAATGGCCCGATTTGTAAAAGGCGAAACGCAAATTATGGTTGCCACAACGGTGATCGAAGTGGGGGTCAATGTCCAAAATGCTTCGATCATGATTATTGAAAATGCAGAGCGATTTGGTCTCACCCAAATGCACCAACTAAGAGGTAGAGTTGGCCGTGGTGAATACCAAAGTTACTGCATTTTAATGAGTGGATTGAAACTGAGTAGAGATGGAAAAGAACGGATAGAAACGATGGTTCAAACCTCAAACGGCTTCGAAATTGCTGAAAAAGACCTGAAAATGCGGGGGCCCGGAGACCTTTTGGGTACCAAACAGAGCGGAATAGCGGATCTAAAATTAACAAATCTTGCAACGGATGGAGAATTATTAGAAAAAGTTAAAACCTATGTGAATGAAATTATTGAAGAAGATATGGATTTGTTACTACCTGATAATGAGCAATTAAAGAAGCATTTGGAAGCCAAAAGCAAGGATAAATTTCAATGGTCAAAAATTTCCTAAGCGTTATTAATTCAACTTTGACAGGAAAAGAAACCGTAAAGAGTTTTTTTTTAAATAAGCCTTTCTATTTTTACCCGTCCAAAGTCCAAGCGACTTTGTTAGAAGTTAATTTGAATACTCTGTTTATGAATTTTAAAAAGTACCTCTTTTTTCTTGGTTTAGCCTCGCAGGTTTTATTCACTTCGTGCAACGACTCAAACAAAGAAACCAGTACAGATCAATCCACTAATATTGTTATCACCAACAATGATATTGAACAAGCCAAATGGCTTTTCTTGTCCAATCCGTTAATTGATAGCACCTGGCTTTTTGATAGCAGCAACACAGGTTTTGGGCAAAGACAAGATTTCAATGCAGACTCTGCTTTGGTCAAGCACTTGTATGCATATGAAGAAAACACAGATTGGTTTAAGTTTGTAGGTTCTACAGATACTTCAATTTCAATCACTGTTGAACCCAATGATTCAACTGCGGAATACGACATACTTGTATTTAAAAGTAGCGGAGATAGCGTAGGACCCGATTTGAGAAATGGATTGATTCCAGCCATCAGATCAAACTTTGCGAAAGTCAACAGTCCAGGCGATACTATTACTGGTTTTGATTGTGACTATCGTTTGTACGATTTCGTTCCTTCAGATTCTATTCAACAGTTTTCAAGGGCATTCTGGATGGAAGCAGGTCAAACGTATTACCTCGTGCTCAACACCCCAACTGCAAAAGGAAAGGGATACAAATTGAGAATACATTCTTGTGCACCTGGTTCAGCTGGAAAAAAGCATTCTTCCAACATGATTGCCAAAGCTTCCGGGCCAAGCATCACTTCCTTTTTCCCTGCAAAAGCTACCGAAGGAAATGAAGTTACCATTTCAGGCAAACATTTGAATGGTGCAACTTCTGTTACTTTCGGAGGTGTGGAGGCAACCAATTTTTATGTGATCTCAGACACAAAAATCAAGGCAAACGTAGGTTCTGGCTCTAGTGGTAATGTTTCTGTAAGTACGCCCAAAGGTGTTGCAGAAAAGGATTATTTCACCTGGGTTGAAAAATCAGTTGCCAAAAGCAGCACCAAAAGTAAACCAGTAGTGAAACGCAAACCAGTTGCAGACAATGGTGATTATTACATTGTTAAAGAAAAAGACACTATGTTTTCGATTGCATTTATTTTTGGGATGACTGTTGATGAAATCTTGAAATTGAATGGACTTGACAATACAAATGTTTATGTAGGCCAGAAGCTCAAAGTTATCAGAAGACAATTACCTCAAAAAAAAATTGAAGAGAAGGTAAAAGTTAGTCCAAAAGTTAAGCCGTCTGTGCCAAAGCCAGGAAGCACTACAGATCCTTCAGTAATAGCCAAAGCCAAAGAAGTAGTAAAACCTGTTGCCCCTCTTCCGATAGCTCCAGTTGATCGTATTGCATCGATTGAAAACAGATTGGCTGAATTCAATCCAACCCCAAACATGCCCAAAGCGAAAGACAATGTAAAAACGGGGATAGAGGAAAAAAATGCATTGGCTCCATTTTCAAAGTCATTCTATGTGTATTGCAATGTCACTTCGGGTGTTAACAAGCAGATGGTTGGTGGCACGCTACAAGTTGTAGATTTAAAAAAAAAATTGCTTGTATATAACGTTCAGGCCAATAAAACCCAGCCAGTTCCTTTGTTCAATGACGGAGGAAAACAAAAGCTGATCATCTGCGACATATTTGGTTATAAAAAACAAGATTTTGATCTTAACCTGGACAACATCGAAAATGACTCGACAGCAGACCAGGTTAGAATTATAGATGATACCATCGTTATAGATTTTGAACTTAAACGATTGGAAAAGGGAGATGTTGCCGTGGCATACAATATTTTTTTCTATGACGATGCCTCGGTCATGCTGCCAAAATCTACCTATGAGCTAGATCAGCTTTTGGAGTTAATGCAAGAAAACAACAAGATAAAAATCAAGATTCATGGCCATACCAATACTGGCAAACTTGGTAAAATCTTGTATTTGGAAAAAGGTGATAACATATTTTTTCGCTTGACGGCCAAGAATAAAGAGACTTTTGGCTCAGCAAAACAGCTCTCAAAAAAGCGAGCAGAAACAATTAATTATTACCTTCAATGGAAAAGGATTGCAGACGATAGGATTGAAACTGAGGGTCATGGAGGAAGCGATATGTTGTTTCCAAATACACACCCGCTATCATACAAAAATAAAAGAGTCGAAATTGAAATTTTGGCCGATAAATAAAGTTTGACAAGTATTCAAACCAAAACAGGCGCATGACAAGTAGCATTTCTGAAAGAGAAACGAAAAATGAAATCATAGGCTGGGCTGTTTCAATTGGCTTTCATGGACTCTTGGTCCTCTTTTGTTTTTTTGCGCTTGCATGGCAAAGGCAAATTCCAGCGCCACCAGAATATGGCATAGAAGTTAATTTTGGAACCAATGACCAAGGGTTTGGAGATGTTCAAAATTTTTCAGATCCTGGCGAAGATCCTGCACCTAAAGCATCTGAAGTTGTGCCAGTTGCGGCAGAAAAAGTTGTTGAAGAGCCGCAACCTGAAACAGAACCAGAGAAATTAATTACCGGCGAAGAAGAAACTGTTGAAATTTCAACAAAACCAAGTGTGGCAAAAAAGCCTGAAGTTGTTCCTTCGCCAGTCAAAACCAATACAGCTTCAAAACCTGCTGCTGAAGCTCTTTTTCCAAGTGAGAAGGCTGGAAATTCGAGCAACAACAACGGCAACAAGCCGGGCACTGTTGGCGATATGGGAAAAATTAATGGCAACCCGGATGCAAGGGGCATTTATGATGGCAATGCAGGAAAAGGAAAGGGAGGTTCAAGTTTGGATATGGCAGGCTGGAAATGGGACAGCAAACCCGTTGTGAATGATGAATCAATTGAAGAAGGAAAGATCAAATTTCAGATCAAAGTAGATGAGGAAGGAAACATCGTTTCAGTAACAGTGCTGGAAAAAACAATTAGTCCATTTCTTGTAAAAAAATATCAGAAAGAGGTTGAGTCGCTTACTTTTTCTAAAAATGGAGGAAGCAATGGTGAAGGCGCTACTGGCACAATTACTTTTCTAATCACTTCAAAATAATTATTTGTGAAAAGGAGCTACGTTGAAACCGTAGAATTTCTTTTTTCTCAACTTCCTGTTTTTCAAAGAGATGGTGCTGCCGCTTATAAACCAGGCTTAGAAACCACTTTAAACTTTTGTGCCGCAATAGGCAACCCACATCTTCAATTTAAATCTATTCATGTAGGCGGCACAAATGGAAAAGGAAGTTCAAGCCACTCACTTGCATCTATTTTACATGAACAAGGCTACAAAACTGGCCTTTACACCTCTCCACATCTGCTTGATTTTAGAGAAAGGATAAGAATAAATGGTGAGAAAATCTCTGAAATTGAGGTCGTAGATGCGATCAAGGAATGGCTTCCTTTGATTAAGAAGTTCAAACCAACATTTTTCGAACTCACTGTTGCTTTGGCCTTTGACCATTTTGCCAGACACAAAGTGGACATTGCTGTGATCGAAGTCGGAATGGGAGGTCGCCTGGATAGCACCAATATCATTCGGCCTTTGTTGTCCTTGATCACCAATATTAGTCTTGATCACCAGTTCTTTTTAGGTGAAACTCATGAACTGATTGCAAGGGAGAAGGCAGGAATTATTAAATCAGAAGTTCCAATTGTGGTCAGCGAACGGCAGAATACTTCCGATTTTGCATTTGTTCAACAATCAGAAGCCAACCATTCTGATCTGCAATTTGCAAGCGATCTGATTGAGGTTAATGATCACGGCTTAAAGAATGGAAAGCGGCAGGTTGAAGTAGTTTTAAAAGAAAACAAGCAAATACTAGACTTAGAACTTTCACTTACAGGCCTTTATCAGCTTAAAAATATCAAAGGTGTGATTGCCGTTTGTTTCAAGCTGAATGAACTTGGAATCAAAATTGAGATGGCGTCTATTCAATTGGGTGTTTCTAATGTTCAGAAAAATACTGGCCTATTGGGGCGTTGGCAAATCTTAGGGCAAAAGCCTTTAATTATTTGTGATACAGCACATAACGAAGATGGCGTAAAAGAAGTGGCAACACAACTTTTATCTTACCAGTACAATCGCCTTTGGTTGATTTGGGGTATGGTCAGCGACAAGGAACACAAAAAAATAGTCGACTTATTACCTACCGCTGCGCTGGTTGTGGCCACCCAGCCTTCTTTGCCCAGAGCACTTCCTTCAGGTGAAATGGCAGCATATTTCAGAGCATCAGGATTTATAACCATTGAAAAGAAAACCGTTCAGGAATCTTTGGAATATGTACTGCAAAAAGCAGATAAAGAGGACCTTATTTTTGTTGGGGGAAGCACATTTACAGTTGCGGACATCCCTTTCGAAAAATATTCATCCGAATTTTAAACCCTCATCAATTAACAAGCTCCAAGAGCCACTTTCTAGAAAAATATTGCAAACAGAAGACAAAGATATTCTTGAAAAATTTAGAATTGAAGGCACCAAGCAATTGGCTTTCAATCTTTTGATTCGGAAATATCAAAAGAGAGTGTATTGGTTGGCAAGGAAAATGGTGATCGACCATGACGATGCCAACGACATCTCTCAAGAGGTTTTTGTAAAGATCTGGTTTCATCTGGATGAGTTCAGATCAGAATCCGGGCTTTTTACATGGATATATCGAATTGCGAGCAATGAATGTCTGAAGGTTTTAAAGAAGAAAAGGCTGCGATTTTTTTTGCCCATAGGAGATGTGGAAGGTGAACTCTCAGATAAAATCAGTTCTGAGCACCACTTTACCGGAGATGAAATTCAGCGAAAACTTCAATTGGCAATTTTGAAACTACCAGAAAAACAGAGACTTGTATTTAATATGAAATATTTTGAAGACATAACTTATGAAGAAATGTCGGGCATACTTGGCACCTCAGTTGGAGCTTTGAAAGCCTCCTATCACCATGCAGTTCAGAAAGTACAAGCCAATTTAGAATCGGGAGAAATATGATGAACATCAACGATATACCAAAAGGCAATCAATCGAACTCAGTTCCTGAAAACTTCTTTGAAGATCAATTTCAAAGCATTTTAAGAAAGACAACTGAGCTTGAAAATTGGCAATTGGCTGGCAGTAAAGATTTGGAGAAAAATTTTCAGGTTCCAGATGGGTTTTGGTTGCAAATGGAAGATGGAATCAGAGCTCGAAGCAAGCCAAATGCCAAGCCTGGTTTTGCCCTTTATCCCCGTTTGCAATGGGCTGCGGCCGTGGGTTTACTTTTGATTATTTCAATTGCTGTTTCCCAATTCTGGAATATAAATAAAGTTCAATCGGACAATTGGAGTGCAAAAATTGAGACTGCTTCCAGCGATGAATTGATTGCTGTCTTAGATTTGGAACGAGCTGATATTCAGGAATTAACAGAGCAAATTGTTGCTAAAAGTTTGAGCGAAAATGAATTGAATATTCAAAATGAAAGAATTAATTATGACGAGGCGGAAAGAACTTTTCAAGACCTGAATGTGAATGAAATTTATGAAAACTTTGAATTCAACTAATATGAAAACATGTAGAAAAAGTGCGCTTTTATTTGTCATGAACATCGCATTGTTTTGTTCATCTTCGATGGCTCAAGACAATTTGGGCGACGATAGAGATGGAAGGGGTGATAGATTACAAACGGCGAAAGTCGCATTTATAAACACAAAACTAAACCTGACCACGACCCAGGCCCAGCAGTTTTGGCCTCTTTTCAACGAATTTGAAGCAGCAAAGAAGAAAATCAGAAAGCAGCTGCGCCAATTGAAAGCAGATAATTTACTTGCTGAAGGAACCGACGAGGCGCTTAAGGGAGACATAAAAAAGATGTTTTCTCTGCGCCAGGAGGAGCTAGATCTTGAAAAAGGCTATTCAGAGAAATTCCTTAAAGTCATATCTGCCAAACAATTGGTCGATTTCTACCGTTCTGAAAAAGAGTTTACCCGACTTATTCTTAGAAAATTGAGAGAAAGAAGAGGTGGCCACGGCGGCGGAATGGGGGAGGAGTAGAAATTAAATTCTGTCCACCTCCAATTTCGCCAGTTTTATATCTTACCAAGCTCATATTCTATATCCGTTTTGGATCCAACCGCCCCCAACAACATCGTCGCCTTCATAAAAAACGGCTGCCTGGCCAGGTGCAATGGCAGAAACCCAGTCGTGAAAATGAACGTGAACTTCATCTCCTATTTTCTTTATGGTTGAAGGCGTTCCATCGTCTTTGTATCGCACTTTGGTAACAGCTTCTAAGCTAAGGCCGTCGAAGTTTGCGTATTTCATTAGCCGCAACTGATTCACCGTCATTGCGTTTTTCATCAACTCAGTATCTTTGCCTAGAATAACTCTGTTGTTTTCTTTGTCAATTCCAGTTACAAAAGCGGGATATCCAAAAGCCAGTCCGAGCCCTTTTCGTTGTCCAATTGTATAAAAAGGATAGCCTTCATGCGTTCCTAAAACGTCGCCAGCCTCGTTTACAAATTGGCCACCTGCCACTTTCTCACTCAATCCGGGTACCCGTCTTTTCAAAAATCCCCGGTAGTCATTGTCGGGCACAAAACAGATTTCGTAGCTCTCCGATTTATTGACCAGATCTACAAATCCTTTTTCTGCTGCCATTTCATAAATCTCCTTTTTGGTGAGCTGACTAAGAGGCAAAATGGTGCGGGAAAGGCTTTCCTGACTTACCCCCCAAAGTGCATACGACTGGTCTTTACTTTTGTCTATTCCCTTGGAAATGAAGTATCTGCCATTTTCATTTTTGAGATTCGCATAATGCCCAGTAGCAATAAAATCGCAGCCAAGCATATCGGCCCGCCGCAACAGTGCATCCCATTTGATGTGGGTATTGCAAAGCACGCAAGGGTTCGGCGTTCTGCCTTCCAGATATTCGTTGGTGAAATGGTCAATTACATAATCTCCAAACTCAGACCGGATATCTAAGATATAGTGTGGGAAACCGAGATTTACTGCCACATTCCTGGCATCGTTTATACTATCCAGTGAGCAGCAACCTGTTTCTTTTTTTGAAGCACCACTGCTGGCGTAGTCCCAGGTTTTCATTGTCATACCAATGACTTCATAACCCTGCTCATGGAGTAGGACGGCTGCCAAAGAACTATCAATCCCGCCGCTCATCGCAACGAGGACTTTGCCTTTTTTGCTCATAAAAATATGATTTTAAGAATTTTAGGAAATAGAAGTTCGAACTTTTGATGTATAGCTTCGCATCGCAGTCATGTAGTCCACATTCTTTTCTGCCATTTCATTTTTAATGAATTGGGCAGCCATTATGTGGGTAAGCATTTCGCCTTCATCGCTTCCTTCAACTTCGATTTCAGGATTTTGCTCATTCAAAATTGCTTCTTCGGCCAATGCCAATTGTTCAAAACTGGCATTCTCTACCAATTTTTTGATTGCAGGAAGTTTCATTTCAAAATCAGTTTAGGCCTTCAATCAATGAAACAATTGCGTCTTCTTTGTTTGTAGCAGCGCCTTCAATAAGGGTTTTTCCACTAAATGCTGCAAAAAACGGAAGGTTATTTACGCCGCCTATTTTTCTGGCATTTTCATTTTCTTCTGCATTCACTTCCAAAAATTGAACATCCGCAAAACGCTCATCATCAGACATTCTTTTGAATTTTGGAGAAATTAATTTACAGCTGCCGCACCAATCCGCAAAGTATTTTACGATTGTTTTTTGGTTGCTACTTAGCGCAGATTCAAAGTCTGCATCGGTTGCTTTTATAACTGACATTTTTAAATATTTATTTTTTTGTGATCGCTAAGACCATGCCAAAACTAATATGTTACCCCCTATTGTTTTGATTTTTATCTTATTTCGAAATCAATTGTAGGTTTTGCGATGTTAAAATGCATTGAAATATTGGAGATTTTTAATCACTGAATTCTGTTTACGCTGATTGACAGTGGATTATGTTGACCATCTAAATTTTGGCTTCTGCCTATAAATCGTTTTGTACCGGAATATTTTAAAAAAATGAATTTTGCAACAAGCCTCTGCGAAAAAATACACTCCTTTGCGCCATATTTTCGGTCTCCTTATTCATGAAATTTAAAGCCATTTCAGGCGTTTTTTTGCTGTTAATTTTAGCCGCTTGTGGCAATAAAGAAGACAAAACACATCCAGTTTACAAAGATATAACCCAGGCAGTGTATGCTTCGGGAAAGATATTTCCGGTTGATTACTATAGACTTAACATTAGTATTCCGGGCTATATAAAAGAAATATATGTCAAGGTTGGCGACACAGTGAAAGTTGGACAACCGCTTTTTGCAATGAAATCTGAAGTAACCAATTTCAACGTGGCGACAGCAAGAAACAACCTGGACCTCGCAAAACTGAACGCTTCAGAAAATTCTGCTTTTATGACTGCTGCAAAGCAGGACATCAATCTGGCCAGAGAAAAAGTGGAATTCGACTCCACAAATTATGGGCGAATACTTGGCCTTTCTGAAAGCAACGCCACCACTAAAGTGGCTCTGGAACAAGCCAAAGCACAATATCAAGCTTCAAAGCAAACCTACCAAAAGGCCAAATCCTCGCTTCTTGCCACACGGGAAAGGCTTTCGACAGAAGTGAAAAATGCGCAGAATCTATTCTCTGCGCAGCAGTCCAACTCCAATGACTTTACTTATTTCGCTTCAGTGACTGGAAAAGTGTACGACATAAGCGGCAAGCAGGGCGAGTATTTTACACCTCAACAAATCGTGATGGAACTTGGCCGAATTGACAATTATGAGGTAGAACTTTCGGTAGATGAGGCCGATATTCATTATCTTGGAAAGGGGCAGGAAGTAATTTTTCAAACAGAAGCTTATCCCAATTTATTTTTAAAGGGTTCTATTAAAGAAGTTTATCCCAAAATAAGCAGCACGAACAAAAGCATAAAAGTGATGGCGTCGATCAACCTGCCAGAAGGAATAAGCATGTATGCAGGTGCAACTTTGGAAGCCAACATCATCAACCAAAAAAAACCAAATGCGCTCGTCATTCCAAGGTATTATTTGAGCAATGATTCTGCCATCATCAAACGAAACGGCAAAGGGAAAAAGGAAAAGGTAAAAGTAGAACTTGGTGTGAGCAATGTTGAGTTTATGGAAGTTTTGAGTGGAATCAGCATAGAAGACGAAGTGTATAAAAAATGATTGCTCAATTTGCCAATCGGCCTGTTCTCAGGATCGCTTTTGTTCATTTGCTAAGCAAAAAGCGGCAAACCCTGGTGGCTATGCTTGGGGTCATGTTTGGTATTACAGTATTTATTTTTCAGGCAGGTTTGATTACAGGTTTGCAAACCTTTATGCTTGATAAGATTGTAAACAATTCACCACATGTGCATTTGTACAATGAGCCCGATAAAAATCCACCTTCCATCCTGAGTAAAATTTATCATGAAAGTGATCAGATGGTGGTTGTTAGAAATCAGAAACAAAAGGAGATTGACAAGAAAATCCGAAATCCGAAAGGAATTATGGATCTCATTTCGAAGTTGCCTGGCGTTCTTGGAGTCGCACCAAATGTTGCCACACAGGCCATTGTGAAGGCGGGTGTGAAGCAAATTCCAGTTACCATTTCAGGTGTTGAAATCGATAAGGAGGATGCACTTTTCAATCTACATAAAGATCAGATTGCTGGAGATTTAAAGCGTTTAAATATCATCAGCAATGGCATTATACTTGGCAAAGGCGTAGCAGATAAACTGGGTGCTTCGATAGACGACGTCATTACAGTGGCAACCACGCTGTCAACAGTTGACATGAAAGTGGTGAGCATTACAAGTACAGGGATCACCGCCATCGATGACAACAGGGCCATGGTTAATCTTAGGATTGCCCAGAAACTGATGAATAAGGACAAGCTTTATATCACCGACATCAACATGAAGCTCAAAGACGTTGACAAGGCTGATGCGATGAGCGAAGACTTAACCAAGCTTTTTGGTTTGCGTGCTCAAAGTTGGAAGGAAGCAAATGCCAATGTTTTCTCTGTTTTTAAGATTCAAAATATTGCTACTTATCTGGTTATCACCTCCATTTTGATAGTTGCAGGCTTTGGAATATTCAATATTCTGATGATGATGATCTATGAAAAAATGACTGACATCGCCGTTCTTAAATCCATTGGGTACAAAAACAGAGACATTAGAAATATTTTTATGGTAGAAGCAGTGGTTATTGGATTTGTTGGTGGTGTTTTGGGTTTGATGCATGGTTGGTTGGCAAGCTATGTAGCCTCGAAAATAGAAGTAAAACTGGCCGGCTTGGTCACACTTGATCACCTCACTATTAATTTTGATCCCATGTTTTATGCCGCAGGTTTTGCCTTTGCACTTTGCACAACAGCCCTTGCCGGTTATTTTCCAGCCTTGAAAGCATCCAAAATTGATCCGGTTGAAATCATCAGAGGCCATTAATTCAACTTTTTCTCAATTGATGCCATTTGGTTCAATGCAGGTTTTTTGGGTAGAATTTGAGCGACTTGACGGTCTTGAATGTATTGTTCCAGCTCTAAGACTTTAGTAACCAGTTTTATAGAAAGATCATATTCTGCTTCTTCATTAGAATTGGAAGGCTTTCTTTTCGTTGGAATATCTGCGTATTTTGATTTGCGGAGCGGGTACTTAGGTTAATCCATAAAAATTGCAAATGGATCAAAACTATATAAGCCAAACTCCCTAATTTCGCAGCATAAAATTTTATTCAAACATCCGCTAAAGCGATATCTATGTCAGAAAAAAACGACCTCTACGGCATTATCCGTGAACTCGACACCCCAAACGGAAAAGTAAAATATTACAGTCTGGCCGAGCTTCAGAAACAAGGTAAAAACATCTCCAAGCTGCCTTATTCCATTCGTATTCTTTTGGAAAATGCCATTCGGAATTATGATGGATTTGCCATTACAAAGGAAAATGTAGAAACCGTTTTGGGCTGGGCTCCCAAGCCAGCTGACAAAGAAATACCATTCATGCCTGCCCGTGTTTTGATGCAGGATTTTACAGGTGTTCCTGCCGTGGTGGACATTGCTTCCATCCGTGGCGAAATGGCCAGAAAAGGAAAAGATCCTAAAAAAGTGAGTCCATTAATACCTGTGGATCTGGTAATTGACCACTCGGTGGTTGTAGATTATTTTGGTGCAGCCGATTCACTTGATAAAAACGTGGATGTTGAATATGAGCGAAATGGAGAACGATATCAGTTTCTGAAATGGGCACAAAAGTCGTTTGATAATTTCTCTGTAGTGCCTCCTGGAATGGGCATTTGCCACCAGGTTAATCTGGAATATTTGTCCAAAGCCGTTCAGGTTCGGAATGGTGTTGCGTTTCCCGATACTTTGGTAGGAACCGACTCTCATACACCAATGGTAAATGGAATTGGTGTAATAGCCTGGGGCGTAGGTGGAATCGAGGCTGAGGCCGCTTTGCTGGGACAGCCTCTGTTTTTCATTATGCCCGAAGTAGTCGGCTTGAAGCTGACAGGAAAACTTCCACTTGGAACAACTGCTACCGATATGGTATTGACCATCACCCAATTGCTTAGAAAACATGGTGTGGTTGGTAAATTTGTAGAAGTTTTTGGTGAAGCTCTTGCCACGTTAACTGTGCCTGACAGAGCCACCATTTCCAACATGTCGCCTGAGTTTGGTTCTACCGTATCTTTCTTCCCGATTGATGACCAGACTTTGGATTACCTCCGAAAATCAAACCGTCCTGAAGAATTGGTGCAAACTGTGGAAGCCTATTGCAAAGCCAATATGCTCTGGTTGGATCACACAGAGCCGATTGAATATTCTTCAGTTGTGGAATTGGATTTGTCAACTGTAGTGCCTACCGTTTCCGGTCCGAAACGTCCTCAGGATAAGATCATTGTAAGTGAATTTAAATCAAAGTTTGAAAGCCTGATTCAGGATTTCGGACGAAAATATGTGCCTTCAGCCAATAGGGCCAAAACCGAAACTGCCACCATCGAAGAAGGCGCCATGAAAGGTGCCTATGTGTTTGATGGCAATGAAGATTATATGTTGTACGATGGTAATGTGGTATTGGCAGCAATCACCTCCTGCACAAATACTTCCAATCCATCGGTTATGATCGGGGCGGGATTAATTGCCAAAAAAGCCTACGAAAAAGGCTTGAATGTGAAGCCCTGGGTAAAACCATCTTTGGCTCCAGGCTCCAAAGTGGTGACCGAATATCTTGAGAAATCAGGCCTGCTGACTTACCTGAACCATTTGAAATTCAACGTGGTGGGTTATGGTTGTACTTCCTGCATCGGAAACTCCGGACCATTGCCTGATCATATCGCTAAAGCAGTTGATGCCAATGATCTTGTGGTTGCTTCTGTGCTATCCGGCAACCGGAATTTTGAGGCCAGAGTTCACCCTCAAATCAAAATGAACTTCCTGATGTCGCCTATGTTGGTAGTGGCCTATGCCATTGCTGGTAAGGTTGATTTTGATTTCACCACTGACCCACTTGGTTTTGACCAGGCCGGAAACGCAGTTTTCTTAAAAGACGTTTGGCCAACCACTGAAGAAATCAATAGCACCATTCATAGCTCTCTTTCTACCAACGAGTTTGCCAAAAGCTACGGCACCATTTTCGATGGAGATGAGCAGTGGCAAGCCCTTCAGGCCCCACAATCTGAAGTGTATAAATGGGATGCTGAGTCCACTTACATCAAGGAAGCACCATTTTTTGAAAACATGTCCGTAGAGCCAGGCCAGATTGTGGACATCCACAATGCCAGAGTTTTGTTGTCATTGGGTGATTCTGTAACCACTGACCACATTTCTCCAGCTGGTTCTTTCAAAGAAGGAACCCCAGCCGGTAAATATCTGGTAGGCAGAGGCGTAGCCAAGGAAGATTTCAACTCTTATGGCAGCCGACGAGGAAACGATGAGGTGATGGTGCGTGGCACTTTTGCCAATGTGCGTATCAAAAACAAAGTAGCCACAAAAGAAGGCGGATTTACAACTTACTTTCCAACGGGAGAAGAGACAACGGTATATGATGCCGCAGTTCAATACAAAACCACCAACACACCGCTTGTAGTTCTTGCAGGCAAGGAATATGGCTCTGGTTCCAGCCGTGACTGGGCAGCGAAAGGCACCTATCTTTTGGGTGTCCGGGTAGTAATTGCGGAAAGCTATGAGCGTATCCACCGCAGCAATCTGGTAGGCATGGGCGTCGTTCCTTTACAATACAAAGCTGGCAACACCACTGAAAGCCTTGGACTGACCGGCAATGAAACCTTCAGCGTCATTGGACTCGAAAACGATAATTACCCTGGTAAAGAGTTGACAGTAAAGACTGTTCGCACTGATGGCAGTACCTTCGAATTTAAAGCCATTTCAAGACTTGATTCTCAGGTAGAGATTGAATACTACCGACATGGCGGGATCATGCAGTATGTGACGAGGTCGTTTTTGAAGGGGTAGGTAACTGAATTTTAGCGAATTAAACCTAAAAGGTTTTGAAAACCTTTTAGTACTTTAAAAATTGAAGAAATGGAGAAAAAAAGCTTTCCCAACAAATTGGAAGGAATAAAGAAAAATGGTTTTTCCTATTTATTTTTTTGACAATTAGTCTTATTTTTAATTTATTAAAGCTAGAAGAGGGTACTCATAAAGAAACACTTATCGAATAAATTACTAAGGAACAAGAGACAGCAAATTTTGATTCAAGGTGGAAATATCGGAAAAATTCAAATTTTTTTGAGGATAAGTATTCATGCAGACATATTTTTATATTGGCATCTGGTCCTAATGAAGATTTTTGGCCATTTTCAATTATTAAAAGTAAAGGGTTTGTTTTAAGAAGGCCTGGCGAAGTGAATTGTGTCAGTACTTTCTACTTTAATGGAATATTTGGAGGTTTTGGTTGGGATGAGTATATTATTTACGTTACCTTTTTAGCGTTTTACGTAATCTATAAAATCTTTATTGATTAAATTGTATTTATGTTTTAAATTTTACCTATTCATAATTCAGTTTTGCTAATTATGTTTTACAGATCAATAAAGTCTAACTTTTAACTTCAAATTATCTCAAACTTTTAACTGGCAGAAATATATCAGGTTGAAAAAAGAAGGTTGAACGAACAGGTTAAGCGGAACCTTTCAAGATTTCCTGAAGACTTTATGTTTCAACTCACTGAGAATAAGTGGAAAATCTTGATGTCACAAAATGCGACATCAAGATGGGGAGGACGAAGGAAGTTGCCTTATGTTTTCACCGAACATGGAGCCGTTATGCTAGCTGGTATTCTCAACTCTGAAGTTGCCATTAAAGCTAGCATTTTTGTAGTTCGGGCGTTCGTGCAGATTAGAGATTATCTGGATACCCATAAAGAACTCGCCAAAAAACTAGAAGCCTTAGAATTGAAATACGACCATCAGTTTTCTGCTGTATTCGATGCCATCAAAAGCATGATCCATGAAAAGAATGAACCTAGGCCTTTGATTGGGTTTAGAAGAGTGGATGAGTAATTTGTATGAAATGATAATAAACTTAGTTTGCATTTAATCCAATACGATGAACCTTGGTCAAACTTATAACTTACAAGGTTTTATAAACCGTTTCTCAAGCCCGATTGGGGAATGCCCTATAAGAAATGGCGGCTTTTTGTCCTATCATACCTTCCGATAAAATGTGGTCAACTTCCAGAATTGCATCATTTTTCCTAACTATGTTTCCCCACCCTATTCCCGAAAAGAACGCAGATACTTTTCCTCCAGGGCGAGCAGGAACACAAATGAACAAGCCCTTGTACTTTGTGCCGACAACCTCCCCGACGGGGAAGAAAGAGCAGTAATTCGGGAATTTTATTTTGATATTCAGCATTACCAGCGGCTACAATTGTCGGTTCATGCCGAATCTCCTCTAATCACCAACACACGGGATGGGGAAACAGAGCTTTTTGTTCGCCTGGGGCCCATCTCTAATTCCGATTATTTTGAGGTAACGATTCCGCTTACCATCAGGCAGATAGATGAAAAAGACCCAAAAAGAATCTGGCCTAAGGAGAACGCTCTGAATCTTGACTTTCGTGACCTTGGTCTGATCCAACTGAAAGGCCTTAGGGAATATAAGGTTCCCAATCCGAATGGCGACGGTATACAATTACGGATCAAAGTAGTGGGGTCCCCGAATCTAAATTCGGAGATGATCGTGATGATTGGGATTCGAAATCGTGTTATACTCCCTGATAATGATTATAAAAGCAAGTCCATTTGTTTATGGCTGAATGATTTGCGTTTGATTCGGGCGGCTCCCCTCGACCCTTAAATGTATAATTGTGGGACTTCCATGGCCTTGAAACCTGAAAGGTTTTAAAAGCCTCCCAGTTTTTCACAATAATCATTTGTTAATCAAAGGGTTACTCCAATTGTTTAAACAAGATAAAATGTAACCATTTTAAGAACACAATTTGGTATTCAAAAAAGTATCATTCTTTTAGGAACCCTTTTTTTGAATTTTGCCCCACGAATAAATTAAGCTCCGTTTTATGACATATTTGTAATTTTGTGAAATGAAAATTCTAATTGATCTACCCGATAACAAGGCTTCATCATTGATGGAGGTATTGAAAAGTATTTCTTATGTAAAGGTTAAACCCCTTACAGATGCAAAAGCAATGCTTATGGGTGAAATCAGAGAAGCTGTTGAAGAAATGAAGCTCATAAGAGCCGGCAAAAAGGAGGCCAGAAATGCCGAAGATTTTTTAAATGAGCTATAATGTTAAATCCATTGCTGTTTTTGAGAAACAGGTTAAAAGGCTCATTAAAAAGTATCTTTCTCTCAAAAACGAACTTGTAGCGTTGGTTTTTGAATTGAAGAAGAATCCTGAACAAGGAACTTCCATTGGCAAGGGCTGCTATAAAGTCCGGTTATCTATTGCTTCCTAAGGAAAAGGAAAAAGTGGCGGAGGAAGGGTTATAACTAATTTTATTGTTAGGGATAATACCGTTTATCTGCTTTCTATTTTTGATAAATCCGAAAAGGAAAACCTCTCCGATAAAGAACTTCTTGACCTTTTAAACGCAATTCCTGCGTAGGTTAAACTTTTTGCTTTTCTGTTTCTAATTGAGTGGAACAAAGAAAGCGCTCAGATTTATCTCCTAACGAATTAACCACAAATTCAACCAATCATTTGTTTTTCAAATACTAAAGCTCAATCATTCACTTGAAATAAATCGCCCGCGACTTGAGGTCACAAAATTCAACCTCAAAACTTCTTCTTAATTTTAAAACGTTACTTTTCTTGAGAATTGAAGCAGTATCCTTCAAATTGCTTATGCTCTTCTGATAAATTTCAATCCAGAGCCTTCGCCTCCAAATTGAGTAGTCTTTGGTCTGGCTGAATGATAAAAACTTCCTTTCGGGCTCTGGTAAGTGCGGTATAAAACCAACGGTAAAATTCAGTATCCAAAGCGCCTTCTTTTAGAAATCCGTGGTCTATAAAAACTGCATCCCACTGCCCGCCCTGGGCTTTATGGCAGGTGAGGGCGTAACCAAATTTGATTTGCAGGGCATTGGCCATGGGGTCGGTTTTCAATTTTGCCCAGAGTTTCTTTTGGGTCTTTTCTTCTTCGGCCCACTCGGCCATCAACACCTGGTTGTAAGCTTTGAGCTGCTCTTCTGAAAGTTGCGGCAAATCGGAATACAACAATTCTGAAAAAGCTATACAATCCACATCTTCCTGATCTTCAGACTCTGAAATCCTGATTTCAAGTTTTACCAAACGAAGTGGATAGTCGTCGATACGCTTGCCAACCCTACCTACTGTTGCCAGATCGCCATTGGCCAAAAAGCCAATTTTCGAATCTGATTCCACCACAGAATAGTTGTTTTTGACAATGATGATCCAATCTCCGCTTTCAATTTCTTCTTCCCTAAACAGAATATGTTGCCTGATGCCCCGGTTATATTGCATGGCCTGTTTATTGGTTCGGGTAAGCACAAGGGTTCTCTCCATGCCATATTTCTGATAAGCATATTCGATACCCTCAAAAACACGGTTGGCCTTCATCTTAAATATATCACTAAACCCACTGGTATTGAGCACAAAAGAATCTGATTTTCCTCTAATGATTTCCCGCAAGGCAGTCGCGTTTTCTAAAATACCGGAATCTTGCTCTTGCCGAACCACATCAGAAAGTTCATGCTGAACCACAGAAAGGCCAAAACGCATTTTCATTTCATCTGCCTTGAGCGCCAAGCTTAAATCTGTCCCGATTGGAGGAAGTTGTGCCGTATCGCCAATGATAAGCAGTCTATTTCCCTTGTTTTCAAATACATAGCTGATCAATTCTTCCAAAATACCTTTCGCACCATATTCACTTTTATTGCCCACCATCGAGGCTTCATCCACAATGAACAAGGTTTTATGAAAGGAGTTCTTTTGCCTTTTCATGTTGGGATAGCCCCACTCATCGGTTTCGTATTTAAAAATGCGTTTGTGAATGGTGAGGGCCATTTTTCGGGTGTAGCTGCTCATCACCTTAGAGGCTCGACCGGTTGGGGCCATCATCTGAACTTGCAGCGGAATGCGAGGTAAAATCTTAATCAAACTACCCAGGAAGGCGGTTTTCCCAGTTCCGGCATAGCCGCGAAGAATGAAAGTTGGCTTCGTAGATTCTTTGTCGTTCAGCCATTTTTCCATGAGGGAAAATAGTTGCCTTTGCCCTTCTGTAGGCTCAAAAGGGAATATTTTTTGCAGACTTTGGGCAATGCCCACCTTTGGTGCCAAAGTACCGCCTTCCATTTTATCAGACTTGAGATTTGATTGATGGTCTAAATTTCCTTCCATACTTTCATTTTCCCTATTTTAGATCACAATAAAATTCAAGTGCTTTTGAAATCATGTCTTTTTGAAAAAATGAGCAAACAGAACCACATGAACTCACCTTTATAAACATCCATTGGATGGAATCTCAAAATTACCGTTCATAGATTCATGCGAATTTCCAGGCTTTCAAAATTCGAAAAAACGATTGATTATCAACCGATTTGGCATTTTACTGCTCAGATGCAATGGCGACTGGAAGTTTATAGTATTTAGAATTGCCACCGAGTTCCACCGTTTCTAAAACAGCCACATACAGTCCGATTCGGGCCTTACGACCCTGTTCGGTGCTTCCATCCCATTTCCAGGCACCTTCTTTTCCTAACAGTGCAGACTGGGCAATTGTTTTTACCAGAAACCCATCGGCAGAGTAAATTCTGAGGTTGCCAATAAGACCGGAATTAGAAAAATTATAATTCAGAAAGGTGAAATCTTTGTTTCCATCTCCGTTTGGCGAAAACGCCTTTGGTTCAGCGAAAAACTCAGAGGAGCCATTTTCAATTGTAGTGGCTTGAGAATTTTCATATCCGGGCGTTCCAAAGCCAGCATCTGTACTGGCCGAATGCCATGAATTTTGATCATTGACGGGTAGCGTTTTTGAAATTCTCTCCAATGAAACGCCTTTGGTTTCATCTAAAAACTGCGCATGAATTCTATCGGAATAGAAAAACTTTTGCCATTCTGCTTTGAAAGGCCCCAAAATCCGAACCGTGCCAGAATCAGAGTTGAAAGTGGGCAAGCTGATTTCAAAGAAATTCTCGGCTTTTCCTTTCGGGTAGTCCCGAAGTGTCATTGCTTTTGATTTTGTAAACAGCACAAAACCACCGGGAGGAATGGGCAGAGTTTCGCTCGAAGCAGCCTTCTCTTCATTGTCGCTGGCTATTGTTACTTCCTTTAAGTCAAGATATTGAGAAGAAACATTCTGCATCTCCAAATAGTCACTGCCGCCTGTTTTGGGATCAAACAAGATTTCATTCAATATCCAGGAATTGGCATCCGCTTTTCCAGCCCGAACCGTTTGAATGGTCTTTGTTTCAGTGGCATTTCCTGCGCAATCTTTCAATAAGCCAATTTCGATTGTAAAGGTTTGATTCACGGTCAAGTTGATGTTGGTCTTTAATATCAAAACCGAAAAATCCTCCGGACTGATGATCCGCTCCACGATTTGATAGCCACCTGATAAAGAAATAGCAGCATTTGCAAGTGTGGTGCTGTCGAGCAATTCATTCCATTTTATTTTAATGAAATTGCTGTCTGGCACGGTCGCTCTTATCAAAATGGGCGCATTTTCGTCTGGCTTGGTGCCATTTAGCGAGTTTTCCTTTCCGGGCGTCCCGCCATTTGGCGAATTGCTGATTACCCAATTGCTGAGTTCATCACATGGATTGGTAAGGTCCACCATTTCCAGCGACCAGCCTTCAGTCCATTTTGAATAGGGTGAGAAATCGGCAGATCGAAAATGAAACTGATGCACCCAAGCCCCTTTTACATTAAAGAGTGTGAGATTGTCGCCTTCAGAATTCAAAGTTGTGAAGGGGCTTAATCCCAATACATTCACTTTGGATAGGCTTGAAAACTTTCCTACGGATGTCTGACCTGTTAAAATCAAATATTCTCCTGGGCCAATGAATGCAGCCGGAAATACCCCCTCTCCGGTTCCATCACTTAAAACTGTACCGGTGAGATCGATCAAGGATTCAGAATTGTTATAAATCTCAATATATTCTGCTTTGGGCAAATTATTTTCCGGTGAAATATCGGCCTGAACTTCAGTGATTAACAAATCAAATTTTCCAGGGATTTTTCCTTTTCCAATTGAAAGAACAGCTTCAGATGATGTGTTTCCTGCACAATCCTTTATGCCAGAAAGGCTGAGTTCGTATTTTTTTCCAGGTTCTAATTCTGTTTTGAAAGTAAGCGTAATCGATTGGAAATCAGGATTTCGATTTCCGATAAGCGCAATTTCCAAACCTGGTATTTTGAATGAACTTGTATCAGGGCTTTGGGCGGATATTGGTTCAGAAAACAAAAGTTGAGCCTGTTTTGGTCCAATAATTTCTACTTTCACCAATGTAGGCGCTGTCACATCTTGTGCATCAGAAATGATGCTGTTTGCTGCCGCTGGCGTTCCACCGATTCCGGCTGTTGAGGCAGACCAATTGCTTTTGGCACTGCAAGGTAAATTCGGGTTGATTTGTTCCAAAGAAAATCCGCCATTCTGTTTGGCTGTGCTTCCATACCATGACATTTGATAATTCACCACATCTATCTCATTTTCAGCAATATCGATGATCTTCAGCTCGGTTCCGGAATTGGTTAAGGTGAGCGAAGGAACGCCAACCACGTTTCCATATGGCAAAAATCGATAGGCACTATCTTCTTTGCAAACCACAACATAGCCCCTGCTTTTCAGCACATATTCAGGAAAAACCGCAACAGAACCACCGATGGCCAAGCTTGCGCCTTTCAACTGAATTGGCTTGTCGCTTGTATTTAAAATCTCCAAATACTCAACAAGCGGCAAACCGAGTGATGGCGTTTCATCCGCATATATTTCATTGATTACAAGATTTCTAGACAGCAATTCTTTGGCCGGCAAAGAAATAAACTCTTTAATAAAAACGGTTGTGTTTGCATTGCCCTCGCAATCTTTAATGCCAGAATAAGTGAGGTTATAAAATTGACCAATTTGAATCGGACTGCTTAGCGAAATGGAAATGCTTCTTTCATTTGGATCGCCCGCTTCAATCTGAAATATCGTCAATCCATCAATTGAAATATTCTGGGTAGGATTGGGCTGATTGCTCAAAAACTCATTGAAAACCAATCGAATCTTATTTGAATTGACAACCACAATGGAATCTAAGGTGGGTGCACTTAGGTCGGCTAAATTTGAAAAGATGCTGTTTACGGTCCCCGGAGTTCCGCCAATTCCTGCGTTGGAGGCAGCCCAATTCGATTTGCTGCTGCATTTCAATTTGGGGTTCATTTGCTCCAATGAAAACCCACCATTTTGACGGGCTGTGCTTCCATACCATGAAAGTGCGTAAGTCAGTTTGTCAACCGATTTGTTCTGAAAATCAAGGATTTCAAGTTGAGCTCCTGTGTTGTTTAAGGTGGGCAAGGGAATTCCCAAGATCTGGCCAAACTGTTTAAACTTAAGCGCACTGTCTGTTTTGGAGATGGTTACATATTGATTGGCATTCAGTACAAATTCAGGAAACAAAATGCCAGTCATCCCAACAAATATACTTGCGCCTTTCAATTGAATGGGCTGATTTGTTGTGTTCAAAATTTCAATATACTCCACCTTTGGCAAACCAAGCGATGGTGATTCATCAGCATATATTTCATTGATAACCAGCGCTCTTTCTGCAATTGGCGCTTGAGGAACCAAGATAAATTCTCTGGTTAAAATAGTTGAAACAAAATTTCCTTCGCAATCTTTTATACCAGAATAAGACAAGACATAAGTTTGCCCATTTATGATTGGACTGCTTAAATTCAGAGTTAAGTTTCTGTTATTTAAAGCATCTGCCTGAACGCTTGAAACCGACAGGCCAGCAATAGAGAAGTTTGTATTCGGAACTAAATCTGAACTCAGTATTTCGTTGAAAACCAATCGAATCTGATTGTTGCTAACAATAACCAATGAATCCAAAACTGGTGCTACTATATCCAGAACATTTGAGAAAATACTATTTTGACTTCCAGGAGTGCCGCCAATTGCAGCGTTAGAAGCCGACCAATTAAACTTTCCACTGCATTTCAGTTTTGGATTGATCTGCTCTAATGAAAATCCTCCATTTTGTTTGGATGGATCGTTGTACCAAGCCAGGGCGTAAGCAACCTTATCAATCTCAGCATCTTGAGGATCTGAAAGAGTGAAGATATCTGAAGTGTTGTTTAGTGAAGGTAGTGAAACGCCCAAAGTTTTACCAAAAACCTTAAAAGCTGCGGTATCTACATTTTTGCAAAGAATCAAATATTCACCGGCGCCAATTTGATAGTTTGGAAGGATAATGGTTGTAGTTGCATCAGACAATTTCCATCCCAATAACGATTTTGCACTGGTAGAATTGTTAAACAATTCTACAAATTCTCCAGCCGGCAAGCCCAAAGAAGGTGATTCATCTGCGTAAATCTCATTGATTACTATTGATCTCTGAATAGCCTGTTCTTCAATCAGAACTGTTTTTTGAAGTGGATTTGCCTGAATATTTCCCGCCAAATCTTTTGCCTGATTGACAGTGATGGTTGAAATTCCAACAGGAAGATTGCTGGCCAGCGTTACCAAGAGCTTTGAAAAATTGTTTGCTAACCTGGATGTGGAAGAAATCGGAGTATTGGGATTGAGGCTAAATAGAGAAGAAGTAGAGGCAAAAATCTCATCGACAGGCTCGGAAAATTTCAACTCAATTTGGTTGCCCGCAATAACTTTGGCTGAATCTAAAGTAGGTGGAGTTACGTCTGGTGCGCTGGTGTTTTCTACTTTAATATCATCAAAATAATGTCTGCTTCTGTTGGTTTTGGACGATTTTATCCAAATGCCAACGCCGGTTGTAGCAAAATTTGAATTGTCAATTCCGGTTCCAAAAGAAATGAAATTGGATGTAGAAATTTGCTCAAATATCTCCCAACTACCTGTTGAACTGCGAGTTACTCTTATTTTCCCTTGATTGTTTGACGCATTCACCAAGGAATTACTTTGAGGAATTATTTCAGAAACTGTACCCGCTTCCTTTTTGAACAACCCAATCCCATCTCCTGTATTTCCACCAAGTCTCACAAAAAATCCGCTTTGAGCCTGTTCTATATTTTGGTTGTCAGTTTCTAACCAAAATTCAGCAAAATTTTGGGAGGAGGGATTGAAATTGAGTCTGAAAAAAAACTCCCAGGAATCAAATTTTTGGGTGGAAGCTGATGATAAATAGAAGTTTAAGGAGGATGCATTTCCAACCGTACTCCTTAGTTGTCCGGATACTACAGAAAACGAATCTGCAAATCCAATCCAACTTGGGTTGTTGGTAAAATCACCATCAGAAAAATTGTCAATAATTTGTCCTTTTGCGCTTTGCCAAAAAATGAACGTCGCAAAAAAAAGTAAAGCTGTGTATTTCTTTAGCATAAAATGATCCTAAATCTCTTGTTGAAGTTCTGCAGGACAAAGGCTAAAGGAATTTCTCAAGCCAAGTCCATAAAACAGAATTCAAACATCGAAATTTTTGATCTAAATACGACCAGAGAAGCCAAATTTTTCTTTAGATGTGATCTGGCGTAGCTGAGGCACTTGAATTTTCAAGCACCACAATTTTCTTTTTTGGAAATAATAGCGAAGCCAATATGCTCAAAGCCAGTATAGATATGATAATAATTAATGAATGTGAATTTGTAAATCCAACTTCTTTTAGCCAATGATGTGCAAGCATTTTTGTACCGATATATGTTAGCAAAAGTGCAAGACCATAGTTGAGGTAATGGAAAATATGCAAAATGTTGGCCAGAAAGAAGAACATTGATCTCAAACCAAGTATGGCAAAAATATTTGAAAAGAAAACGATGTACGGGTCTTTAGTTACTGAAAATACCGCCGGAACCGAATCTACAGCAAAAATAAGATCCGTAAATTCAATGATCATTAAAACAACGAAAAGGGGAGTTGCCATCCATTTTCCGTCTTTCTTAACAAAGAAATTCTCGCCTACATATCGTGGAAAGACAGGCAAAAACTTAGAAACCAACTTCACTACAGGATGCTTATCAGTTTCAATATTTTCGTCTTCATCACTTTCAAAAAACATTTTCACCCCTGTGTAAGCGAGGAATGCGCCAAAAATATAAATGATCCAATCGAACTGTTGGAGAAGTGCGGATCCAATAAAAATGAAAAGGCATCGCAAAACAACTGCGCCCATTATGCCCCAGAAAAGCACCTTTTTAAAATACTTTTCTCTTACCCCAAATGATGAAAAAACCAGAATAAGTACAAAAATATTGTCCACCGAAAGCGCATATTCAACCAAATAACCTGTGATAAATTCCAATGACATATTGTCTCTATAGTTTTGCAAGCTTTGTTGAAAATCACCAGGAACCAAATGGACATGATCAGCAAATTTTTTGTGTAGGACTTGAAGTTTAGCGTAGGAATCAATTCCATGAATCAGGTCTCCATTTGTGTCAATTATGAGATAAAATGCCATTGCACAAAGAATCCAAACTACTGACCATGAGGCTGCTTCTCTAAATTTAACAACATGATTTCCTTTACTGAAAACCCCAAGATCCATAAAAATCATGAGGGCGATGAAAACCAGAAACGAGGAGAAAAAAATAATTTCGTTTGACATTAATGAGAACTGGTCAAGGTGTAATTACCTGAGTGAGGGCAAATAAAGATCATTTTTTTGTTATGAATTCTGCGCAAGGAAAATAAAATTGAAATAGCCTCTGCCTTACGGATGAATTCAAACCAGGTTACATAGGTCATGGCATTTTTCGAAAATTTAATTTTTCCAACAACATAGAGAGTAAGAACCAATTGATATACAGTAGTCAATGATTTATCAAATTCGATTAAATATTTTTTATGGTCTATAATATTGTCCACTTCAATTGGATAAGAGCTAAAAAAGATTTTTGGTTTGAAACTTGTAAACTAAGAATCAAGCACATTTGATTTGAACTGCCTATTCTGAGAAAGATGTTTATCGCAAAATATTATCTAAGTACTTGGAATTCAAAATAATCCATGTTTATTTAACTTTTAAAATCTGAACACTTTTCGAAAATACTTGCTGAAACTCAGTTTTTTTTCAATTTTGTATATTCATTTGAAATGAAGGAGTTCGACTACGCTGATTATGTAACCGAAGAACGGATAGTACCTGAAGAAAAATTGGGCAAATACAACTTGCCTTTCATTTTGTTTCCCTTCACATTTTCGTTTTTATACATCATCAATTTCGGCACAGCAGGCTTCACCGAAGGCATTAACGAGTTTTTTACCCTTCAAAACCTGTTTCTCATTTTTACGGTTGGATTTATTGCCCATGAAATGCTTCATTTTTTAGCTTGGCAGGCTTTGTCTGGATTTAGAGTTCAAGATTTTCGGATAGGAATGCGATGGACCTCATTTACACCTGTAATTGCCTGTCAATCACCAATGTCCATCAATGCATTTAGAATTGGTTTGATATTTCCATTTTTGGTTTTGGGCGTTGGTCCAATGTTTTTTGCGTTTTATTGGGTAAACACCTGGCTGCTATTTGCCGGATCTATTTACATGGCATGGGCCTCTGCAGATATTCTCACTTTTATTCTTCTTTGGAATTCAGACAAAAGATCATTTGTTGAAATGCACCGTTCTAAACTAGGCAGCATCGTTTTCAATCCGAAAATTAGCGATGAGGAGTATTTATAATTTGAATGAACTTTCATAAAACCCATAAAAGCTTCATTCTAGCCTCTGGCTCACCAAGAAGAAAGGAATTGCTTGATACACTCGGAATTCCATTTGAAGTTTTTGTTTCAGATGTGGATGAATCTTTCCCTACAAATCTAGGTCCCGAACAGGTTCCTGGCTTGCTTTCACTTAGAAAAGCGCAAGCTGTTGCAATAGAACGCCCTGATTCCTTGATACTTGCTTCGGATACTGTGGTTGTTTTGGATGGATCTATTCTCAACAAACCAAAAGACGAAAATGAAGCCAGATTGATGTTGAAATCGCTATCCGGTAAAACACATTTCGTATATACTGCCTTCACTTTGCTACATTCTGAGGGACAGAAAACAATTTCAGATCGATCCAATGTGCGCTTTAAAGTGCTAAGCGATAATGAAATAGACCATTATATACAAAATGGCAAACCTTATGACAAAGCCGGTTCATATGGCATTCAAGAATGGATTGGTTTAATTGCCGTAGAGCGCATTGAAGGGTCTTACTTTACCGTTATGGGTTTGCCAACGCATTTGGTGTGGAAAGAACTTGTTGAAGGCGGGCATTTGATGTAAAAAAGCCGGACCTCAAAATGAAGTCCGGCCCAAAGCAAACAAACTAGATACACGTTCCAAGCTGACACCTGAATTCTTAATAAATTCCTTGTCTTGTTGGACAATCAGTTTTTATCATTAACCGCAATCCGATTTCTAAGTGTCTAAGATATTCTGATCTTAAATACCTTTCGTGTGGATAAAGTGAATGAAGTATTCATTTTCAGGTTTCGGTGATTTGCTATCAAGTACGAAAGGTCATTCTCTATTTTTCTAATTTACTGGCGTACAGATATTTGAGATTTTTTAAATTGTATTTAAATTCTTCAAATGTTTTTCTAAACGCCCAATACTTTGCCGTCGATTGCTTCACCAATGAATCACTTTTGGCAATATACTGATCCAGATTTTTTGAACAATCTTTTAAAGAATCCAGGCCATTTTCTTCTGAAATGTCGCCAACTTTCATCGACTGAATCAGGTTGTCATACTTCATATCCGATTTTTCCCAATTGGAAATCAAAGGTTTATTGGCTGCCCATTGCTGAGAAAAATAGGCATTCACGGTTTTCATTTCAACGATCAGAGAATCGCAATATGCTTTGTAGTTGAGCTCGATTCGCTTTTCAAAAGCAGAATCCTTCCATATTTCGGTCAATGCTTTTTTTGCATAATCATGATGTGAAAAGTTACTGTCACCAAGGGCTTTCATATTAAGCCTAAAACGCATTCTACTGTCACTCAGCTTTTTAAACTGTTCAATAAATTCCTTTTCCTCAACTTGGGTTCTACAGCCGAAGCAAGAAACAAGCAATAGAAATACTAAAACCAAAGGTGCTTTCATCAATTAACTGAAATGTTTGATAAGATTTTTGCTAGCAAATTTGATTGGTTTTTGATCAGCTTTTAAAATCTAAGTACTTTCAAGGTCAAAATCAATATTTTGTTATTACTTGGTATTTGAACTAAAAGCTGAATAGAAAAGACTTAATTCCTATGAATGAGATACTTACCCCCAAAAATACACTTCAGATTTTAAAGGAATATTTTGGATATGATAAATTTCGCCCTCTTCAATCCGAAATCATTGAAACTGTTTTGTCCGGCGAAAATTGTTTGGTTTTAATGCCAACAGGCGGAGGGAAGTCGATTTGCTTTCAACTACCTGCCTTAGCACTCCCAGGAATCACAATTGTCATTTCTCCTTTGATTGCTTTGATGAAAGATCAGGTGGAAAACCTTCGCTCGAATGGAGTTTCGGCGGCTTTTGTAAATTCAAGTTTGGACGCTGCCCATCAAAATCAAATCTGGCATCAATGTCTTTCAGGTCAAATAAAGTTGCTCTATCTGGCCCCGGAAAAGCTATTTCAAAACGGTGTTTTAGAGGAAATCAATAGGATGAAAATTTCTTTGGTGGCCATCGATGAGTCGCATTGCATTTCGAGCTGGGGCCACGATTTCCGGCCTGAATACAGGCAGTTGGCAAACCTGAGAAACAACATGCCTTCTGTTCCATTTATAGCCCTAACTGCAACAGCTGATAGAGTTACCAGAAAGGATATTCTGGCTCAATTGGGCATGCCAGATGCCAAAACTTTTATTTCCAGCTTCGACAGGCCAAATCTAAGTCTCACTGTAAGAGCTGGTTTGGACAGGAAAAAGCAAATCATCTCATTCTTAAAAAATCAAACCAATAAATCAGGTATTATTTATTGCCTAAGCAGGAAAGGAACAGAAGACCTTGCGGCCTCGCTGGCAAATGCGGGATTTAAAACGGGATTCTACCATGCAGGCAGCAGTGCAGAAACCAGATCAAAAACTCAGGAGGCGTTTATAAAGGATGAAATTCAAATCATGTGCGCTACCATCGCTTTTGGAATGGGGATAGATAAAAGCAACATCCGTTGGGTGATTCATTACAACCTTCCAAACAATGTAGAAAGCTACTATCAGGAGATTGGCCGTGCCGGTCGGGATGGCTTGCCTTCGGAAACCATTCTTTTTTACTCTTACGGCGATCTAATGACCCGAATGGACATGATTGAATCTGGCCAAACGAGCGAAGAACAAAAGGAATTGAAAAGAGCAAAGCTGGAACGCATGAAGCAATATGCTGAGGCTCAAATATGTAGGAGGAGAATTTTGCTTAGCTACTTCAATGAAGAAACAACGACTGATTGTGGCAATTGCGATGTTTGTAAAAATCCAAGATCAACTTTTGATGGCACAATTCTGGCGCAAAAAGCACTTTCAGCAGTTGCGAGAACGCAAGAAAAAGTCTCGATGACAACTTTGGTTGATATTCTTCGAGGACAGCGAACGGCGACAACTGTTAAGAATGAATTTACCGAATTGAAAACCTTTGGCGCAGGCAAGGATCTCAAATCAGAAGTTTGGATGGATTTTTTGTTGCAGATGCTCAATTCGGGAATTGTAGATATAGCATACGATGAAGCACATGCCTTTAAGCTAAATAACCTCAGCTGGAAGGTTTTAAAGGAGGATTACAAAGTACTTCTTGCCCAAGCCCGCACCTATGAAAGCCGAATGGCGGAAAAAGTGGAGCGGAAGCCTGTAAAAGAACAGGTGAAAGAACAAGCAGATCAGGAGCTTTTTGAAAAGTTACGGAAACTGAGAAAGGAAATCGCTGATGCTGAATCAGTGCCAGCCTACATCATATTTAGCGATGCAACCTTAACAGATATGGTAATCATAAAACCGATCAATGCAGCGCAAATGAAAACAGTTCAGGGAATAGGCCAGGTAAAATGGGAAAAGTATGGCATCATTTTTCTGAAGCTGATTCAAAATTTTCTAAGAGATTTTAAGGTGCCCGGTACAAAAATTTCGAATGGCATAACCTATTTGGAAACTCTAGGGCTTTATGAAAAAGGTCTGGATATTGAAGCAATTGCAGAAAGCAGAAATCTGTCTCCTTCTACCATCGTTCAACATCTTATTAAACTTAAAAACGAGGGAGAATCCATTGATATTCAAAAGTATATTTCAGCAAAGGATAAGAAAACTGTCCTTGAATTAGTTGCTGAACTCCAGTTAGAAATCGTTGAAAATATGCGCATACAAGAAATTCTCGAAAGAACTGGGGAATCAATTGCTGCCTGGCAAATCCGCTTGATTCTCAGTGTAGAATGGGATAAAAAGTCGAAAAACTAAAGCACAAAAAAAAGGAGCCTTTCTGGCTCCTTTTTTCTTGATGATTTTAAAATTAAGCTGTTGCAGCAACAATGCTGACGTAGCTCTTTCCTTCTGCCTTTTTGTTGAAAGTAACGATTCCCTCAACTAAAGCGAATAAGGTATGATCTTTACCAAGACCTACACCTGCTCCAGGATTGTGCTTCGTTCCTCTTTGACGAACAAGGATGCTGCCAGCTTTGGCAGTTTGTCCACCAAATAATTTTACGCCTAAACGTTTGCTATGGGACTCACGGCCGTTTTTGGAACTACCTACCCCTTTCTTGTGTGCCATGTTTTTATGCCTTTATTTTTTCGATGGAAACCAATGTCAAATGCTGACGGTGACCCGCCATTTTTCGATATCCTTTTCTTCTTTTCTTTTTGAAAACCAACACTTTTTCGCCCTTTGTGTGGCGAACAATTTTGGCATCTACTGTAGAGCCCGAAACAGTTGGAGCTCCGATTTTTACTGAACCATTGTCTGATAAAAACAGAACATTGTCCATAGAAAATGAAGCACCTTCTTCATGCGGCAAACGATCAACCAGGATGGTTTTGCCTTCTTCTACTACGATTTGCTTGCCTAATAAATTTACTACTGCGTACATACTATTTCCGAAAAGGACCGCAAAAGTAAGAGAAACAAAATAGAGAGCAAAATAATATTAAACCTTTGTTAACAATATTTCCTGAAGCATTTCAATTGTGAAGGCTGTTTGCTCTACTTCAGCCCCGGTAAGCAGCTGATCTGCAATGGTTTGCTTTTGACCTTGCAAGAGAATAATCTTTTCTTCAACCGTGTTGCTTGTTATAAATTTATACACTGTTACCGGATTTTTCTGGCCAATTCTATAAACTCTATCCATGGCTTGTGCTTCAGCAGCTGGATTCCACCAAGGATCCAACAAAAATACATAACTGGCTTCTACAAGGTTTAGGCCTGTGCCTCCAGCTTTTAAAGAGATGAAAAATACATTTCGATCTGCTTCATTTTTAAATTGTTCTACTTGCTTTTGCCTGTCTTTGGTTTGGCCAGTAAGCAGGCTATATTTTGCACCTTCAGCATCAAAGTGAGCTGTAAACAAATGCAGATGTTTTACAAAACTGCTGAAAACCAAAACTTTATGGCCCTCAGAAAGTACTTCGTTTAATTTTTCTGTAACCAGATCAAACTTTCCGGATTTTGAATTTTCATCCAAACCAATCAACTTTGGGTGGTTGGCCAGTTGCCGCAAAGTGGTTAGTGCTTTTAATATTTTCACACTTCTGGCAGATGAATTTACAAAAGAAATATCGCTGATCTCCCCTGCAATGGCTTGGTTATATGCCAGATATTCAAGCTCTTGCTCTTCGCTCATGGTGCAATAGACTATCGAAACTGTCTTTTCTGGCAATTCAGTCAATACGTTTTGCTTGGTTCGTCTTAAAATAAATGGTTTTACCAAAGACTGGAGCAAGTTCAATTTTTCAGCAAACTTTGCCGGGTTGTCAGTCTTTTGAATGCTTTGTGGTTTTATTTTTTTGGTTAAAAGTCCTGGATTGCAAAGCTCGGACAAAGCCCAAAGATCGACAGGAGAATTTTGCATCGGCGTTCCTGTTAAAAGAAAAATTCGTTCTGCCCTCAGTTTTTGAATGGCCTGATAGGTTACGGTTCCTGGATTTTTCAAGTTATGCGCCTCATCGACAATGATGCTTGAGAACTTTTCCTTTTCAAAAATGCCAATATCTCTTGCCAAAGTTTGGAAAGAAACCAAAACAACATTGAAATATTGCTCCATTCCGGCTAAGGACTTCATTCGACCTGGACCAACATGGGTAAGTACTTTAAAATCTGGCGAGAATCGCTTCAATTCATGCTGCCAATTGAAAACCAGCGTGCTGGGCAGGACAATCAAGGCAGGTTTTTTCTCATCTTTTCTTTGAATTTGATAGAGCAAAAAAGCAGCGGCCTGAAAGGTTTTCCCCAAACCCATGTCATCGGCCAAAATTCCACCTAGTTCGCTATCGGACAAAGACACCATCCATTCAAAACCTTTTTGCTGATAATCTCTGAAGGTAAAATTGGGACAAAAACCACTTAAATCTTCTGAATCTTTTGCCTGACTTTCAACCAATAAAGTGGTCAATCGTTCCCAGTTTTGGGCAAAGCGCTCTGCACTTTCAAGTTTAATGGCTCGGATCGTGCTTTTAGAAACGGTAAGTTCTTTATTACTAGTCGATAAGAGGAAAAGTTGACTCAAAAAATCCATGTCACCATTTTCCAAAGCCCAATATTGATTTCCTCTTTTTAACCAGCCGTGATTGATTTCAAAATCATTTCTAAGATCTTGCAAATCAATAGAATGTCCTTCCCAATCAATGCTTCCTTCGATATGAAAATAATCAATCTTCTCAAGCACCTTCAAATTCAGCTTTGAAATTTTTAGGTTGATCAGACGAAATTCCGGCGAAAACCGAAAGATAAAATCAGACTCTAAACCTTTCAACCGATTCAAAATCCGATCTCGCAAATGGGTAAAGGAAATTTTACTATTTCCATTAAAAAACTTTAGATCTAAAAGGTCTTCAATTTTGGTCTGAAGGCTACTTTCTTTTTCAAGATCTCTGCTAGTGTCCTGAAAGCCTGGCGTATTTTCATCCTTGAAAAAGAACCTTTTCTCTTGATCGGCATAGTTGAAAAATAGTTTTCCGTACTGAAACCGAATCTCAACATTGATCTTTTCGGGGAGCTTTAGTTCTATATTTTTATTCTCGAACAAACCCATTTGAGTTCCTTCGAATGTAAAACTAAAATAAATATCTACAGCCGATAATGGCGTTTTTTCTATGTTGATTTTGCCCGAAAGTGTTGAAAATCCATTTTGAAGATCATGTACAATAAACTTATTTGCATAATCTTTGATAAACTTATTTTGGACGTCTATCCTGCGCTTTTCTAAAAAGGGTTTTAGTCTGGATGGTTTGAAATTTTTTGGCAGATGAATCAGCCTTTGTCCAACCAAAACTACTGGCGTATTTTCATCCAACATTTGAATGGGAAGGCCATTGAGTTCTTTGCTTGAAAACCTGGGTTGAATGTAAAAGCCCTCTTCTTCAAATTCATAAACCAAAGACATTGAGCCTTTTGGATCGAAAATAATGGGAGCAAATGCCGGATTTCCATTCTTACTTTTTTCAAAAAGCTGTTCGCTGCCATCCAAATTTGCAACAAATCCAGCCTTCACTGCGGAAAGTTTTAACTTAACTTGTTCAAATAAAGTCTTGTTTTTCAGATCAATAGCCTTAGATATTTTAACCAATTGTGCCTCCAACATATTGGGATGAACACCCAAAAATTTGGCAATCTGAAGGTTCGAGAGTTTGTCAAGAATTTGAAGCAGTTTTCTTTCGTGCTTGGTAACTTCTGGATAAAAATCTAAAATATTGGCTTCGCTAACTTTCTGATAGGTTAGAGATAACTGTCCATTATCCAACCGCTGAACCACATTGGGCTCGATTAAAATTCCAAAAAGTGGGCTGTTGAAGAAGGAGAAAACAAGTTGATATTCTTTGGGTGGGGGGGGCATCAGTTTTTGGCAAACCTCAAAAGTAAGCGTTTTATGTTTCCCGATTTAGGAAATTGCCGAGTAATTTTTATCCTGGAAGGGTCTTAGGGACTATTTAATTGTCGTTTTTTCGGTCAATAGTTTCTCCAGTTAATGTGGCTTATTGTGCAAGAGGTCTTTTCTTTATCATACCGCCTCTGGTATCTTTAATGCTGTTCATAACCACAAATGCATGGGGGTCTATTTTCTCAATTTCCTGATTCAACTGGCTTATCTCCAAGCGAGTAACTACTGTATAAATGATGTCAATGTCTTTCGGTAGTTCACCGCCTATGCCCAAACCTCTTTCGCCTTTATAAATTGTAACGCCTCTACCCATTTCAGAAATTATGGCTTGCCGCACTTCCTCAGACTTTACAGAAATGATCGTAACCCCAGTATATTCTTCAATTCCTTCTATCACAAAAGTAACTGTGCGGGATGCCGACAAATAGGTTAGAATGGAGTAAAGAGCGGTTTCGATGGATAGTAAATAGGCTGCAACTGAGAAAATTAAAATGTTGATGATCAAAATGATATCGCCAATGGTGAGGCCAAGTTTCCTACTAAGTTGAATGGCGAGGACTTCAGTGCCATCAATCACACAACCACCACGCATGGCTAGGCCAATGCCAAGGCCGAGAAAAAAGCCGCCAAATACTGAGACCAACAACTTGTCTTCTGTGATCTGCGGGTAGGGCACCCAGACAACAACCAATGCCAGAATAACTATGGCGACTGCCGTTTTAATCGCAAAGCCGCTATTCATTGTCTTGTAAGCCAGGATGATAAAGGGCAGATTGACAATACAAAGCAACCAGGAAATGGGCCAGCCACTCAACTCAGAAATCAAAAGTGAAATGCCAACGGCTCCACCATCTATAAAATTGTTTGGCAGCAGAAATCCTTCGAGTCCAAAGCCCGCTGAGGCAATTCCCAAAAGGATTAAAACACCATTGATGGTAAGTCTTTTCATTCGCACAAATAACCTCCTGGCCCATTTGCCGTGGGCTATCGTTTTCTCCTCATTTGGTTCAGGGTCTTGCCGGAATAATACAGCAGCGGCATCCCGCAAAAATCTTTGCATTCAACAAAGATGAGAAATGAAGCCATTTTGGGTTGCGAAAATTTAGTTTTGAAGATAAATCTTTTAGAAATTGCCGTCTGAAATTCCACCACGATGAAGCTTTTTGTTCTTTCACTTTTCATTTTTCTATCTTCTTTCTCAGCGATTTCAGCCCAGAGGCAAGTGACGCATTTGGTTTTATTTAAATTAAAAGCAGGCATTGGCAAAGATGATCCTCGCTTTAAAGCAGCCATTTCGCTTGCTAAAACTTTGCCACGAAAGATCAAAGAAATTGAAGATTGCAGCATGGGTGAAAACTTTTCTACCCGACCGATTGCCTATGATTTTGGGTTATCTGTAATTTTCCCTTCAAGGAAAAATCTGACAGCTTATCTCATACATCCAGCTCATGTAGAGGTAGTTGAAGCCTGGAAAGAAATTGCTGACTGGAATATTGTAGATTTTGAAGAATCAGAAGATTGAGACTTTTATCTCTAAATCGATTTTGAAATCTGACTGGCAGCCACAAACGCTGTACTCCATGCGGCCTGAAAATTGAAACCGCCAGTGATTCCATCCACATCCAAAACTTCGCCTGCAAAGAACAAACCTGCAAAGCGGATGGATTCGCAGGTCCTGGAGTTTACTTCTTGAAGGTCAATGCCGCCTGAGGTCACAAATTCCTCTTTGTACGTGGTTTTGCCTTCTGCCTCAAAAACCGATTTTTTCAATTCCTGAACAGCAGATGCCAACTTTTTTTTGCCAGCCTCCGCCCAATTGAAATTGGCTGAAAGGCCAGAAGCTTTGCATATCTGCTCCCAAAGTCGCTTTGGAATTGGAAAAATCTGAGACTGATCTGGTTTTTTTTTGGGATTTTCCAATTGAAATTGAAGCAGTTTTTCCAGCACAAGCTTTTCATCCATCTCTGGCAACCAATCAATTGAAAAGCGATATTTATAGTTTTTATCGTGCAGAATTCTTGCCGCAAAGGCCGATAATTTCAAGATGGCAGGCCCGCTAAATCCCCAATGGGTAACCAAAAGTGGACCTGTAAAACTTAGATCAGTTTCTTCGAGACGAACTTTGGCGGCAGGAACAGAAAGGCCCATCAGATCAGACCAGGTGTGTTTCCTGACATTGAAAGTAAATAAAGATGGAACGGGAGGAACTGTTTCGAAATTGAATTCCTTTAAAAATGAGATGCCATTTCCTGATGGACTGCCACCGCTTGATACCAAAACATGTTTTGCAATAATTTTTTCTTCGCCGTTAAGCCATATTTCAAAACCAGATTTTAAAGGCACGATACGCGTAACCCCCGAATGCAATTGAAAGGAAAAATTAGCCCCAATTGCAGAAGATTGCAAAGCATCTATAATGGTTTGACTGATATTGCTTTCAGGAAACATGCGTCCGTCGGCCTCGGCTACAATTTTGACTCCCCTTTGCCCAAACCAGACCAGCGAATCTTTTACTGAAAATTGATTAAAGACCTCATTCAACCAAGGATTTCCTCGAGGATAATTGAGGATAAGTTTTTCAGGATCAAGGCAGTTATGGGTAACATTGCAGCGGCCGCCACCAGATATTTTTACTTTGCTGAGCACTTTTCCTGTCTTCTCTAGCAAGAGCACATGGGCTTTTGGCTTCATGCTTAAAACCTGTGCTGTGGCAAAGTAACCAGCCGCTCCTGCACCAATAACAACCAGATCTTTCAAACCTGAATGAGGGACAATTCAGGTTGGTACAAAGGAAAATTCTGATCGGATGAAATCAAGGTAAAACCTTCAGCAATGGCGGTTGCGATGATAAGTCTATCAAAAGGGTCTTTGTGTATTTTGTATATAGGCAATTGCTCAAAACACTTAAAATGACTGATTTCAATTGGTAGAATAGAAATTGAAGATGCTTTAATTGACTTTACCCAATCGTTTATTTTTCTATCCACTTTAATTTTGCCAATTGAAGTTTTTATTGAAATTTCAAACAATGATATCTGAGAAATAAATATTTCATTGTCAAGATCTTCAAGAATCTCCTTTATTTGGTTTGATACTTTGCTCGGTGTTTCCAAGGTCCATATCAGGATTTGGGTATCAATTAAAAAAACACCCATCACATATAATCTTTCAATTCATCAAGAGGAGCATTAAAATCTTCGCTTGTCCAAACTGAAGACCCTAGGGTTCCTAGTTCCCTTTTATTCTTTTCCCCCTGTTTCTTTTCCTCAAATGTAATGGTCACTTTTCCATTCTTATTTTCGGGCGGCGTG
>Ga0105046_10001021_pt1 | contig 41839 bp, 47 predicted proteins | sample MAT03_FD_78385 | JGI IMG/M metagenome (GOLD analysis project Ga0105046, IMG submission 78385) | Freshwater microbial communities from Lake Fryxell liftoff mats and glacier meltwater in Antarctica - MAT-03 (megahit assembly) | ecosystem: Environmental > Aquatic > Freshwater > Ice > Liftoff... | reverse complement strand
GCGGACATCGGCGGCCTCCGGTTCCAGTTGCGCGCGCCGGATGTCGAGCCCCGATTGCCACAGCACGATCAGCCCGCCGCCGACGACCACGATGATCGACTTCATCCAGTTATAGATCAACGCGTCGCAGCCGCAGCACATTCGTGATAACCGAGACCGACGACAGGCTCATCGCCGCCGCCGCGATCATGGGCGAAAGCAGCAGCCAGGTTACCGGATAAAGCAGCCCTGCCGCGATCGGCACGCCGGCGGCGTTGTAGGCGAAGGCGAAAAACAGGTTCTGTTTGATGTTGCGCAGGGTGGCGCGGGCCAGTTTTCGCGCCCGCACGATACCCGTCAAATCGCCGCCCAGGAGCGTGACCCCGGCAACCGTCAAGCGCTTCCACTACGACAGCCACGACCAGGTGCGCACGCACCTCGCCGACTTCCTGGCAGCTTACAACTTCGCCCGAAGACTCAAGACCTTCAGCGGCTTCACGCCCTGCGAATACATCTGCAGGACATGGACATCGTAACCAGATCGATTCATCCCCAACCCGATCCACCAGATGCCGGGACTAAAAAATTGGTCATGTTCGCGATGTGGTGGGTCATGATGATTGCCATGATGCTTCCCAGTGCCGCGTCAGTGTCGCTACTATTTGCCAAGATCAACCGGAAGGTCAAGTCAGCCGCCGCGCCGCTGATCCCGACAGTTCTCTTTGCCTTGGGCTACGTCGTGACTTGGGGTGGCTTCAGAGCGATGGCGGTGGCGTTACGATGGCAGTTGGAAAGAGCACGACTTGTGTCTCCAATGCTGGAGACCACCAATCTGTGGCTCGGTGCCGGACTCCTTTTGGCGGCTGGTTTATGGCAATCCACGCCGATGAAGGCCGCGTGCCTGGACCGTTGCCGAACACCGCTCAGCTTCTTGACTGGCGGCTGGCGCGCCGGTCATTGGGGGGCTTTTCGCATGGGAATTGAACATGGTGGGTGGTGCTTGGGTTGCTGTTGGTTCCTGATGGTGCTGCTGTTCTTCGGTGGCGTGATGAACCTCTACTGGATCGCTGGCTTGGCGGTGCTCGTGCTGATGGAAAAGACTTTTCCGTTCGGCCGCTTTCTTGGACGTATGACCGGTACGGTGCTGGTTGGCTGGGGTGTGATGTTACTGGTCAGTTGATAGGGATTTCAGATGCCCACCCTTCGGCAAAGCACAGGTGGCTCATTCGAAGATAAATCCCGCATCAACTTGAAGTTTCACCCTCATCGTTTTCACCGATTTTCAAAGCAGTCTCAGACCTCTCTTTCGGCCTTAGCGACCGGACCAATCGAAACAGGGGGGCAATGACCCGGGTCGATATCGACGATGGGGGCCGGTCTACGAAGGCAATGTCAGCTGTGAGAAGCTCGCGGCGAAAATGTTCTATGGCGATGGGATTCATGTCATGTGTCGGGAACATCGGACTGACCTTTCAAGGTTCGCTTTTTGCGAGACTGACAATCGACGCGGCCCGCAAACGGAAACGGGCATGCACGGCGATCACCGGGATAACCGGGCCCATTCGCGCCGCCTCATGGATGTCGACGCGATTGTTCAGCATACGGACCCGGTTTGTCTTCAGGCCATCCAGACGCTGGTCATACCTGCCATGACCGCAGCGAGAAGCACGGCGACCATAACCCCGTGGCCGTGGGCGAACTGCCACTGCCCGTGGCGGCGCCCGGTCAGCTTTTCAGGGCGGATGCTCCGAAGTCGCGGGGCAAAGGCGCGATCGATGTCAGCGAGGTAGTATTTGTGGTTGTCAGGATTGATATCGTACATTTCCAAAGTTTCCTTGTGTTGGCTCTTTCGCTGAATTGACGCTACGCTCTGGCCATGAAGGCAACGTCGCGCCCAGCGTAAGGAGCCCGCAAATAGTGGATTTACGCCCGCCTTACGTCTTGGGTCTCCGGCTTCTCGGTCCGTTCGATGCGAGAGTCGGTGGCACGGTCATCGGCGCCGGTACGCGCAATGGAAAGTCGATCCTGGCCTATCTTGCCCGGCGCCCAAACATCGCCGTTCCGCGCGAAACGCTTTGCGGGCTCCTCTGGGCGGACAGTGGTGACGAGCAGGCTCGGGCAAGCCTGCGCACGGCGCTTTCCGCACTTCGAAAGGCACTTGGGTCGGCAGGCGATGCGCTTGAGGCCACACCGTCGGGCCTGCGTCTTGTAGCGGACTGCACGTCGGTTGACGTCGACACGTTCGGCCGGTCGGTACGGGACGCAGGCGATGCGGAAACACTCACCATCGCCGCAGCACTCTACGGTGGTGCGTTTCTGGAAGGCTTCGGACCCGTTACACCGGAGTTTGATCGTTGGGTCGAGGCAGAGCGGGCTGCGTTGCGGTCGCAGTATCTTGCATTGCTGCTTCGGCTGGCCGATGCGCAGTCCGCTGCCATGTTGACAGAGGAGGCGATCGCCACGAACCAGCGGCTTCTTGCGGAAGATCCGTTGCAGGAGCACGTCCATCGCCGCCTTATCAGGGCATACTTTGATCAACGCCACTACGACGCCGCGCTGAAGCAGTTCGACCGGTTAAGGGACCTTTTGCACGAAGAACTGGGTGTGTTGCCGGAATCGCCGACCCTTGACCTCGTCCGGGATGTTCGACGCGCACGTGCAAACCGCACCCAAATCGCGCCTGTTCCGCGGCCACTTACCTCGGCGCAATCCGAGATCACGGCGCCAGAGGCGCATTCCGTACCGGGGCGCCCATCTCTCGCAGTGCTGCCGTTCCGCAGCCTCTCGCAAGGCGCCGATGCGGGCTATTTCGCCGAAGGTATTGCCGAGGATGTGATCGTCGAGCTTGCCCGCAACGCAGATCTGATGGTTGTCGCGCGGCAATCGTCTTTCCGCTTCAACGAAGCCGAGGACACGCCCGAAGATATCGGGCGGAAACTCGGCGTTCGCTTTTTGCTTGGCGGTTCGGTGCGGTTGGCGGATGCGCGGGTGCGCGTCACTGCGCACCTGATCCGCTGTTCCGACCAGAGTGAAGTCTGGGCCGAACGCTACGACCGGGACCTCGCCGACATCTTCAACATCCAGGCGGAAATTGCCCGCACCGTCACAGGCGCCGTGGTCGGCCGCATCTCGGATGTCGAGGCCAAGACAGCACTTGCGCGCCCGGAGGAGGTGCTTGAGGAATATCCGCTTGTGATGCGCGGGTTGAGGCACATGAGTAACCCAGAGGTCGCGGAATTCCAAAACGCGATCAACTGCTTCAAGCGGGCGACTGACGCATCTCCACAGAGTGCGCGGGCTTGGAGCCTGCTCGCGCTATCGAAGATCTACATGCGGTGGTACTTCGACCTCGACCATGACATGGCCGACATAATCCCTATCGCCGAGCGGGCGATCAGGCTCGACCCGCGCGAGCCGCGCGCCCACTGCGCCCTCGGGATCACATACCTCTTACGAGGCGATCACGACCGCGCTGCCAACCATTTCGAGACAGGTCTGTCAGCAAACCCGAACGACGACCTCCTCCTCACCGAATACGGCCGTTTCCTCATGTATGACGACAGGCCAGAGGAGGGTTTGATGCGGATCCGCGAGGGGATGCGCCTGAACCCATATCATCCGAACTGGTACTGGGGGATGCAGGGCAGGTGCCTGCATACACTTGGGCGCTTCGCTGAGGCGCGCGATGCCTTTCTGCGGATACGCAACCCGCCGTACTACACCTATGCCTATCTGGCCGCCTGCAACGCGGCCGTCGGCGACCCGGAGGCGGCCCGGGCCGCACATGCCGCCCTTTATCACCTCCGCCCGGATTTCGATCTTGAAGCATTCGGAAAAATCCTCCCTTACCGCAACCCGAAAACCGCCGAGCGTTTCTTGAAGACCCTCGCCGAAGCGGGCCTTCATCGCCCTCCCGATTAACCCCTTGCAGACCGGACCCGGGAATACCGCACATGACCCAGCGCAACGAACTTCCTGCCTTTCTGGACGAGATGGCACAGGGATATGCTTTCGGGAATGCCGCTGGCTGGACCAGTCACGATTCTGTTCCGGTCAGGTGCTCATGTTAATTGGCATTGCGTTCGAAGGAATGTCGCTCACCCAGCGCAGATGGGCCCGCAGGGCGGCAATCCCGGTCAACCGCTCTGCCGCTCTCACCAAGGGGTGCGAACTTCGTACAACATGGCCCGCAGCGGTCTGGAACAAGCGCGTCGAGGTCGAGGTCGTCAGACATTAGTTATCCGCGTCCATAAGGTCCGATATCCAACGGTCAAAAACGCCAATAACATCTTCTCTTGGATGGCCCTTGCAATGCACGGAGTAAAAACCGTAGCCCGCCGAAGCGATCGACGAAATCTGCCGTAACGATCCGTCAAGCAGCGATGCCTTTATCAGGATCTCGCTCCACCTGGTCAAATCCACCCCGCCGAATCCGGGCCAACGGGCGGGCTACGCGGCAGATACACCGGTGCAGGGGCAGCTTGGCCACTCGGGCGGCGGGAAGGTACCGGATGCCGCGCCGGGCGGCGAGGTCCGACACCGTGCGCTCGCCCTTCACAGCCTGCAGCGCGACACGGGCCTCGAACCCTGCGTCATGGTTCCTGCATTTTATCATGTCGTGATCTCCTCGTTCTTGGGGGACCAGCAGATGTCAGATCGTAGCTTCCGTCACTGTCTGATTTTCGAAGGGTAGCTCACGTGTGCGCGACCGCCCAAAACGACCCGCTCAGCTTCCATTTCGACAGACTGGTCCAGCAGACAGCGGCGGGCAGGGGATGGAAGGTTCATCCGCAAGTAGCCGAGAAGACGCAACTCAAGCTCGAGACGTTGTTTCCTCAAGTGCAGAGAGGTACTCCAGTGCATGCCCGAAGGCTTGCCAGGAAATGGCAACATCATGTTGGAATCAGCCTGACCGAGTCTGCGGCGCAGCTTGCGGGCCTTACGATACAACCGGTCGATGGGGGATTTGACTTCGCAGGCATCGCGGCCGTTGCCACAGTTGCGGCAGACCCAGCCACGCGTTGGGTCGTCATAGAGGATGCCACAACGGCGGTCGCAGCGAGGACAGAGGAACCAGGTGCGGTCGCCGCCAAAACCTGCGGGGGCGATGTTCAGCCTGATGCCGACTCTCGGATATCTGCATGCGGACATCAAGTATCTGCCTCGAATGGCGAAGCGATGCGCCGCTTTGCCGGGGTCGAACTTGGCGACGACCGCATTCCCGATGAGACCACGATCCTGAACTTTCGCCACCTGCTGGAGCGGCACGGGCTGACCGAGGCGATTTTTGCCGATGTGAACGCGCACCTGGCCGACAAGTGCATTACCCTGCGGTCGGGGACCTTGGTGGACGCGACGATCATCGACGCGCCGTCCTCGACAAAGAACAAGGCGGGCGCACGCGACCCCGAGATGTCGTCCACGAAGAAGGGCAACGACTGGTATTTTGGAATGAAAGCCCACATTGGGGTGGATGCGGGCAGCGGTGTCACTCACAGGTTCGAGACATCGACGGCCAAGCTGCACGATAGTCAGGTCCGGGACGCGTTGCTGCACGGCGATGAAACCTCTGTCTGGGCCGACAAGGGTTATGTCAGCGCCGAGCGAGAGGAAGCATTCAAGGCGCCGGGCAAGGTCTGGGGCGTCATGCGAAAGGCGCCAAAGGGGGGCCCGCTCCATCCACTCGACGAACGGGCCAACCGCATCATCGCGATGGTCAGGGCTAGGGTCGAGCATCCGTTCCGGGTGATCAAGCGCCAGTTCGGTCATTTGAAGACCCGCTACCGCGGGCTGGCCAAGAACCGCGCCCAGATCTTCACGCTGTTCGCGCTCGGCAACCTGTTCCTGGTCCGACGGAGGCTGAGGCATGAGGACGAGTCTGTCCAAAATCTGCCAAGCCGCCCAAAGGCGGGCCCGAAACAACGAAATCAGCTGCCGAAAACCCGTCTCGCACCTGCCAAGCCGTTCAAACCGCCACTCGGCGCAGCCGAACGCGTTGATCAAACGTTCCTCAAATTGATTTCGCCGTTGGTCGCGGCGTAGTTCGCTTTTTTAGTGGCCAGAACACACGCGTTCGGATCATTCTCAAAGCCGTTGGAAGCGATCCGAGAAAAATACAGCCGGGACCGAACTGAATTGCTCCAGGCAGTGCTTCCGGATGTGCCGCTGCCACTAGACAGGCCCGTGAGTGAAGGGTGCCCTAAAAGCATGACCGCACATTTACGGTTCAACGCCAGCCTGCGCAGGATGCCAACAAACTGCCGCACCTTAGCACGGTCGTTTTCATTCGCGGGATAAACATCTGCCAATGTGTCGATGACGATCAGGGCGGGGTTTTCGTCGCTTGCGCGGGCGTCAAGTTCCTCGAAAAGTGTGGACTGGATCAGGGCAACCTGCGTTTCCACCGCCAACAGCGCATCCTCGCCCGCCACTGAACGGAGGGTCAGCCCCTGCACATCGTCACAGCTCCTGCCAGTTGCCCGCAGAATATCATCAATCCTGCGGTGCAATTCTTCGTCGTCATCCTCTGCCGAAAGATAGATCATGCGGCCCCGTGCAACCGCCTTGCCGATCCATCGTGTGCAAGCCGCGACAGCAATGGCCAGTTGCAGTGCCCGCAGGCTTTTGCCAGTGCCCCCGTCGCAAGAGAGCAACGTCACCGTTTTTTGAGGTACCAGATCAGGTACCAGCCATTCACGCGGCGGCACCGCCTTATCTTTGAAAGTGGCTGCACTGTAGAACAAGCTGGTGCGTTGGGCCTTGGGGGCGATAGCCGCGCCTGGTTCCGGGCCATCCCGCACCGCCTCGTATGCCGCCAGAGGAATTTGCGGCAAATCGTCAAGTCCGACGTATTCCTCCCGCATCATCACCACGCGGGCGAACACAGAAGCGATCCGGCGTTCGCGCTGGTCACGGTCGGGCCGAAAGTCGGCAACGGCATCAGTTAATGGGTCTTGCAGTGCCATGCCACATTCCCCTTGTGAGGGCTCCTCGGACGGATCGAGCCAGGTGCCGGGGGTGATGGGGAAGGATTCCGGTTGGTTCACGAGTTCACCCCTTCGCGTAGCAGGTCGTTGACATCGATCCCGTTGCCGGGGTCGAGAAGTTTCACCAACCAACCGAACGCGTGCGCCCGTCCGGCTAGCGCCCTACCTGCCGCGCGGCCTGTTGGCTCGCCATCGCACGCGACGATCAGGCGCCTGGCGCAGTCAGGCAATGCCAGCGCGCGCAGCCCCGATGCAGACAGCGCCGCCCAAATCGTCGCCGGGCCGTCCAGAACTCCACAGGCCAGCGACAGGGCGGTTTCTATGCCTTCGGCCACCGCCAGACGCCCCGATCCGTTTGACATCGCACGCCGCCGCCAGCGCAGGCGCCCAGCATCAGCTTTTCTGTGCCCTTGGGCACATCCGCCTTGCCATTACCGTCCGCGCGTAGATAGGTTCGATGCACAGCGAAGGCCGCGCTGCCGTCAACGCGTGCCACGAGAGCAGGCAGCCGTTGCGCGGTCGGACGCTGCAACGCCTCGTGGTGAAAGCGTAGTGTGTCGGGCAAGGCGCAGGTAATGCCAAGCCAGCGCAGGTGGGTTTCCGCCATGGTGCTACGGATCGGCACCGCCTCGGACCATATCGCCCGCGCCAGCCGCGCGCGCTTCTCGGTCAAAGCCAGCCGGTCGACCTCCCGCTGGGCCAGGACTGCGGGGTCCGCTACAACAGTGATGCCGGGTGCGATGCCCAGCGCCGCGGAAACGTCACAAAAGGCGCACCCGGCTTTCTTGCAATGCGCCAGCAGCCCCTTGACACCATCGGCAAGGGTCAAGGCATCCTGCCCGGGCCGGGATTTGGGTTGGAACAGGGGGCAAGGCGCGGTGCCGTAGAGGCCATACCATCTACCACCACGTGCCAAAGTCATGGCCTTGGCGTCAGAAATGCAACGGGCGGTCACGGCCTGTTCTCCTTAACCTGATTCCATGCGACGATGTCAGCGATGAGACGGATTACGCCGCGATGAGCCATGGCCGCGCTCACCGAAAAGGGCGCGGATGTCTTCAGCACGCCAGACAGTGGTCCACGGTCCAAGCTTGAACGGCTTTGGGAAGCGGCCATTACGGACCCCTTTGCACCACGTGGATTTCGAGACGGGGATCGGCCGACCGGGAGCGAGTATCGCGGACAGGCCGACCAGTCCGGTCCTTGGAAAGACGAGATCAAACGACATGATGCAATCCAATATGATCGTATGCATCTACATCGGGCAGAGAACGACGGACGATTGGGGAGTGAACCTCGAACTTTTAATTATCTGAAAAATCTACATATTACCGGATTTTACGGAACCTCATCGCATTTCGACCGACTTCAACGCCGGTTCCCGCTCTCCGACTGCTCGAGCGCCAACAGCTGCAAGTCGCGAACAGTTTTGGTATCGAACTGCAAGCCGGTAAGGTCCCCGTCATGGACCATTTTCTTGGCAACGTGTCTTGCCATGTCTTTGTCCTTGAGCCCGTACTTTGTGAGTGCGATCGCACCGACCACGCGCGCACAAGCCTTTACAGTGGAACGATGTGGGCGCTTTTCTAGGGCAAGCGGCTCAATCGGGTTGCGTGAAGGCTCCTCAACACCGACAGGAGGAAACTTCTTGAGCATCCGGCGAAAGCGCGGATCGATCTGTACGCTTTTCGGGTACGACCCAGCCGAGCAATGCCTGTGCATCGACTTTTGCCTCTCCATCTTTCGGGTCGACCCCAAGACCGTTGGCAATCGCCTCGTAGAAGTCTTCGAGGAAGCAGAGCAATTCGTCGGCCTCGGGAGACCTGCCATTTAGCGCCATCACGAGGTCGAACGTAGTCTTCCTCGGATCACGCCCAACGCACAGAAGCGCGGCCTGTTTCAGGTTGTAGGTCTGGAACTGCCGCCAGTAAGCCACGTCAAGCTGAAGCGCGTGGCGCGTGCTGGCCTGACCGTTGTAGCCATCGATTGTCCGGAGAAGCTGTGAAAGACGATGCTCGTGGATGATGGCTGCGCGAGGCTTTGCCTTGGGGCGGATCAAGGCATCCTTCTACGCACAGGTTGGGTCTATGTCCGTCACACCGCTGGCGACGGCAAACCGAAAGACCGCCCCGATCTTTGAGCGCATGCGCTTGGAGGTCTCATAGATGCCGCGCGCCTCCAAATTGCGCAGTGTGACCATGATAAGGGGTGCCGTGACATCGCGGATCGGCAACCTGCCAAGATCGGCTTTCGCCATATCCAGAAGCCAGACTGTTTTCGAAAGCGTGGACGCCGCGGTTTTCTCGGCGCGCGCCCTTTCTATGAACGCGTCGGCCAAGGCTCCGAAGGTTTCTGCAACACTTGCATTTTCGGCCCGCTTCGCCGCCTGTTTCAGGGCGTTCGGGTCGTTTCCGGCCGAAAGCTGCAAGCGCGCATCATCCCGAAGCGCTCGCGCCCGCGCCAGACTGACAGCCGGGCAATCCCCGAAAACCATGAGCTTTTCTTTGCCGAGAAACCGGTACTTCAAGCGCCATGACAATGACCCCGACGCCTTGACCAAAACGAAAAGTCCATCGAAATCGCTGACCTTGCAGTCCTTGGCTCTGGATTTGAGACTTCTGATCTTGGCATCTTTTAATGGAATTTGGGGTACGACCTTTTTCCGGCGCCAGCCGTACCCCCGAATCGTACCCCCAGTTCGGGTGGACTTCAGTGGTTCCGGCCGGAAATGGCTGGACAATACAGCCAGCAAACCCCTCATAACACGGAGATTTTAGGTCTTCATCAGACTTTTTCGGATGGAGTAGTGGTGCCCGAGGCGAGACTCGAACTCGCAAGCCTTGCGGCGGAGGATTTTGAGTCCCCTGCGTCTACCATTCCACCACTCGGGCCCGACGCACGGTCTATCCGCGGCGAAGGCGCACGTCAATCGGCCGCCTAAAGCTCGCCCGCCGCAAATGTGTCGCAATCGGCAAGCTTGCCGCTGTTAAGTCCGGTCACAAACCAGCGCGAGCGTTGCTCGGAGGTGCCATGGGTAAAGGTATGCGGCATGGGCACCCGCCCGGCCGAGCGTTGCAGCGTGTCATCGCCAATCTGGCGCGCGGCGTTGATCGCCTCTTCCAGATCGCCCTTCTCGATGGTGCCGAACTGTTGCGATGCCTCACGTGCCCAGATCCCCGAAAGGCAATCGGCCTGCAACTCGATGGCGACCGAAACCTGATTGCTGTCGGCCTCGCTCATCCCGGCACGGGCTTCGTTTGCCTTGGAAAGAATACCGAGTTCGTCCTGCACATGATGGCCGATCTCATGCGCAACCACATAAGCAGAGGCGAAATCGCCCTGCGCCCCCAGCCTGCGCTCAAGTGTCACGAAGAAAGCGGTGTCAAGATAGACTTTCTGGTCGTTCGGACAATAGAAGGGGCCCGTGGCCCCGGACGCCCCGCCGCAGGCCGACTGGGTGTTATCCTTGTAAAGCACGAGCGTGGCGGGCCGGTAAGCCCGGTTCAACTGATCGCGGAACACCGCGGTCCAAACCTCCTCGGTATCGGCCAGAGTGACCGCCACGAATTCTCCCGACGCCTGATCCTCGGCAGTCAGCTCGACGGTGTTTCCGGCGGGCGCGCCTTGCGTCAGGCTCTGGTCATTCAGCAAAGGGGTGAGGTCCACGCCAAAGAAATAAGCGATCACCACGACCGCGATCAGCCCGACACCGCCGATGCCTCCCGCCCGCACGGCCCCGCCACTGCGGCGGCGATCCTCGATGTTGCCGCTCTGGCGACGACCCTTCCATTCCATGGTACCGGCTCCCGTTCCGTCAAAGGGCGGCTTTGATGCCGCGTCGAGCAAGACTACAGCCCCCGAGGCCGAGGCGATAGAGGTTTGAAAGACACCCTGAATTTCACGGCACAAGTCGGCCACTGCACTCCTTCGTGATGCAGTTTCCCGCAAAGGACACTTGCGTTTCCCGGAGTGTCACGGTTCTGGTCGTTGAAGGGTTTTTCGCAGCGGGTGATCTGATGAATGCGCGCGGGCCGGCAGTGGCACTGGCAACCATGGGTTCAGCCGCACTTCTGGGCGGGGCCTTTACCTTTCAGTACCTTGGCGGGTTGCAGCCCTGCACCCTGTGTCTGTGGCAGCGCTGGCCCCATGCAGCGGCGATCCTGATCGGGGTCCTTGCGCTGACTGTGCTACGAGGTCGGCCGATGGCGGTGCTGGGGATGCTGGCAGCCCTGACGGCCGCGGGGCTCGGGGTCTATCATGCGGGGGTGGAGCTTGGGGTATTTGAGGGGCTGTCGTCCTGTTCTTCCGGCTCGATCAGCGGCATCGCGGTCGACGACCTTCTGAACCCCGACATCATCGTCGCAGCCCCCGTGCCCTGCGGCGAGGTGGTCTGGTCGTTGTTCGGGCTGTCGATGGCGGGGTGGAATGCGGTCCTGTCGCTGGGCCTTGCCGGGATCTGGGCGGTGGCAATCACGCGTCGAGCGTGATCCAGACCGGCACGTGATCCGACGGCTTGTCGCCACCTCGCACCGCCTTGTCGATGCCCGCGTCCTGCAAGAGGTCGGCGCCTTGCGGACTGAGGAGCAAATGGTCGATGCGGATGCCGTTGTTGCGATCCCAAGCGCCCTGCTGGTAATCCCAGAAGGTGTAAAGCCCCGCCGCACCGCCGCGCGCGTCGCGTGCCTGGACGGCATCGGTCAGCCCGAGGTTCACCATCCGCCGGTAGGCCGCGCGGGAGGCCGGCAGGGCGAGTGCATCGTTGACCCAGGCCTCCGGCTTCGCCGCGTCCTCTGCTTGTGGGATGACATTGTAATCGCCCGCGCAGACAAAAGGCTCCTCTCCCGCCAGAAGCTCTTGCAGCCGCGCCTCCATCCGCGCCATCCAGCCCAGCTTGTAGTCATATTTCGGCCCCGGCGCAGGGTTGCCATTGGGAAGGTAGAGCCCGCAGATCCGCACCGCACGACGACCCAACACCGTCGCCTCGATCCAACGGGCCTGGGCATCCCCGGGGTCGCCGGGCAGGCCGCGGGCGACATCCTCCAGGGGAAGGCGCGACAGGATCGCCACGCCGTTGAAGCCTTTCTGCCCATGGGTTTCCAACTGGTAGCCCATCGCCTCGAACACATCGCGCGGAAAGCCTTCGTCCACCGACTTGATTTCCTGCAGGCAAACCACATCGGGTCGCGCGTGTTCCAGCCAGGCAGGCAAGGCTTCCGCCCGCGCCTTGATGCCGTTGATGTTGAACGTGGCGATCTTCATGGCCTACCCCACTGTGATGCGCCCTTGTTACGACGCGGGCTGCCTGCGCGGCAAGGGCGCCATTACGCGGCCATCGCCGCTGCCGCCCCGGCCAGCCACATTGCATCCAGCCGGTCGATCTCGGCGGGATCAAAGCGGGCACTCTCCTCCCAATAGCGGCCCGAGGAGACGAAGTAGCCCAGATCAGCCTCCCGGCTCAGGGCTTCATCGATCAGGGTCATGTCGAACGCAGGCGCGGGCCAGCGCTGCAGCTCTGTCCGCCGCGCCCGCGGAAGAACCAGCCGCGACGGGCCGTTGGACAGGTTCACAACCGCGCAGCCTTCCCGTGCGGCCAGAAGCATCAGCCGTGCCGATTTCGCCTCAAGCGAGCGCAGGGTGATATCGGCGCGCAGAGGGTCGGGCGTGCCCTTGCCATAGAAATGCGTGCGTCCGCGCGCGGGGTAGGTCATGTCGCAGCCGAAAACCGCCAGTACACGGGGCCGCAGCTTCGCCAAAGCCCAATAGGCCGCCGTATAGGCCATCGTCCCTCCGGCATAGACAAAGCCGCCAAAGCGGTTTTGCGCAGGCACGAAATCGTCCTGCGTGATCCGCCTTTGCCCCGGCTGAGTGTCTGGCAGACCTGCAGTCGGAAAATCCCATGGGTAGATATGGTCATCCCAGTCCGCCCGCACGCGCCAGGCGTTGTTGACTGCAAGAATGCGGTCGAACGGCGCGCGCTCCCAGCGGGCCGCTTCGGTCACCAGCGGGGCTGAGCCTAACATGAGGACGATGGACATCTTGGCTCTCCCACAGTGAAATACTGGCGGGGCAGATAGCGCGGCTCTTTCGTCCGGCGAGGGATGATCGGCAAAAAACCGCCTAGATCTCTGCGCGCAGGGAACTACATCGAAAACGATGTGCCGCAGCCACAACTGGACGCGGCGTTCGGGTTCTGGACAACGAAGCGCGCGCCGATCAGCTCATCGGTGAAGTCGATGACTGCGTTCGAAAGGAACGGTAGCGATATCGGGTCCACCAGCACCCTATGACCGCCATGCTCCAGCACCAGATCATCCGGCGCCGCCTCATCCAGCGAGATGTCATACTGAAACCCGGAGCAGCCACCACCGTCGACGGCCACCCGCAGCGCCTGCACGCGGCCGGTCATTTCGGCAATTTCGGCCAAGCGGGCGTAGGCGCGATCCGTCACGCGCGGCGGAATGGTGATGGTGCTGGCGAGCGTCATGGCGGAACCCCGTATCCAATCGCGACCTAACTCATATAGGATGGATTGAACGCCGCCACAAGAACAGGCCCCCCTTGATGCTCGCCCCCTATGCCTGCAACCCCGATACCTCGCGCGGACGACTTTACTACGAACAGATGTCTTCATTCCGCTCTCCCTTTCAGCGGGATCGGGACCGGATCATCCATTCGAGCGCGTTCCGGCGGCTGAAGCACAAGACGCAGGTGTTTGTGGAGCATGAGGGCGACTATTATCGCACCCGCCTGACGCATACGATCGAGGTGGCGCAGGTGGCGCGCACCATCGCAGGTGTGCTCGGGCTGAATATCGATCTGGCCGAGGCGGTGGCGCTGGCGCATGACCTCGGGCACACGCCCTTCGGTCACACGGGCGAGGAAGCTATGGGCACATTGATGGCGCCCTACGGCGGGTTTGACCATAACGCGCAGGCCCTGCGGATCGTCACACGGCTGGAACGGCACTACGCCGACTTTGACGGTTTGAACCTGACATGGGAATGCCTTGAGGGCATTGCCAAACACAACGGCCCTGTCATGGGCCCCAATGCCGACGAAAGGCACGCAGGCCCCCTGCCCTATGCGCTCGCCGAAGTGAACGCCATGTGGGATCTGGAGCTGTCGACGCATGCTTCTGCCGAAGCGCAGGTGGCGGCGATTGCCGATGACGTCGCCTATTCGCACCACGACCTGCATGACGGCTTGCGCTCGGGACTTTTCAGCGAAGAGGACCTGATGGAGCTGCCGGTGACCGGCCCCGCCTTTGCCGAAGTGGACCGGCTTTACCCAGGACTCGACCGCATGCGACGGCGACACGAGGCGCTGCGCCGGGTCTTTGGCCGGATGGTCGAGGATGTAATCGCCGTTGCGAGGAACCGCGTCGCCTCGGCCCATCCTCAATCGGTGCAGGACATTCGCGATATGGGAATGACGGTAATCCGATTCTCCAAGCCGCTTTATCAGGAACTGAAGGTGATCCGGGCGTTCCTGTTTACCCGGATGTATCGCGCGCCCTCAGTCATGGCTGAACGCGCGCGGGTGACGGAGGTAATCAATGCCCTGTTCCCGCTGTTCATCGCCGACCCCTCGCATCTGCCGGCCGAATGGCAGATCGACGTAAAGGCCGCGCGCGATGAGGTGGAACTGGCGCGGATCGTTGCGGATTACGTGGCGGGCATGACCGACCGTTTCGCGTTGCTGGAACATGCCCGGCTCATCGGCTGATGGCCACGACTTGCGAGCCGCAGATTGGCGGAGAGGTCCCGGGGGGGGTCACACCCCCCGGGTGCCCCCCGTGGGATATTTGTCCAAGGTGAAGGGCTTGGAGCAGATCTGTGTGCTCAGCGCGTGACATCATGGGCGTAAAGCCAGTCGAACCGACGCAGCGCCGCATCCGGCGCCACCCGTCCCAAAAGACTGAGCCCCAGATGCGCCGCCGCCCGCGGCAGGCCCGACAGATGGTAAAGTCGGGCGTTTGCGTCTGCTGCGGCCACTATGCGCACACAGCGTGGCGCGCGCGCGGCTTGATACGTGGCAAGCCCCGCAGCAAGGCTGTCATGCCGCGCGAGGCTGTCAGCCAAAACCCAGGCATCCTCGAGCGCCATTGAGGCTCCCTGCGCGAGAAACGGCAGCGTCGGATGTGCGGCGTCCCCCAGAATCGCCGCAGCCCCCCCAGGCAGCACGCGATGCCAGACGTCAGCCACCGGGTGCCGGAACAGGCCCCAAAGCCAGACATCCTCGATCTGTTCCAGCCAGTTGCGCACGCGCGGACTGAACGACCTGAAGGCGAGGCGCAAATCCATGGGATCGTCGCGCAGGGTCCAGCCCTCTTCGACCCATTGGCGTCGCTCCTCCACCGCCACGATATTGCGCAGGCTGCTGCCCCGCAAAGGATAGCTTACGACATGCCGCCCGGGGCCCATATGCACCTCGGCCACCGGCCGGTCGCCGGGCGCGCCCGGGATCAGCGCACGCCAAGCCACCTGATGGGTGAAGAAGGGTTTTGCCGGGCTGCCCAGAGCCACCCGCATCCGCGAATGCAACCCCTCTGCCCCGATCAGCAGCGGGGCCTCGCCACCGCCGTCCTCGGCACGCCAGGCCGGACGGTCGCCTGAAAGGTCGACCTCCTCCACCCGGCTCAGAAGCTGGATTTCCACTCCCGCCTCCCGCGCGCCCTCCAGCAGCAGGGCGATCAGATCGGCGCGGTGCAGGAAATGATAGCCCTGATCGGGACGTTGGCGGTCCAACTCCAGCCGAGTGACGACGGCACCGGTCAAACCGTCGCGCAACTCCACCGCCCCCGCGCGCATCGAGGCTGCATCGAGCGCGGCCCCCAGCCCAAGCGCGCGCAGAACGCGAACCCCGTTCGGGCCGACCTGCAAGCCCGCCCCCACCTCGCGGATGGCATCGGCCTGCTCCAGCACCATCACCTTTGCCCCGCGCAGAGCCAGCGCACGCGCCACGGCAAGGCCCGCAACCCCCGCACCCAGCACCGTGACGAACTGTCCGATCAGGCTCACCTTCGTGTCCTCAAGAGATGCAAACGCCGGACCCCCCGGGCCCGGCGCTATTGTCGGCCCTGATCGGACGCGGCGCAAGGCCGGCGCCCGCCCTAATCGTCCCCGCCTAATCGTCGCGGTGAACCTTCTCGCGCCGTTCGTGCTTTTCCTGGGCTTCCAGCGTCATCGTGGCAATCGGGCGCGCATCCAGGCGCTTGAGGCTGATCGGTTCCCCCGACATCTCGCAATAGCCGAACTCGCCATTCTCGATCCGGCGGAGCGCCGCATCGATTTTGGACACCAGCTTGCGCTGCCGGTCGCGGGTGCGCAGCTCCAGCGCCCGGTCGGTCTCTTCCGATGCGCGGTCAGCGATATCCGGAACGTTGCGCCCGGAGTCCTGCAGGTTGTCGATGGTCTCGGCGGACTGCTCCAGAAGCTCCTGCTTCCACATGATCAACTTGCGACGAAAGTATTCGAGCTGCCGGTCGTTCATGAAGGGTTCGTCCTCGGCGGGACGATAGTTCTCGGGGAGAAACACTTCCTGCTTCATCGCGATAATCTCCAATGCGCCGGATCGCTCCGACAGGCGGACATCAGCTGTCATGGTGCGCTCCCGTTCGGGGTGCAGATAGCCGAAGTGCCAGAGGTTGTCACTACCGGTTGCGAGAATTTCTACGGCCCGTTAAAGTCCGTAGAGTTGATGTAACAGGGCTTTGATCCGCATATGAAATTCGCAACAACCGCAGATTACGTCGCAACCGAGGATCTGGCACTGGCGGTCAATGCGGCGGTTGTGCTGAAGCGTCCGCTTCTGGTGAAGGGTGAGCCCGGGACCGGCAAGACTGAACTTGCGCGGCAGGTGGCGCGCGGTCTGGGCGTGCCCCTGATCGAGTGGCACGTAAAGTCCACCACCAAGGCGCAGCACGGGCTTTACGAATATGACGCGGTTGGCCGTCTGCGCGACAGCCAGCTTGGCGAGGCACGGGTGCATGACGTGGCGGCCTACATCCGGCATGGAAAACTCTGGCAGGCCTTCGCCGCACCCGGGCGGGTCGTGCTCTTGATCGACGAAGTAGACAAGGCCGATATCGAGTTTCCAAATGACCTGTTGCAGGAACTAGACCGGATGGAATTTCACGTGCATGAGACGGGAGAGGTTGTGCGCGCCATCCACCGCCCTATCGTCATCATCACGTCGAACAACGAGAAAGACCTGCCCGACGCCTTCCTGCGCCGTTGTTTCTTTCACTACATCCGCTTTCCTGATCTTGAAACGCTGGCCGCCATCGTCCGCGTGCATTTCCCCGATATCAAGGAAGCCCTGCTGACCGTAGCGCTGACGCAGTTCCATGAAATCCGCGAGACCCCGGGATTGAAAAAGAAACCCTCCACCAGCGAAGTTCTGGACTGGCTGAAGCTGCTACTGGCCGAGGATCTGACGCCTGAAGACCTGCGCCGCGACGCCAAATCCAGTCTTCCCCGGCTGCACGGCGCGCTGCTGAAAACGGAGCAGGACCTGCATCTGTTCGAGCGGCTGGCCTTCAAGGCGCGGGCAAACCGTTAGATCGAATCGGGTAGGCAGGACATCGGCCGATCTGCGGTCTGGCCCAGATCGCTCTGCTTTCCTCAGCGGTTTGCAGCAAAGCGAAACATTCCGTGATCGCCGCTCGCAGATGTGGCACCGCCGCGCCCGACGACTGCAATGGGTAGTGGCACCCCCACCACCGGATTTCCTGCAATTGACACGCGCGCGTCGCGATAAGGACACTTGGCCACGACCCTTTGGTCATGACGGAACCTTTTGCAGGATTTTATCGGGTGCCCTTGGCCCGGCTCGTCTTTTCCGCGCCGCTCTCCGCTTTGCAGTGGGGCGGCCGTGCCATATCGATAGCCATCCTGACACTGCTTTCGGCCTGTGCCCCTGCAACGCAAGTTCAAGTCGGAAAAAGCCTTAGCCAAGGCAGCGGCGCCGACCCCTGGCTCGCACCAGTAGCGACCTTTGCCGCCATGCGCCCGCCGCCGGTCGCCCATGGCGCGGCGGACCTTGGGCAGGACTTCATCGACCTCAGCTTCGGGCTGGAAAGCGGACGGGCGCTGCCGGTCTTTTCCCGCTTTGAAGGGCCGGTCACCCTGGCCCTGACCGGTGCAGCCCCCCCCTTTGCCGTGCCGGATCTGCTGCGGTTGCTGGGCAGGCTGCGCACCGAAGCCGGGCTGGACCTCGCCCCTCCCGCACCGGGCGTTGCGGCCTCGATCACCATCGCATTCCACCCCCGGGCGCAGCTGCAGCGGCTGGCCCCCTCTGCCGCCTGCTTTGTCGTCCCGAATGTGTCCTCCCTCACCGAATACCGTCGGCTGAGGGGTACGCCGGCCGTCGACTGGACTGAAGTGCGCATCCGCACGCGCGTCACGATCTTCATCCCCTCTGACACGAGCCCGCAAGAGGTGCGCGATTGCCTGCATGAAGAGATGGCACAGGCCATGGGGCCGCTGAACGACCTTTACCGGCTGCCGGATTCGGTCTTCAACGATGACAATTTCAACTCGGTGCTCACCGGGTTCGACATGCTGATGCTGCACATGAGCTATGCACCCGAGTTGCACAGCGGGATGAGCCGGGCGGAGGTAGCCGCAGCCCTGCCGCAAATCGCACAACGCCTCGCGCCCGGGGATGCCGAGATTGGCGCCTTGAGCCCAACCCCGCGCGCCTGGGTCGAAGCCATCGAAGACGCCTTGGGCCGGGGCGCGCTTCGGACCGAGCGTTTGGCCGCCGCAGAACGCGCCGTAATCATCGCCCGCGCCCATGGCTGGGACGACAGCCGCGCAGCCTTGAGCCTGTTTGCCGTCGGCCGTTTGTTGCTGGTCCACGACCCTGCACGCGCAACCCGCGCCCTGACCGAGGCGCGTGGGATCTATGCCGGCCTGCCGGGGGCTACGATCCATGCCGCCCATGTCGACATGCAGTTGGCCGCCATAGCCCTCGCCTCGGGTCGGCCGGATCAGGCGATTGCCCTTGTCGACAGGGCCTTGCCTGAGATCGAGGCGGCGCAAAACGCGGCACTGCTGGCCACCATGATGCTCCTCAAGGCAGAGGCGCTTGAACAGGCGGGCCTCTCCCTTGAGGCGCGCGCCCTCAGGCTCGACAGTCTGGGCTGGGCACGCTATGGCTTCGGTTCGGATGCGGTGATGGAGGCGCGCAGGCGCGACATCGCCGTGCTGGCCGCGCGCGGCAAACACCGCTGACGCACTGCACGCCGAATAGTACAAGGGACAAACCGGCAGATGATCGTGATTGGCGGGTTCATACTTGGCGCCCTGTTCGGGGCACTGACGGCGTGGCGGCGCGGCGGCAAGGCGGCTGACGTGGCACAATATGCTGCGGGCCTTGGCATCGCCTTTTGTCTGGTGGGCCTGTTCCTGACGATCTATCTGGAACGCCTTTTGCTGCATTAGGGGCACCGATGTTCCTCGCCTTCTTCACCACCTTGCGGCAGGCGGGCATCCCGGTTTCGTTGCGCGAATTCCTGAGCTTTCTTGAGGGTTTGGCGGCCGGTCTTGTCACATATGATGTGACCGGTTTCTATCATCTGGCCCGCACGACGCTGGTCAAGGATGAACGCCACCTTGACCGGTTTGACCGCGCTTTTTCTATCAGTTTCAACGGGCTGGAAGACATAACGAATGAAGAGGTGCTAACCGCCATCGACCTTCCCTACGAATGGCTCGCAAAGCTCGCGGAAAAGCACCTGACCGAAGAGGAACGCGCGGCCATCGCCGCGACCGGTGGGTTCGCCGCCCTGATGGAGGCATTGCGTCAGCGACTGGCAGAGCAGAAGGGGCGACATCAGGGCGGCTCAAAATGGGTGGGCACGGCGGGCACCAGCCCTTTTGGTGCCCATGGCTATAACCCCGAAGGCGTGCGGATCGGTCAGGAAACCAGCCGCCATCAGCGCGCCGTCAAGGTGTGGGACCGGCGTGAATTCCGCAATCTTGATGATCAGGTTGCCCTTGGCACCCGCAACATCAAGGTGGCGCTGCGCCGCCTGCGCCGATGGGCGCGTGAAGGGGCGGCAGACGAGTTCGATCTTGAAGGCACGATCCGCGCCACAGCCGAACAGGGCTGGCTGGACGTGCAAACCCGGCCAGAGCGGCGCAACGCGATCAAGGTGTTGTTATTCCTCGACATTGGCGGGTCAATGGACCCTTACGTGACACTGGTGGAAGAATTGTTCTCCGCCGCGCGGTCAGAGTTTCGCCACCTCATCCCCTTCTACTTCCACAACTGCCTTTATGAAGGTGTGTGGCGCGACAACCGTCGCAGATGGGACGACCAGACGCCTACCCTGGATCTGCTGCGGACCTATGGCGCCGAGTATCGCTGCATCTTTGTCGGCGACGCCGCGATGAGCCCGTATGAAATCCTGCACTCGGGCGGCGCGAATGAGCACTGGAACCCCGAGTCGGGCGAGGTCTGGCTGCGCCGTGCCTGTGCGCAGTGGCCGCATCATCTGTGGATCAACCCCACCCCCGATACGCAGTGGACCTCCAGCCACTCGACCCGTCTGATCCGCGGGATTCTATCGGACCGAATGGTGCCGATGACGCTGGACGGCATCGCTCAGGGCACGAAGATCCTGCGCTAGGCAGTTGGTCTGAAAATAAAGGCCGCCCAGAAGGGCAACTCGAAAGGCGCGCGCTGCGATCTTCAGGACCGGGTCTTGCGGCGACGCAAGACAGCCATGCCCATCAGCCCCACCACCAACAGTCCGCCTGCGGCCGGAACCGGCACCGGGGCCACCCGCTCAATCCGCACGTATTTCAGAATCATCCCGATGTTGTCGCCGCCATCGTTCTGGAACGACAGGACTGTCGGCGACGTCACAAGAATGCTGTTAAAGATCCCGCCAAATACCGGCGCACCGCTCCACGTAGCCTTGTCGAACATTAGAGAAATGGTTGTCACCACGCCGCCGAAGCTGATCGTCAGGCTGTCGTTGCCCGCCCGGTTGCTGCCAGAAATCGCGAACAAAACATTATAGTAGCCGTCAGCAAAGGTGTTGCCGGTGCTAAACTGTACCGCGTCGCTGGTCGAGCCGTCCAGATCTACGCAGGCGGCATTCGCCTCGCACAAAAGGCCGTTGTTGCCGGGGTTGCCATAGGTCATGTCGTTGGCGCCGATAAAGTCGACCGTGCCGTTTGTCGTCACCCAGTTGCCGTTGAACAGCGAATCCGGCGCATCGAGCACGGTCGTGTTGCCATAGCTGGAAAAGTCGTCTTCGAAATAGGTCAGTGGCGCCGCCTGAACCGATGCGGCGGCGAGGCTCAGCGCCAGGGCCGCACAGACTAGCTTGAACATACCGTTACTCCATACACAAAGGGCACACATCCCTCCTTGCCGTTTTACACAGCAACTCCCCGTCAGAAAAGGAAATTTCGTGCTTCCCGCCGGAATTGCGAGCGTAGTTTGACACAACCTCAACTAGACAAGACCCGACTGTGTGAAGGGCGAAAACAATGCTTCCACGCCCGTAGCATTGTTTCCCAAGATGCACTTCTCCTCCTTAGAACCAGAGTCAAACGGAACAGACCTCCTCCGCGATTCGCGCCCCTTGCCGCACGACCCGTTTTTGCTTCATGTTCAGCCTAAGTGCGCAAGGAGCCCAATGATGCCGCAACAGGTGCTGAACCTCGACCCAGGCCTTTACACCCGTCCCGAGGTGCTGGAGGCCGAGCGTGCCCGGATCTTTCGACGCAGTTGGCAATACATTGGACCGGTGTCCTCGGTCTTGGCACCGGGGCAGTACCTGTCGGCCAACCTGGCCGGGATCGGCGTCTTTGCGATCCGGGGCAAGGACGGCGCCCTGCGCGGTTTTCGCAACATCTGCCGCCACCGCGGCGCGCGGCTGCTGGCGGACCGGACCGGCAACTGCGGGCTGATCCGCTGTCCCTATCACCACTGGGCGTACGGCGATACTGGCCGGTTGGTGCAGGCGCCGTGGTTCGGCACCGATCCGGCCATCGTCCCCGAGGATTGGCCGCTGGAACCTGTGGCGCTGCAGTCCTGGCGCGGGCTTCTGTTCGCAGCCATCGACCCGGAGGATACGCTGGAGGATCAGCTCGGCGATCTGATCGCCGAAGTGGCGGAAGAGCCGATCGAGACCTATGCCGCCACTGACCATGCCCGCGTCGATTTTGATGCGAACTGGAAGGTCTATACCGACAACTATGTCGAGGGCTATCACATCCCCGGCACGCACCCCACCTTCTACGCCGCCATCGATTTCGAGCGGTTCGAGACGACGGCCCATCGCGGCATGGTGCGCATGACCGCCCCGCCACGGCCGGGCCTGTTCTACCGCGGCAAATGGCTGTGGGTCTGGCCGAACCTGACGCTGTCGCAGTTTCAGGGCGGCATCAGCGTGTCGCGCATCAACCCGCTCGGCGTGGACCGAACGGAACAGTTTTACGATTTCTACTTCGCCGACACGTCAGCGGCGGGGGCGGAGGACAGAGCGCGCTCTGTTACAGGCACCTTGGCCGTGGTGCGCGAGGATTGCGACGTCTGCGCGCAAACGCAGGCGAGCTATGCGGGCGGCGGCTACACTCCGGGGCCATTGTCATCGCGGCATGAAAAGGGGGTCCATTACTTCCAGACCCGGGTCGCCGCAGCACTGGCCTGAGACTTCGCTCTTGGCGCCCGCGCGTCCCTGTGCTCTTGATGGGGAAGAAAGCGGAGGCGTAAATGCATGTGATGATCCTTGGCGGCGCAGGAATGCTGGGCCAGAAACTGGCACAGGCACTGGCGGCGGATGCGACGCCGCCCGCCCGCCTGACCCTCGCGGACATTGTGGTGCCGAAGGTGCAAGCTGCCCCAGGGATGATGGTAGAGGCGCTGGCGCTGAACATGGCGGACCCTGCCGCTGCCCCAAGCCTGATGGCCGCGCGCCCCGATGTGATCTTTCACCTCGCCGCCGTGGTCTCTGGCCAGGCGGAACAGGAGTTCGAGCTGGGCTATGCGGTCAATCTTGACGCCACCCGCGCGCTGTTCGAGGCGATCCGCGCCCTGCCCGGCTACCGGCCCCGCGTCGTCTTCACCTCGTCCATCGCGGTGTTCGGCGCGCCCTTCCCGAGCCGCATTCCCGATGACCTGCGCCCCAGCCCGCGCACCAGTTATGGCACGCAAAAGGCGATGGCGGAGCTTTTGCTGAACGACTACAGCCGCCGCGGCATCTTTGACGGGGTGGCGCTACGGCTGCCGACCCTGTGCATCCGGCCGGGGTTGCCCAACAAGGCCGCCTCCGGGTTCTTCTCCAACATCCTGCGCGAACCGCTTGTGGGCCTGTCCGCCGTCCTGCCCGTGCCAGACAGCGTGCGCCACTGGTTCGCGAGCCCGCGCGCCGCCGTGGGCTTTCTGCGCCATGCAGCCACCATGGATCTGGCCCCGCTGGAGGCTTGGCGCGTCGTCAACCTGCCTGGCCTTTCAGCAACCGTTGCCGAAGAGATCGAGGCCTTGCGGTCCGCGGCAGGCAATGCGGCCGTTGCCCTCATCCGCCGCGAGCCAGACCCCTTCATCGAAAAGATCGTGCACGGCTGGCCCTCGGAGTTCGACGCAGTGCAGGCCCACGCTCTTGGCTTCAAGGCCGAAACCAGCTTTGACCAGATCATTCAGGCGCATCTGGAAGATGAACTTGGGCTGCCTTCACACTCGGCGTGAACCTCGAATCACAAACCTTTGGAAATCTCGAATTCCTACCATTCGTTCTGTCACATCAGCAGGATAAACCTGGCCGGACCTCACACCCGACGTGAACTTCGCGTCGCAAATCCTTATAAACCTTCAGCTTCCCTCCGCCACGACCCGTGCTGCCGCCACTAGCGCGCCGTCGCCGTGCGCGATGCCCAGAGCGATCATCCCCGCTTCCATCGCGGCCAGAGCGCCAAGAGTCATGTGGGCATTCACATGCCCCATATGGGCCACACGCAAGAATCCGTGCCAGGCCGGGTCGGACGACGCCGCCATCCCGAGGCCGATGCCAAGCGTCACCCCGGCCTTGTGCTCGGTCCATTCGCGCAGCCGCGTCGCGTCCGGTGCCCCCATCCGTGCTGCAGTCACCGACCGTCCCCGGTAGGCTGCCTGACCCACGTTCAGCGCAATTGCCGGATGGCCAGCCCCCCAGGCGTCAAAGGCCGCCCAGACCGCCCCCGCCAGCACCTGATGCCGGTGCCAGACCGCCTGCATTCCCTCTTCGTTCAGCATGTCCAGCGCCTCGCGCAGGCCAAACAGATGATGCGTTGGCGCCGTGCCCGCCCAATGCTGCCAGAACTCCTCCGCCTGCGCCCGTGGCCCCCAGACCCAGTAGGGCGAGGCAAGATCGCCTTTCCCGCAGCGCTCCTTCGCGCAGTCGGAAAACCACACGAAGCCAAGGCCCGGTGGTGTCATCAGCCCCTTCTGGCTGGCCGCGACGGTCACATCGACGCCCCAGGCATCCATCCGGTATTCGTCACACCCCAGCGAGGCAATGCAGTCGATGGCCAGCAGCGCCGGATGCCCCACTGCATCCAGCACAGCACGCAACCCCGCCACGTCATTGCGCACCGAACTTGAGGTATCCACATGCGTGGTCAGAACCGCCTTGAACCGATGCCCGGCATCCGCCCGAAGGGCTGCCTCTAACCGGCCGAGGTCAACGGGCGAGGACAGGCCGAAGTCCAGCACCTCGACCTCGATCCCCATGGCGCGCGCGCTCTCGGCCCAGCCATGGCCAAACCGCCCGCACGCAAGCACAAGTGCGCGGTCGCCGCGGTTGAAGAGGTTGGCATTCGCCGCCTCCCACGCGGCATGGCCGTTGCCGATATAAAGCGCCACGTTCTGCGTTGTGCCTGCCACCGCGCGCAAATCTGGCCACAGTGTTTCCACCAGGTCGGGAAGCGCGCCCGCATAGATGTTTGGCGCTGCGCGGTGCATCGCGGCCAACACCCGGTCGGGCATGACCGAGGGTCCGGGAATGGCAAGGTAGGGGCGGCCGTTGGCAAGGGTCATCTCGGTCTCCGCAAAAGGACGGCTCTGGCTACGCCCAGGCATCGGCGGGGTCAATGGCAGGCGGGCGCGAAGGCAAAGGTCGGGCCGTCCCTTTTGGCCCGAAGCGCTGCTCCCTCAATCCGATGTGGGGGGGGCGAGCAGCGCCCAATCTGAACGCTTGCGCGGGCGCTTGCCTTGCCAGTGCTGGCCGCTTTGGGCTAGACGCAACAAAGCCCCGGCCCGCCTGCACCCGCTTGTGCCGAGGACTGCAACCCAGGATATGCCCTCCCGTGATGCCCACCACGCCGCCCGCCGCCCGAAATGGCGGAACCGACAGTTCCGAAGCGCCGGTCAACGGACGATCCTCGGTGCTTCTGGGCTGGTTCTGGCGCAGCTATCTCTCTTCGGTAAAGGCGCGGCTGATCGCAGCGCTTGGCATCATGATTGTCGAAGGCTCTACGCTTGGTGCGCTGTCGTGGCTGCTCGAGCCGTTGTTCGACGAGGTCTTCTCGCCCGGGGGGCAGGGCGCGCTCTACACTGTCGGCCTTGCAATCCTTGGCCTGTTCGTCCTGCGCGCGGTCGCTTCCCTTGCCTCCAAGACCCTGCTCGCGGGTATCTCGCAAACTGTCTCGAACCGGATGCAGGCGGATCTTCTGGCGCATGTGCTGCGGCTGGACGGAGCTTTCTTTCAGGCAACCTCCCCTGGTGCGCTGATCGAGAGGGTGCAAGGCGACAGCATCGCCGTGCAAGGCATCTGGATCGCGCTGATTTCCGGCATCGGGCGGGATGTGGTGGCCCTGATCAGCCTGTTGGCGGTGGCCATTTCGATCGATGCGGACTGGACGCTGGCCGCGCTGATCGGGGTGCCGCTGCTGGTGATCCCGTCGCTGATGCTGCAACGCTATCTGCGGCGCAAAGCTATGGTTCTTCGTACCGAAGCGGGCCTGCGCACCACGCGCCTGGACGAGATCTTCCACGGCATCCAGTCGGTCAAGCTCAACGGGATGGAGGCGTATCAGGCTCAACGCTTCCGCAGCATCCTTGACCGGATTCGGCGGGCCGAGGTACGCTCTGCGGCCGGACGGGCAACGATGCCGTCGCTGGTGGATGTGATCACGGGGATAGGATTCTTTGGGGTGCTCCTGCTCGGCGGACGCGAGGTAGCGGACGGCAGCCGCACAACGGGTGAATTCATGGCCTTCTTTTCCGCCATGACACTGACATTCCAGCCGATCCGCCGGTTGGGAGAAATGGCGGGCCTGTGGCAGTCGGCGGCGGCGAGCCTCGATCGCATCACGCAGCTGCTGGCACTGACCCCCGCTGCGGCCCGGCCCGAGACAGGCCTGGCATTGCCGCAGTCCCTGCGCGATGGGATGGCACCTGCACTTGCTTTCCGGGACGTGCATTTTTCGCATGGCGAGACGCCGGTGCTGCGTGGCCTGACCTTCACCGCCGAGGCAGGGCAGATGACCGCGCTCGTTGGCCCCTCGGGCGCAGGAAAGACCACAGTCTTTCACTTGCTGACCGGGCTTTTGGACCCTGCGTCGGGTGAAATCACAGCGAACGGGCAGCGCCTGACCGACCTCTCCCTTGCCGAACAGCGCAATCTCTTCGCCACTGTTACTCAGGATGCCGCGATGTTTGATGAATCGCTTCGCGAAAACCTCCGGCTCGGCCGTCCTGCCAGTGACGCTGCAGTGCTCGCGGCGCTGGAGGCGGCTCAGGCCCGCGGCTTTGTCGAAGCCTTCCCGCAAGGGCTTGACACTCCGGCAGGCCCCCGTGGCTCGTCGCTGTCAGGTGGGCAGCGCCAGCGGATCGCGATTGCCCGGGCGCTGCTTCGCGGCGCGCCTGTGCTGCTGCTGGACGAGGCGACAAGCGCGCTCGATGCAGAGTCAGAGGCGCTGGTGGCAGCGGCGCTTGCCCGTGCAGGCAACGGGCGGACGCGGCTGGTCATCGCCCACCGTCTGGCCACGGTGCGCGATGCCGACAAGATCGTGGTGATCGACTTGGGCCGCGTTGTTGAGGAAGGCCCGCATGAGGTGCTGCTTGCCAGAGGTGGTCTTTACGCGCGCCTCCACGACTTGCAGTTCCGTGATCAAGGCGCCACATATGGGGGATGAGAACGCCTTTCCCCTTCGGCGAAGCCGCCACTGACCGCACGATCTGGTCCGTGACGGGCGGCGATACCCTGACCTTCCTGCAGGGGCTGGTGTCGAACGACGTCCTCCCGCTCGGTCGTGGGCCCGGGATCGTTTGGGCCGCGTTGCTGACACCGCAAGGCAAATATCTCGCTGATTTCTTTGTGGTCCACCGTCCGGGCGACCTTGAGGGGCACTATCTGATCGACATTGCAACGTCACTGGCCGAGCCGACGCTCCGGCGCCTTACGTTGTACCGAATGCGCGCAGCTGTCAGCTTTGCGCCCGTCACGCTGCATGTTCAGCGTGGACTCGGCACCGCCCCCGTCGGCGCCCTGCCTGATCCACGGCACGAAAGCCTCGGCTGGCGGGCCTGGACCGATGCGCCCGGCGCGTCCCCCGGCATCGACTGGGACGCCCTGCGTGTGGCCCATGCGATCCCCGAAAGCGGGGTCGAGCTGATCCCTGATGACACCTACCTTCTCGAAGCGGGGTTCGAAAGGTTGCATGGCGTGGATTTCCGCAAGGGTTGCTATGTCGGGCAGGAGGTCACTGCCCGGATGAAACACAAGACCGAGCTGCGCAAAGGCCTTATCGCCCTGCGCATAGAGGGAAGCGCCCCCGCGGGCACGGTGATCCTGTCGCAAGAGCGCGAAGCCGGCACTCTTTTCACCCAGGCGGGCGGGCGGGCCATTGCCCACCTGCGCTTTGACCGGACAGAAGGGATGACGGCGGGCAGTGCACGCCTGTTCCTTATCTGAGGCTTACGCCCGTTCGCTGTATTCCAGAAGCTCGGTGTGCACGACGATCATCTCATCTGCGTTGATGAAAGGCGGCACCATGATGCGCACGCCATTGTCGAGTGTGGCGGGCTTGTAGGATTTGCTCGCCGACTGACCATTCTGCACCGGCTCGGTCTCGACCACCTTGCAGGTGACTTTCTGCGGAATCGTCACGTTGAGCGGCTCTTCGCCGTAGTATTGCACCGTCGCGTTCATGCCATCCTGAAGGAACGGCCGGCGGTCCCCCAGCAGGTCGGCGTCGATCTCGGTCTGCTCATAGGTTTCAGCATCCATGAACACCAGACGACCATCAGTTTCATAAAGGAACTGCTGGTCCTTGTTCTCCAGTTCCACCCGCTCGACCTTGTCTTCCGAGCGGAAGCGCTCGTTCAGCTTGCGTCCGTCGCGCAGGTTTTTCAACTCCACCTGTGCAAAGGCTCCGCCCTTGCCGGGCTTCACGTGGTTGACCTTGACCGCCGCCCAGAGCCCGCGGTCATGCTCAAGCACAAAGCCCGGCTTGATTTCGTTGCCGTTTATTTTCGCCACAATAGGAAAACCTTACATAAAGGTTGATGATTCATCTGGTTGCCCCTATATAGTGGTGGCAGCCACGCGGCAAGCAGACTAGATGAAGTGTTTCAGGCACCAGCCATGCACCCAACGCATGGCGGATATGTAAAACCGGTTAGACCGAATCGTCGCAAAATTGCCATATTGCCTGCGCCTGAGAATTAAAATCAAGAAAAGGACGACGAGATGGCAGATTTCGTTGATGGAACCGCATTCAACCACGAGCAAGGGCAACGTGCCCGCAAGCTCTTTGCCGCTGTTGTGCTGGCTGCGCTTGACGATGCGATTGCTGACGACAAGAAATACGGCAATGGCCCCGACCAGATAGCCCGGTGGGCCCGCAGCCGTGACGGCCGCGAGGTATTGTCGTGCGCCGGGATCGATCCGAACGAACGTGTTGTGAAAGGGCTTATGGATTTCGTGTCCAAGGGTGTTCGCACATCTGTCGCCCTGTCGCGCGAAGAGTCCGAACGTCGTCATGCCGCAGAGCTGGAGCATGCCGAAGCTGCGTAAGCGGAGCGACAAGAAATACAGAAAAAATGCGCCGGTTACGGCGCATTTTTCATTTATATTTTCAAGAACGCGGGCGCGGAAACGTCAGGCTCACTTACTGGAACTCGCCTGCTGAAAGCGCACGGTTAATTTCCATTCTCACTAGCTTGCGCACATTGCGGGTGATCCGCTCACCCAGTGCGCCAGCCAGTTCTTCGCGCAAAACCTCGCGGACCAGCTCACGCAGGAGGTCCTCGTCTATCTGTCCAAGCTCCTGCGCCACCTGTGCTTCGATGTCGGGGAGCGGTGCCGCGTTGGTAGTTTCGTTCCGGTTTTGCAAACCCTGATCCTCAGAGAAGACCTGATCCGTCACCGGCAGATCAACCTCTGTCAGCGACAGGTCCTCGGCGACTGACTGCGCTTCGATGTCAAATGTATCGCGGAACTCGGACTCAAGTTCGGCGAGCATCGTCTCATCCAGCCGGTCGGCCCAGGCGCGGGCCAACGGGTTTTCCTTCAGCTCGGTGCGCACGAACCCCGTCACATCCGTCATAGCGGGTGCAGGGCCTTCCCATGCCGGCAAGCTCCGGCTCCATGAGGCGTCCGTTTCGGTCATGTCGCTCCACATCGGAGCGGACGACTCGGGTTCAATGATCACGCCCGACAAGGGAAAAGGCACGTCAGCAGCTTCCAAGCGAACCGCATTCATGGACAACCCCTCCGGTGTATCTGGGTCGGGGTCCAACAAAAGATCGTTCCTGCGGGACTGAAGCGTGGCCTCGTCAAACGCTTCATCCTCCCAGATCATGACATCAGGCACTGATGACACTGCCACCAGCACCGGGTCAGCAGGCAATACCGCAGCGTCTTCAAACAGGGGCTCGTCTTCCTCCTCTTCAACCCGCTCGACCTCGCTGCGACGCGATTGAAAGACATCTGGCCGACTGGCAGAGGCCCGCGGGAAAGCCATGGTTGCCGCAGCGCGCAGCCGGTCATTCCGGCTGTCTTCCGCAACGGGCTGAGGTGCAGGCTTCGCCGTTGCAAGCGAGTCGGGGAGCAAAGCTTCGAAGTCCCATCCCGTGTCGTCAACGACCTGGCCCGCAGGGCGCGTGGCAGCTTCGGCCGCCGCTTTATGGATCACCCGAAGAGCAGGCGTCAGTATGAGGCGAGCCTCGGCGCGATCGGGGTTGTCTTCGACGGGAATGCGAACGCGGACCGCGCCTGGTCGCAGATCCTCCGATACCAGCCTGCGGATAGAGGACAAGACATCTTCGATTTCGTGACTGCTCATCGGATCAGACATCGGCACCTGCTCGATACACTGCGTCTAGTGTTCTTTTGGCAACCATATGTCGCCCTGCACAGGAACTCAACAAATCGCCGACATCATACTTAACGAATTCTGAACCGTCACTCAGTTGCCAATGGTCTTGAGAATTCGGTCCAGAGCCTTACCCTGCGAAGATGTTGCAGGCGCAGATTTCACCGCATTGTAGTATGCCTCCGGGTCGTATTGTGGCACGCCGAGCTTCAGGTGATCTGCCGTCAAGAGCCCCATCGCGCCAAGAATCTGGTAGACGGCGACATAGCGCGACGCCTCGGCCTGCAGACGGAGGATCCGTGCATCCAGAAGGTCCTGCTCTGTGTCCAGCACGTCGAGCGAGGTGCGCGCACCCAAAGCTGCCTCCTCACGCACACCATCAAAGGCAGTCTGTGCGGCCACAATCTGCACTTCGCTGGCTTTGATGGAAGCCAGCGAAACCACAAGGCCGGACCACGCCACCCCAAGGTTGCGGTCCACCGACAGCATGGTCTGGTGCAGTCCTGCACGCTGCGCTTCCTGACTTGCCAAGGTTCTGCGATAGTTCGCCGACAGTCCGCCTCCGCCATACAGCGTCTGCCGCATCGTCAGTTGCACACTGCTGTTCAACTGTTCGTTTGCCCGCCTGGACCCCGTGACGTCCGTATCCGATGCTGCGATATCTGCGCCAAGAGTGACCGTCGGCTTGAAAGCGCCCTTCGCGGATTTGACCTGCAACACAGTCAGCGCAACCAGATGCTGCCCCTGACGAATTGAGGGATGCGTCCGCATCGCCACGTCCCGCGCCTCCTCCAGCGAGCGGCCAATTGATGGTGACGGAGGAAGCGGGCGCAGATTGCCGGGGTAATTGCCGACAGCAAGTTTGTAGTTTTCGCGCGCGACCAGAAGGTCACCCTCTGCGGAGGCAAGGCTAGCCCGTGCGCCCGCAAGCCGCGACTCGGCAATCGCCACATCCGTGCGGGTGATCTCTCCCACCTCGAAGCGGTCATTGGCGGCGCGGAGTTCCTGCATGATCAGCCGGACGTTGGAGTTGCGGATCAACAGGATTTCCTGACGCAACAGCACGTCGACATAAGAATCCACTGCGTCGAACAAAACCTGCTGTTCGACCTGCACCAGAGAGGCCCGCGTCGCCAGCACCGACTCCCGGGCAATCTCGATCCCAAGCCGGTTGCGGCCGCCGTTGAAGATCGTGAGATCAAGGCTGATGCCCAAGCTGGTGGCAAGCTGTTCATTTGTCGCGCGTCCTGTGTCCAGGCGGGTGCCCTTGGAATAAGTGGAGTTGAGGGCGTAACTTACAACAGGGCGCAAGTTCGAGACTGCGCGTGCCACATCCTCGTCTGCCGCACGGAGTGTCGCCTGGTTCTGCTCCAGCAGATTCGACGCGCGATAGGCCGTTACAAGCGCATCGGCCAGAGTTTCCGCCTGAACGACCGACGCAAAAAGCGCAATGGCGACCCCGACGGTTATTGTCCTAGCAAAACCACGCATGTTGTCCGCCCCGGTTGCCGTCCGGGCCAAACACGCCCGGACTGATTAATGTCATCTTTGCTGCGTCGCCTAAAGCGCAAAGCTTCGGGCGATGCGAAATCCTTCCAGAACCGGCGCAGCGGCGTTGAACGCATAGCGCCACGTAACGAGTCCACCAGACTTATGCCCAACACGTGCGACGCCAAGGGCGCTTTCCATGAAAACCGCACCAATTCGCCCGCCATCGCGCAGTTGCGCCAGCACCACATCCGGCACCATTTCCACGCCACCTTGCACGATGATCACGTCATAGGGCCCATGCTTGGCCGACCCGGCCGCAAGGGGCGCACCGATCACCGCCGCATTGTCCACGCCTTCGACCGACAGCGTCTTTTGCGCCTCGGTGGCCAGTGCTTCATCCTCTTCCACCGCGACGACGGTCCCACACAGCCGCGCAATCACGGCTGCCGAGTAGCCGTAGCCACCCCCCAGATCGAGCACGATATCCGTAGGCTGGATGTTTAGTGCATCCAGCAGTTTCGACAGCGTGCGCGCATCCAGCATCACCCGCCCCGGCGCAATACCCAGATTTTCGCCCATGTAGGCCGCCTCCTGGAGCGCCCGAGGCAAATAAACCTCGCGCGGCACAGCAAGCATTGCCTCGATGATGGGAAATTTCGTCACGTCCGAGGGGCGGACCTGTGTGTCGACCATGATCACGCGGCGGGCAGAGAAATCGGGCATGACTGAACTCTTCGGTCTGGATCTGATCTGAAAGACAGATGCCACAAGCCTGCGCAGAGGGCAACCGCGCAAAGGGACCATGTCCTTTGCGGCTATGGTTTCTTCGGCTCCGTGGCCGAACGGCGACGCAGCCAGGCCTGCCCGCTGACCCTGGCGACCATTGCCAACTTCTTCTTTGCAAAAATAACTCCGGGCCAAGCACCGGAATGATCCGAGGGTGCAACGCTGCCGCGCGCGCAACGGGCAAGGAATTCAGACCGGTGTCACACCAGCCGGGGCTTGCGCAGCGGGGCGCCCTGCCCCGATTGAACCAGACTTCTTGCTGTGGCCACGATATCCTCGGCCCGCATGCCCGCGTCGGCGTACATCGCGGCCGGGCTTGCCTGGTCGATGAACCGGTCGGGCAGCGTCATGCAGCGGATGGCGCGCCCCCGCTCCAGCCCGCCGGACTGCGCGAGGTGGTGCAAGACCTGGGCACCAAAGCCGCCTGTGGCCCCCTGTTCGAGGGTGATCAGTGCTGCATGGTGCTGGATCAGCTGATCAATCAGCGCTGTATCCAGCGGCTTGGCAAAACGCGCATCGGCCACAGTGACGGATATCCCTTCGGCCTCAAGCCGCTCTGCGGCGCGCAGAGCCTCGGCCAGATGCGCGCCAAAGGACAGGATGGCGAGATCCGAGCCCTCGCGCAGCACCCGGCCCCGGCCGATGGTCAAGGGCTGGCCGCGCGCGGGCAGTTCCACCCCCACACCCTCGCCGCGCGGATAGCGAAAGGCGATGGGGCCTTCGTCATGTGCGACAGCGGTGGCGATCATGTGGACAAGGTCCGCCTCATCCCCTGCGGCCATCACGGTGAACCCGGGCAGGTTGGCGAGGAAGGCAATGTCGAACGCCCCGGCATGGGTGGCCCCGTCCTGTCCCACAAGCCCCGCCCGGTCTATGGCAAAGCGCACGGGCAGCTTCTGCAGCGCCACGTCATGCACGATCTGGTCATAGCCGCGCTGCAGGAAGCTGGAATAGATTGCGCAAAACGGCCGCATACCGGCCGCCGCAAGTCCCGCGGCAAAGGTTACGCCATGCTGTTCGGCAATCCCCACATCAAAGACACGTTTCGGATAGCGCCGCTGCAGGATGTCGAGCCCGGTGCCACCCGGCATTGCGGCTGTGATCGCCACTACCCTTGGATCGCGCGCGGCCTCGGCGGTCAGTGTCTCCCCAAAGACCGTGGTGTAGCTGGGGGCGTTCGACTTCGACTTCACCTGCTCGCCCGTCGCGGGATTGAACTTGGCCACGCCGTGGTACTTGTCATCCGCCCGCTCGGCCGGGGCATAGCCTTTGCCCTTCACTGTCACGCAATGGATCAGCACCGGCCCAGTCGCCCGGGTCTTGGCTGCGCGCAAGGTGGCCAGCAAGTGCGGCATGTCATGCCCGTCAATCGGACCGATGTAGGAGAACCCGAATTCCTCGAACAGCGTACCGCCGCCCGAAAGACCGGTCACCAGACTGCGCGCCCGCCGCGCGCCGTCGCGAATATGGCCCGGCAGCGCCGCCTCCAGCCCCTCGGCCACCGCCTTCAGGGCGGCCAGGGGTCCCTTCTGCGCAATGGTGTTGAGATAGCTGCTCATGGCGCCCACCGGGGGGGCGATGGACATGTCATTGTCGTTGAGGATGACGAACATCCGCTCTTTCAGGTGGCCTGCGTGGTTCATCGCCTCATAGGCCATGCCCGCGGTGATCGCACCGTCCCCGATCACCGCAATGGTGTCGCCCACCGGCATCCCCATCTCGCGCCCCACGGCAAAACCGAGCGCTGCCGAGATCGAGGTCGAGGAATGCGCCGCACCGAACGGGTCGTAATCGCTTTCGGACCGTTTGGTAAAGCCCGACAGCCCGCCTTCCTGCCGCAGCGTCAACATGCGCTCGCGACGGCCGGTCAGTATCTTGTGGGGATAGCATTGGTGACCCACGTCCCAGATCAGCTTGTCCATCGGTGTGTGGAACACGGCATGGATCGCCACGGTCAATTCGACCACCCCGAGGCTGGAGCCGAGATGACCGCCGGTCTGCGCCACAACTTCGATCACCTCGCGGCGCAACTCGTCAGCCAGAAGTCCCAGTTCGGCGTCACTCAGGCCCCGCATGTCAGCGGGGGAGGCCACGCGATCAAGAAAGGGGGTATGGCTCATGGCTGACCTGCTGTGAAAAGGGGTGCCGTGCAGCGAGTGTCCACACCGCGCCAGCGTCCTGGCGCAGACAGGAAGGGAACCGGATCCTAAATTCCAGGCACCGGGCATCGGCACGGCCCGGGCGGTGTGCAGCGGGGCGCCCGATCATGGTCGCCCCGCCGTGTTTCAGGCGACCTGGGTCACAGCAGGCACGTCCACCGCCCCATAGGGCGATGGCGTCTCGCGGCTGGCCTCGGGCAGCAAAAGCCCGATACCGTAGATTGCCCAGATGGTCAGCGCAGTGCCGATCAGCACAGCGGCGGCCCAACCCGCGCCCTTCAGCATTTGCGCGGCCACCCATACATTCAGTTGCTGGGTCCGTGTAGTGGTGAAGTAGTCATCCGACATGATCATCCCCCTCAGAGCGGCGCATAGCCGTGTTCTTGCGCCCAGACATACCAGTTGTCCACGACGGTCCCGGTCAGCAGGATCCCGATGCCGCCGGTAAGCGTCACCAGAACCGCGAACCACCAGGCCCAACGGTGGATACCCTCCATCGTCGCGTTGAACCCCATCGTCCAGCGCCAGAACAAGGCAGCGCGTTCAGAGGCGGTCCCGCGGTCCACGATCTGCTCCAGTTCACGGTCACCGCCAAAGCGGCTGACAGCAAGGATGGTGGCGCCATGCATCGCAAACAACAGCGCCGAGCCATAAAGGAAGACAATCGAAAGCGCATGGAACGGATTGTAGAACAGATTTCCGTAGGTCAGCGAGAAGTTGTTGGTCCAGTCGAGGTGGCTGAATATTCCGTAGGGCACCGCCTCGGACCAGCTGCCCATCAAGATCGGCCGGAACAGGCCAAGGACAAGGACCAGCCAGATTGCAGAGGCGAATGCGTAGCTTACATGTTTGCCCATGCCGAGCGCTTCAGCCCGCAGATACGTACGCACCAACCAGGACAGGATCGCGATCAGGAAAAAGAAGGAGGCGATCAGGAAGTAGCCTCCCTCTGCCAGCGGCGGGAACGACAGTCCATATTCCGGCGCCGGCGGATCCAGAGAAAACCAGAACAGATCGCGCAAGAATACCGCCGGATTGAAACCTGCCTGATGCCAGTACCAGGCCCCGATCATGAAGAACCATGTAGCGCCTGCCGCCAGGGAGATGACGCCCATGGTCCCGAGGTATATCGGCCCCAGCTGCGCGTTTCCGAACCAGCCCGCCAGCGTAGAGAAGCTTGCCCCCTTGCTGCGGTTGGCCATGTCCACCCGCTCGACCATCCCCAACTCCGGCGCGCCGGAAACCTGCACTTGGGTGAAGATGTTCTGATACTCAGCCATTTACGCCTCCTGCGATATCGGCCCACCACGGCAGCTGCAGCCACCAATCCCACCACACGACCCACTGGTCGAACCAGATCGTGCCCGAGATGCCGATGCATACCGCGCTCCAGAACCCGGCATTCAGCGCCAGAAGCAACCCCACGCGGTGGATGCCCAACGTGCCGACCGAATAGCCGATCAGGTCACGAAAGAACGTGTCCTCATGTTCGGGCGTACGCATCTCCTGGCCCTTTTCGGGGTTGGCCGCCGACAGGATCAAAGCGCCGTGCAGTGCAAGGGCCAATGCTGTGGTGAAAAAGAAGGTAACCGCAATCATGTGCGCCGGGTTGTAGTGGAAGTTTCCGTAAGTGTAGCCGGTGTTCGACACCCAATCGAGGTGCGACCAGATGCCGTAGGGAAAGGCATAGCCCCAAGCCCCCATCAGCGTGGGGCGGATCACCACAAGTGTCAGATAGGCAAAGATTGCCACGCCAAAAGCAAAGGGCACGTGATAGCCTATGCCCAGCTTGCGGCAGATCTCCACTTCACGCAGGGCCCAACTGACGAAAGAGCCAATGGCACAGATCGTGATGATCTGCCAAAGACCGCCTTCGCGGATCGGTGCCCAGGCCATGCCCATCTCGATCGGCGGTGGATTGATAGAGATGAGCCAAGGGTTCCAGGTGCCCTGAAGCGTCGCACCGTAAAAGATCAGGATGGTTCCGAGTGCCGCGAAAAAGAATGTCGTGACGCCAAAGAAGCCGACGTAGAAAGGGCCGACCCAGAAGTCGAACAGGTTCCCGCCAACCAGCGTGCCACCCGGCACGCGATATTTTCGCTCGAAGCTGAGCAGTGCCATGCTTCTCTCTCCGCTTGGTCAGGCGACCCTTTGGCGTCCGGATTGTCCGGATCATCGGGGCCGTCCCTAAATTGTTCTGCTATGGCCGCGGGCGGAGCCAGTTGGCACCCGCCCGCGACGAACCCCCCAGAAAGGGGCAGTCCGGACTATTCCGTGGCAGCTACCGGCGCGCGACCTTCCGCGGCCAGATCGAACCAGTTGTAGTCAGGCGTGCTAAGCAGCACGAGGTGGATCATCGCAGCCAGGAGGAACAGGAAAACGCCCTGTGCCACAAAGACACGACGAGGATCGAAGATCAGCCAGATTTTGTAGAACTTTTGCATCGTTCGTTCCTCCTCAGAACCAAGGGCGCCACAAGAACACTGCGAAATGAGCGACGACAGCCACGGCCACGAAGAGCCACATGCCGCTCAGATAGACGGAGTGCAGTTCCTGCGCCTGCTCGTCGGTAAGACCTGTGAAACTCAGGTCGGATTTGTCAGCCATGATATCCTCCGGATGGGCAGACTGACGCCGCATTCCCTGCGGCCGGGTTCACGGTCGGGCGGGATGCCCTTCCGAATTTCCCCCCCTGCCGCAGGCGGCAGGAGGCGAAATGGGTGTTCAGGGCCGGGGCGCCAGACCTGTTGTGGATGCCAGACCCTTGCGGACCCGGAACCCTGCCCGGCGCCCCTCAGCGAGGGGGCGGGTATTCTTTGGGCGTCAGGCGCGAAAGATCGCGGGCGTCACGGTACCCGCCTCGCGCCAGGCGCGGGCCAGCGGCCCGTGCACCGGCAAACGACGCTCACGCACCAGCTCCATCACCCAGATCGCCATCGCGAAAGGTATCGCGAGCACGAAGATGATGGCGAAATAGACGTAGAACTCGGCATGCGGCGTGCGCTGGCCGTGGCTTTCGCCATGATCGCCGGCTGTGTGGTCGCTCATGTCGTCCCTCCCTTGCTTGTTATTGCGCCGCCGCCCCTGAGAGCCTCGACGAATTCCACCACGACGCGCTCGGCGCCCTGGTCCAGTGCCGATTTCTCGGCTGCATCCCTGAGTGTCCGTGCGGCAGAGATCCGCGTCAGGATCGGATGTTCGGACACGATCCTGTCAAGTGCGGCCTGCGCGTCCATGTCCCAAGGGAAGTCGCGGCGCAGCGTCGTTGGCGTCGCTGCCGCGCTGTCCATGTCGGTGCCCAGAGGCAGGATGTGGAACAGCGCCTCAAACAGGCCGTTGCACACTTCCTGCAGAATCCAGACTGCGCCGCCGTAACCCATGAAGGGGGTGCCGGTGTGCCGCCGGATCGCAGCGCCCGGGAAGGACGCGGCGATAAAGCTGGGCGCGGGCCCGTGACCGCTCTTCAATTCGGCCAGATACATCTTCTCGTTGATCGACCCCATGACCACCAAGGGGCGATGCTGGCGCAGCATTGCGCGCACTGTCTCGTTGTTGGTCTTGGTGCCGGCCGTCCGCGCCACGGCAAAGGCGCAAGGCAGCCCGAGGTCGGTTTCCAGATAGTTGCGGATGCCGCGCGCATAGGTTTCGTTCGCCACGATCCCGAAACTTGCCGTGCCAAAGAAATCTTGCGTGACTGACCGCCACAGATCCCACAAGGGCTTCAGCGTCGAATGCTTTTCGCGCGCGATAAAGGGCTCGGGGTCCAGTCTCAGAAGCTCTCCCAGCTTGCGCAGGAACTTCGTGGTCGACTCGAGGCCAATCGGCGCCTGCAGGTAGGGCTTGCCCAGCACCTGCGCAAGACCCCGGCCGAATTCGCGGTACATCACCACGTTCACGTCGGCATTCACCAGATTGCGCATCTCGGCCAGATGGGCGCCAAGCGGCATCACCATGTTGACGTCAGCGCCGATGCCTTCGACCAGGCGGCGGATCTCATGCAGGTCCGAGGCCATGTTGAAGGTGCCATACATCGGACCGAGGATGTTTACGCGCGGCTTTTGACCCTCATCCCGTTTCGTCTCGGGCGGCATGCGCCCTTTGGTCATCCCGAACTCGGTAAAAATCCAGGTCATCGCGCGGTCAGCGCACTGCCACTGATCCTCATCGATGGTGCGGGGCAGGAAGCGCTGGATGTTGGTCCCCATCGGGGTAACCCCGCCGCCGATCATCTCGGCGATGGAGCCGGTCACGACCACTGCAGGCAACGCCGGGTCCAGCGTCTTCCAAGCCCTGCGCATCGCGCCTTCCGTGCCCTCGCGGCCCAGTTCTTCTTCGCCAAGGCCGGTCACCACGATGGGCAGCTCATGCGGCGGCAAACCGTCGGTGTAATGCAGCACAGACGTGACAGGCAGGTTTTCGCAACCCACCGGGCCGTCGATCACCACCTGCAGTCCCTTCACGGCGCAGAAGGCATAGATCGCCCCCCAATAGCCGCCGGCCCGGTCATGATCCTGAATCAGCATCAGATCATTTCCTCGGCCTTGGCGGCTTTCGCGGCCTTGTCGAGCTTTTTCTGATGGACGGCGCGGAAATCGGGGCGAAGATTCGGTGTACCTTCCCAGATGCCTGCCGTATCGCCTTTGCCTACGCCTTCGAAGAAGTCGCGCATCCCGTCCATCCGTGCCTTGTTGCCGATGGCGGCGTTGACCACTGTGGCGAGGGAACCTGCGCCGGCCGGGCCCATCAGCGGGCGGGCAGAGATGAGGTTCGTGAAGTAAAGCGATGGAATTCCTAGCTCTTTTCCCTTCTGCACTACCGGCGTCGTGCCGATGGCGAGGTCTGGGCGGAAACATTCCATCGCGGCGCAATCGTCGGCAAGGCTCGCGCGGTACTGCACGGCCACGCCCTTTGCCTCCAGCCAGGCGCGGTCGGGTTCAGACCAGGTGTTGCGGGCGCAGGCGGTCCCGACATATAGCACCTCCGCGCCACTTTCGATCAACAGTCGCGCCACCAGAAGCTCGCTGCCCTCATAGCCCGAAAGCGTGATCCGTCCCTTGATCGGGTTCGCGGCGAGCGCCCCGCGAATGGCCGGGGCCATCGCGTTCTGTGCCGCGGCAATCCGGTCGCCGCCCACGCCATAAGCCCCGCCGATCGCGACCAGCCAGTCCATCGTCCCGTCAAGCCCAACCGGCGCGGACCCGACAATCGGACGTCCCGCGGCCTGAAATTCGCGGATTGCCGCCGTGTAGAAGGGGTGAATGGCCGCCACCACACCGCAATCAAGCGCCGCATACAGCTCACGCCACTCGCGGCACGGCACAACCGGCCCTGCGGCCAGCCCCATCGGCGCCAGCATCGCACCGATCATCATCGGGTCGGCCGGGAACATCTCACCCAGCAGAGCCACGGCCGGGCGGTCCGAGCGGCCCTGTGCCGGGGCGGCCACGGGGCCTGCCTCGATCTCGGCTCGGGCGTATTTCAGCATGGCGCCTGCGAGTACGTCCTTTGCCTCGGCGTGAGTCGGTACGCCAAAGCCGGGAACATCGATCCCAACGATCCGAACGCCGTTGATTTCATTTGGCAAAAGCTTCAGCGGCACACCCGAGGCGGTCGGCACACAGAGGTTCGTCACCACCACCGCGTCATAGCGGTCCGGGTCGGCCAATTCGTGCACCGCATCGCGGATATCTTCAAAGAGCTTGCCGGTCACCAGCGATTCCGAGTTGAAGGGCACATAGCCCACCGACCGGCGTGCGCCATAGAAGTGGCTGACGAAGGTCAGACCGTAAACGCAGCAGGCAGAGCCCGAAAGGACCGTCGCCACCCTGCGCATCCGCAACCCCACCCGCAACGACCCGAAGGCCGGGCACATCGACTGCGGCTTGTCATGCGGCCCTTGCGGGTAGTCGGCGGCGAACTGGTCCAGCAGGTCCGAATTCCCTGCGGCCCGCGCCGCAGCTTCCATCGTGGCAGCCCCAGCATGGCAGCCCATTCCGTCGACCTGGGTCTCCCCTTCACCGGCGAAGGCTGCATCCGCGTCACTTGTGGGCAGTTGGCGCCCCTCGGTCACGGGGGTGGACCCTGCCGCGTCGTAGGCGACTTCAGTCATTTCGCCCCCTTGCGGGTCTGCAGGCGGACGAGTTCAGCTTCGATGCGGGCAAGCGTGTCGAGATCAAACATTGTCATACACCACTTCGAGGGATTTCTGGACCATCAGGTTCTTGCCGCGCATGTCCTGGTCGGTCGCCGGGGTCAGCACGAAATCCGCTCCTGTGGCCTCGGCTGAGAACAGGGCGAGCAAACCGTCCTGCGTCAGGGGTGCGGGCCGCACGGGGGGGGCAATCGCCACCGCGTCAGCAAGGCTCGCAAACAACGGCCCCCACTGGCTTTCGTAGCTGCCAACGATATGATAATTGGCGGATTTCTTGCGCAGGTCATCGTCTTGCGGAATGGCCGCCAGCACCGGGATCTTCACTGAAGCCGCGAAGGCCGCAGCCTCGCCCGTGCCGTCGTCCTTGTTGATCACCAGCCCCGCAATGCCGACATTCCCACCGAGTTTGCGGAAATACTCCACCGCGGAGCAGACGTTGTTGGCAACATAAAGGCTCTGCAGGTCGTTGGAGGCGACCAGGATCACCTTCTGCGCCATGTCCCGCGCGATCGGCAGCCCGAACCCGCCGCAGACCACGTCGCCGAGAAAGTCGAGCAGGACATAGTCGAAATCCCAGTCGTGGAAGCCGAGCTTTTCAAGCAGCTCGAACCCGTGGATGATCCCGCGCCCGCCGCAGCCACGGCCCACTTCCGGCCCGCCCAACTCCATCGCGAAGACGCCGCCCCGCTTGAAGCAGACGTCGCCGATCTTGACCTCTTCGCCCGCCAGTTTCTTGCGGGTAGAGGTTTCGATGATCGTCGGGCAGGCCTTGCCGCCGAACAGGAGGCTCGTCGTATCGGATTTCGGATCGCAGCCGATCAGCAGCACGCGCTTGCCCATTTCGGCCATCATGTGGCTGAGGTTGGCGAGCGTGAAGCTCTTGCCGATGCCGCCCTTGCCGTAGATCGCAATGATCTGCGTCTTTTTCGTGGGCGCGGACTGCGGAACCTCCAGCGTCGGCTCCTCGTG
>Ga0105046_10001020_pt1 | contig 41840 bp, 41 predicted proteins | sample MAT03_FD_78385 | JGI IMG/M metagenome (GOLD analysis project Ga0105046, IMG submission 78385) | Freshwater microbial communities from Lake Fryxell liftoff mats and glacier meltwater in Antarctica - MAT-03 (megahit assembly) | ecosystem: Environmental > Aquatic > Freshwater > Ice > Liftoff... | reverse complement strand
CTGTGGCCGTTGATGTACTTGGTGGTCGAGTGCAGGGCGATGTCGATGCCAAGGTCGAGCGGCCTCTGAAAGAACGGCGACAGGAAGGTATTGTCGCACACGCTGATCACGCCCTTGGCGCGGCAGATCGTGGCCAGCGCGGCAAGATCGAGCAGGTTCATCAACGGATTGGTCGGCGATTCCAGCCACACCATCTTGGTGTTCGGCTTGAGCGCCCGGGTCAACGCAGCCGGGTCGCGCAGGTTTGCGAAATCGACCTGCACGCCCATGCGCGTGGTCACGCTGGTGATCAGGCGGTAGGTTCCACCATAGAGATCGTCATGCACCACTAGATGGTCGCCTGCCGAGAGCAGAGCGAGCGTACAGCTTTCGGCGGCCATGCCGGAGGCGACGGCAAATCCGCGCGTGCCGCCTTCAAGGGCGGCGAGCGCGTCCTCCAGCGCCTGGCGGGTCGGATTGCCGCTGCGACTGTAGTCGAATCGCCGCGGTTTGTTGAAATCAGCAAAGCTGTAGGTGCTGCTGAGGTACAGCGGCGGCATCACCGCCCCGTGCTCGACATCCGGCTGGACGCCAGCGTGGACGCAGAGGGTGGCAAACTTCACGTGCCGACACCTTCGAACAGCACCGTTGACATGTAGCGCTCGCCGGCATCCGGCAGAATGGTGACGATGGTCTTGCCGGCGAATTCGGGGAGCTTGGCCAACCGGACAGCAGCGAAGGCGGCAGCACCGCAGCTGATGCCGCAGATGATGCCTTCTTCTTTGGCTAGGCGCCTGGCCATGGTGATCGCCTCGTCATCGGTCACGGGCTCAATCCGGTCGATCAGCGAGAGATCGACGATATCAGGGATGAAGTTGGCGCCGATGCCCTGGATCTTGTGACGGCCAGGAGTCAATGGTTCGCCCGCCTTCTTCTGACTGAGGATCGGGTTGGTGGCTGGTTCGACCGCGACGGACAGTAGCGGCGTACCCTTGGTCTGCTTCCAGAAGCGGCTGACGCCGGTGATGGTGCCGCCGGTGCCGACGCCGGCCACGAACACGTCCATCTTGCCTTCGGTGTCCTCCCAGATCTCGGGACCGGTGGTGTCGTGGTGGATCTGCGGGTTGGCCGGATTCTTGAACTGCTGCGGCATGTAGAAGCGGGCGCTGTCAGTGGCGACGATCTCCTCGGCCTTGCGCACGGCTCCGGCCATGCCTTCGCCGCCAGGAGTCAGCACCAGCTTGGCACCGAATGCCGCGAGCACGCGGCGGCGCTCGATCGACATGGTCTCGGGCATGGTCAGGGTGATCGGGTAGCCGCGCGCTGCGGCGACGAAGGCCAAGGCGATGCCGGTATTGCCCGAGGTCGGCTCGACGATCTCCATGCCCTGCTTCAGCACGCCGCGCTTCTCGGCGTCCCATATCATTGCAGCGCCGATGCGGCACTTGATCGAATACGCCGGATTACGGCCTTCGATCTTTGCCAACACAATGCCTTTGGCTCCATCGGTGACGCGGTTGAGTTTGACCAGCGGCGTCTTACCGATGGAGAGGGAATTGTCGGCGTAGATGGGCATGGCTGTAGTCCTAGTGGCTTACGAGGAAAATCATCAACCAGTTCACTGGGCGTCAGATCGCGTAGTCGTCCGACGACGCTCCCGGCACGGTGCCGGCGGCATAGGTGCGGAACTCGCTGAAACCGAGGAATACCTGCTGCCCGGGCTGCAGCTGCAGCTCGCGCTGGCGGGCATGGGTGACCAGCGCCTCGACCCGACCACCAGCCTCGCGCTCGAGGTCGTAGCGCACCAGCGCCCCGGCGATACCGACCTGTTTGACGGTGGCGGCCAGAGGATGCGTCTCGTCGCGCACCTTCGACACCGCCACATCATGTGGCCGCACGAAGGTGACGTCGGCCTCGCCAACTGCGGCCATGCCATCGTGGATGCGGCCATGGAAGACGTTGACGGTGCCGAGGAAGTGGTGGACGAACGGCGAAGCCGGATTGGCGTAGACGTCGTCGGGGGCGCCGGCCTGCTCGATGCGCCCTTGATTGATGATCACCACGCGGTCGGCCACTTCGAGCGCCTCCTCCTGGTCATGGGTGACGAACACCGTGGTGACCCCGGTCTGGTCGTGCAGTTCGCGCAGCCAGCGGCGCAACTCGGCGCGGACCTTGGCATCAAGGGCGCCAAAGGGTTCGTCGAGCAGCAACACCTTGGGCTCGACCGCGAGGGCGCGGGCAAGCGCGATGCGCTGACGTTGGCCGCCTGAAAGCTGGGCCGGCAGCCGGTCGGCAGTCCAGTCGAGCTGGACCATCTTCAACAGATGCATGACCTTGCGCTGGATCTCGGCGACCGGCGGGCGGGTCGCCCGAGGCCGCACAGTCAGGCCGAAAGCGACGTTCTCGGCCACCGACATGTGGCGGAACAAGGCGTAGTGCTGGAAGACGAAGCCGACGCCGCGGTCTTTGGCGCCGACGCCGGTCTGGTCGTGGCCGGTGAACAGCACGCGCCCCTGGTCGGCGGACTCCAGTCCAGCGATGATGCGCAGCAGGGTCGTCTTGCCCGAGCCAGACGGCCCCAGCAAGGCGACCAGCTCGCCGCTGGCGATCTCCAGCGACAGGTTGTTGAGCGCAGTAAACGTCCCGAAGCGCTTGGTGACGTTGTCGATCGTTATGCTCATGCGTGGATTCCGTCACCGCGTTGTTTGCGCTCAACCCGCCACTCGACCACCGCCTTGGCGATCAGCGTCACCAGGGCCATGAGGGTGAGGACCGAGGCGCAGGCGAAGGCGGCGTTGTACTGGTAGGCACCGCTCTGGTCATTGTAGAGCAGCTCGATGTGCAGCGGCATGGTCGCGGTCTTGCCCGGGATGTGGCCGGAGACGATCGACACGGCGCCGAACTCGCCGATCGCGCGAGCGCTGCACAGGATGAGTCCGTAGAGCAGGCCCCACTTCACGTTCGGCAAGGTGATGCGCCAGAGGATGTGCCAGCCACGCGCGCCCAGCACGCGGGCGGCCTCCTCCTCTTCGGAGCCGACCGCCTGCATCACCGGCACCAGTTCGCGAACGACGAACGGGAAGGTGATGAAGAGGGTGGCGAGGACGATGGCCGGCACCGCATACAGTACCGGGATGCCCTGCGCTTTGAACCACGGCCCGAACCAGCCGCTGCTGCCGAAGAGCAGCACGAACAACAGGCCGACGACGACCGGTGAGATCGAGAACGGTACATCGATCAAGGTGATCAACAGGCTGCGTCCACGAAACTGGAACCGCGCGATCGCCCAGGCGGCGGCGATGCCGGCGACGCCGTTGATGCCCAAGCTGATGAGCATGGCGAAGATCGTCAGCCATATGGCATGCAGCGCATCCGGATCGGAGATGGCGTCCCAGTAGACCTTCACGCCGGCAGCGAAGCCCTCCCAGAACACCGCCACCAGCGGCACGACGAGAAAGAGGCCGACGAAGCCGAGCGCCACCGTGATCAGCAGATTGCGCACCCAGCGCGGTTCGGTGCGGGCGCTCATGCCGCGGCCCTCCGCTGCGCCCAGCGCTGGGTCACATTGATCGCCAGCAACAAAATGAACGAGACCAGCAGCATCAACACCGCGATGGCGGTGGCGTCGCCGACTTTGAACTGGTCGAGCTTACCGACGATGACCTGGGGCAGGATCTCAGTCTTGTTGGGCAGGTTGCCACTGATGAACACCACCGAACCGTATTCGCCCACGCCGCGCGCCAGGGCCAGGGCGAAGCCGGTTGCCAGGGCCGGCACCAGTTCGGGCAGGATGACGCGCCGGAACACCTGCCAACGGCCGGCGCCTAGCGACGAGGCAGCTTCCTCGACTTCGTTCGGGATGTTCTCCAACACCGGCTGAACGGTGCGCACGACAAACGGCAGGGTGACGAAGACCAAGGCGATGAAGATGCCCAGGCGGGTGAATGCGACATCGAGGCCGAACCAGTCGTGCAACGGTCCGCCCAGCCAGCCGGTGGTGGCGTAGAGCGAGGTCAGCGCGATGCCGGCGACCGCGGTCGGCAGCGCGAATGGCAGATCGATCAGCGCGTCGACCAGTCGCCGACCGGGAAAGCGATAGCGCACCAGCACCCACGCCAGCAGCAGTCCGAAGCACAGGTTGGCCAGCGCGGCGGCGGCTGCGATTCCGAAGGACAACCACAGCGCGTTGAGCACCCGCGTGTCGCTCCACACCCGCCACAGGTCGCCCCACGACAGGCCAAAGGCCCGCGCCGCCAGTGCCGCCAGCGGCAGCATGACGATCAGACCCAGCCACAGCAGGGTGATGCCAAGCGATAGGCGGAAACCGGGAAGGACGCGGGTACTCACGCTCCGGCTATCCTAGTTCCCGCCGACCAGCAGGTCGAACGAGCCGCCGTCGGCGAAGTGGTCGGCCTGCGCTTTGGCCCAGCCGCCGAAGGCCTCGTCGACGGTGGCTAGCTTCAGCGGCGGGAACTGCGCGGCATGCTTGGCCAGGACCGCCGCATCCCGTGGACGATAGCGGTGCTTGGCCGCCAGTTCCTGCGCAGTCGGCGATGCTAGGAAGGCGAGATAGGCAGTGGCGAGTTCGAGCGTGCCGTGCTGCTTGGCGATGCTCTCGACCACCGCCACCGGCGGTTCGGCCAGGATCGACATCGACGGCACCACCACCTCGGTGGCGCCCTTCGATTCCGCCGCCGCCTGCCAGGCCTCGTTCTCCCAGGTCAGCAAGACGTCGCCGATGTTGCGACGGACGAAGGTAGTGGTCGCTCCGCGCGCGCCGGCGTCGAAGGTCGGCACGCGCTTGAGCCAGCCGGCCATGAAGGCGCGCACCGCCGCATCATTGCCAGGGTGGGCGGAGGCCGCCGAGGCCCACGCCGCCAGATAGGCGAGGCGCGCCGCACCCGAGGTCTTCGGACTGGCGACCAGCGGTACGACGTCGGATCGCGCCAGATCACTCCAATCCTTGATGCGCTTGGGATTGCCCTTCCTGACCAGCAGGACGATGGTCGAGGTCCAGGGGCTGACCCCACCCGGCTGACGCGTGCGCCAATCGGACGGCAGCAGACCGGCTTTGGCGATCTCGTCGACATCAAGACCAATCGCCAGCGAGACCACGTCGGCTTCCAGGCCCTCGATGACCGAGCGCGCCTGCTTGCCGCTGCCACCATGCGACTGGCGGACTTCGATGCCCGGTCGCTGGGCGATGAAGGCGACGTTCAGCTCTTTGTAGAGTTCGCGGGTTGGATCGTAGGACGCGTTGAGCAGCACCTGGTCGGCGGCGCTACCGGTAGAGATGAGCATGAGGAGGATGAAGAGGATGCGGTACATGATGGTTATAGGTTGGGCGTCGGCGATCGGTGGGCGTACAGGGTCAGCAGGCGGACGACGCGGCGCCGCAGACCCTGGCTGGACAGGACGCCAGTCGACACCGTTTAGCGGACAGGATCAGCATAGGTCATGACCAGGTACATGAGCGCTTCTCGCGCACGGTCGGCATTGATATAGGCATGCGGCACATCGGCCTGGAAGCCGATCGCATCGCGTTCACCGAGTTCGTGGCGCTCGCCGGCGATCTCGATGATCACCCGACCCGACACCACGACCAGACGTTCGGCGGTGCCGCGGGCATGCGCCTCGGCGTGCTCCGCCCCACCCGGGGCGAGGACCAGTTCGTAGAACTCGGTGGTGCGTGGCCCGCCATCGAACGGGAATAGGGCTCGCGAGCTGAAGGTGCCTTCGGCATTCGCTAACACCTTGGCCTCACTACGGCGCATCACCACGCTGGTTGGGGCGGCCTCGACCGCGATCAGCTGCTGGAACGGCAGGTGTAGACCAGCTGCCACCTTCCACAGCGTCGCGATGGTCGGGACGCTCTTACCCGTCTCGATCTGATTGAGCATTGCCCGCGATACACCGCTCGCCTCGGACAGTTGGTCCAGCGTCAGATCACGTTCTGCACGCAGTCGACGCAGGTTTTTGGCCACAGCGGCGCTGATGTCGACATCAGGCGAGCTGGCGGCGGGGCTGGCGGTCAGAGGTGGACGCACGGCGCTCATGGTGAGGCGCCGTGCTTAACAGACGCTCCGTCTGCCGCAACGGAAATTCCGTTCAGGCAGACAGTGCATCCGCTATAAAAGCTACCTGGGCAGTTCGGGCAGCTTCAAATCGCCGCCTTCGTCTTTCTGCCCGTCATCGAAGCCCTCGATCTTGATCGCCGATGAGCGGGTGCCGGAAGCGCCGCCCTTCTCGCCCTTGGCGATGCGCTCTGACGACAACGGCGGCGGCATCTCCTGGTCGTCGTCAAGCACGACCAGCAGGCCACTGCGGGTCGCCCCGCCGTCGCCCATGAACATCTCGCTGTTGCCACCAGGAATGGCGGGCGGCGAAAGGCTCTCGGCAACCGGGGCTTGGGGATACGGCGCTGGCACGTTGACGGTAGGCGGCAGTGGCTCCATCGGGATACCGCCGGCGGGCGTCACGAACAACGGAACCGGGCTGGTCATCGGGCCTGGCGACAACACCTGCGCCCCGATCGGCGGCGTGTAGGATGGCGATGGGGCAGGGGCGACCGGATCTGGAGCAACCGGATCCGGCGATGGGGCTGCCTCGGGCGCAGCGCCTGCGCCAACGACGTCACCACGACCCTGGCGCGGCTGCCATGCATGGCTCTGGCCCCCCCCGAGTCCCTTCTGAGGGAAATTCAGCAGATGCAGGGCCAGACCAAGGGCAACCGACAGGCTCGGGCTGTTGGCGTCGAGGCCGTGGATGTCGTAGCGGCTGGGCACCAGGTCGAGTCCAGCGAGCGGATCGAACACATGCACCGGGCGGCCAAGCAGGTTGCCCAGGATACTGGCGGCATTGGGCAGCTGGGCCGAACCACCGGACAAGACCACGCTGGAGACCTCGCAGTCGAATTGGCCCTCGACGTAGTCGAAGCTCAGACGGATCTCGTTCGCGAGGTCCTCGAAGGCGGGCTGGGCCGCATCGAGCAGCTGGTCGATCATCTCGCCGGGCGACAGCTTGAGGCGGTCGACGTCATCGGCCTCGGCCGACATGCTGCGGCCGACCGCTTCGCTGATCTCGTTGCCGGCGAGATACACCTCGCGGGTGAACAGCAGGCGGTTGCCCTGGACAATCGCGATGTTGCTCTTGGCCGCGCCGATATCGATCAGAGCGGTGGCCTTTTTCTCGGCTTCCGGCGGGGCCGGGGGGCCAAGGACTTCGTAGCAGTTGGCGAGGGCGAAGACGTCGACGTCGACGATCTCGGGCTCGACGCCGCCGAGGCGCAGCTGCGCAAGATGTTCGGATACGAACGAGCGACGCACCGCCACCAACATGACCGAGAGGTTTTCCGGTTTTTTGCCGTCAGCATCAGGCAAGGGCTGTGCGTCGATGATCACCTCTTCGCTGCCGAAGGGGATGTACTTGTCGGCCTCGTGGGCGATGTGCTGCTGCAGCGCCGGCCCTTCCAGACGAGGGGTTTCAACCTGGCGCACGATCACCGAGCGCCCGGACACCGCCGAGCACAGTCGCCTGGTTTTCAGGCCCAGCTGGCCCATCACCGCCTTGACCACCTCGCCGATCTCCTGCTTGTCGATCCGCGCGCTGGCGAATCCCTGCAGGGTGATGCGGTCCTTGTTGGCCTGCAAAGCCACCGCTTTGACGGAATAACTGCCTACATCGAGGCCGATGACGGCTTTGCTTTGGCCAAACGACAGCATGCAACCTCCCGTGGCGACGGACGCCGGTCGGTCGGACTGTAGGGGACCTGGAAGGCACGGGCAAGGGGATCATGACCGGGACGGATGTACTGGTGGACGCAGATGGGTCCGGCCGCGAAACCGGGTGTAATGTAGGGCGGCATCCGGATACTCGTCCGTTAGGAGACGATCCATGCGCCGATTCCTCATCAGTTTTATGCTTATACTCGGCTCGGCCTGCGTGGCCGGCGAGTCCGTGGCAAGCGAACGCGTTCCCGAAGGTGGGCTTCGTCCGCGCGCTGCAGTGGACTCCAAAGGCGTCCTGCATCTCCTGTGGCTGCAAGGTGATGCCGCTGCGTGCAACGTACGCCATGCGCGCCGTGACGGAACTGGATTCGCAGCCGCACGCACAGTCAACAGCGTGCCGCGCTCGGCCGTTGCCCTTGGCACGGTGCGCGGAGCCCAATTGGCCGTCGATGGCCAGGGTCGGGCACATATCTTGTGGGTGGGCACTCAGGGCAGTACACCCCGCCCCGCCGACGGCAGCACGCCGGTCTTGTACAGCCGCGAACAAGCTGATGGAACGTTCACCGAGCAGCGCAACCTGCTTGGCAGGGCCACCGGGGTCGATGGCGGTGGAGCGATCGCCGCCGGTCAAGATGGGACGGTGTGGGTATTCTGGCACGCCGCGGCCGGAGCTACCGACGACGCGCAACGCGCTGCGTTTGCGCGGTGCTCGCGTGACGGCGGAGCGACCTTCGGTCCTGAATCCCGTTTGCTGGCCGCGGCCACTGGCGCCTGCGCTTGTTGCGAGATGGGCGCTGGGGTCGACGCAGCCGGCGGGACAACCACCCTACTGCGGATGGCCGGTGCCAGCGTCTATCGTGACCAGATCGCAGTGTGGACGGCGTCGGCCAAGGCCAAACCTGTAAACCTGACGCTGGCGGCGTGGCGCACGCCGACTTGCCCAATGTCGACCTGCCAGGTGGTCACGGTCGGCACGCGCACCTGGGCGGCGTGGGAATGCGATGGCCAGGTCGCTTGGAGCGAAATGCGCGACGGGCGGGCCCTGCGTCAGATCAATGCACCGGGCACCGCTGACGGACGCAAACATCCTTCGATCGCAGTCGATGCCAGCGGTCGCGTCTGCCTAGTCTGGACCGAAGGCACCGGCTGGCAGCGCGGAGGACGGTTGGCCTGGCAGGTGTGGAACGAAGCTGGCACCACTGACGGTGACGGCGGCCGCACCGAAGGCGTACCAGCATGGAGCCTGGCGGCCGTGGTCGCGATGCCGACCGGCGGGTTCACTATTTTTTACTGAGCCTTCCGCAGCCCCACCAATCTCTGTTCGTCGGTCGTGCTGCCCGCAGGCAGTGTCACTAAACTGGCGATGTGCGATCGTAGTGTAGTGCTGACAGCAGCAGCCCTGAATCGGCAGCCCGCAGGATGGCGATTGCCCGTATTCGACGTCGGGCATACAAGGGCGAGATTCGCATGATCTACCTCGCCGCCCCCCTCTTCACCGCTGCCGAAACCGCCTTCAACGCCGAGCTTGCCCGCCGCCTGCGGGCCGCTGGCCACCTGGTCGCCGTTCCTCAGGACTTCTGCGTCCCCTGCCTGGGGCCGCCGGTCGACTTCGCCGCCATCCACCGGGCATGTATCAACCAGCTTGAACAAGCCAACTTGGTCGTCGCGGTGCTCGATGGCGCCGACCCGGACAGCGGCACCTGCTTTGAAGTCGGCTGGGCAGTGGCCAAAGGCATCCCGGTCATCGGCCTGCGCACCGACCTGCGCCCTGGCGAAGACGGCGGCCTGCCCAACTGCATGCTGACGCGTTCGTGCGTGGCGGTGGCCCGATCGATCGACGAGGCGGTGACGGCGTCACTGCAACTCGGCGCCAAACGACCCGCGTGATCCCGCGGACGAGGCGCTCTAGACCTATCCGCGCACCAGTGCCTCGGCATCGGCCGGGGTGTCGAGGTTGCGGCAGACCACGTCCTTGACCGTGCGGCTGATCATGCCGCCGAGGGTTTTGCCAGGGCCGAGTTCCAGGAATTCATCGATGCCGGCGGCCTGCATCGCCACCACGCTGTCAGCCCAGCGCACCGGCTGGGTCAACTGGGCGACCAGCAAGGCTGGGACGTCGGCGGCGCTGGTCACCGGCTTGGCGGTGACGTTGGTGTAGATCGGCCATTGCGGGTCTTTGAATACCACGCCGGCCAACGCCGCTTTTAGGCGGTCGGCTGCGGGGGCCATCAGCGGACTGTGAAAGGCACCGGCAACCGGCAGGGGCATCGCCCGGCGGATGTTGTGCTTTTTAGCCAGCTCGATGGCGCGCACGCAGGCGCCGCGGGCACCGGAGATGACTACCTGGCCGGTGCTGTTGAGGTTGGCGACAGTCAAGACCTCACCACCAGCGGCTTCCATACACAAAGCGGCGGCCGAGGCCTCGTCGGCGCCGATTAAGGCAATCATGCCACTGGGCACAGCGTCGGCCGCCGCCTGCATCGCCTCACCACGCAATCGGACCAGCTTCACGGCATCAGCAAAGGAGAGCGACCCGGCGGCATACAGCGCGGAATACTCCCCCAGGCTGAGGCCGGCCACGGCGGCGCAGGTGAGCGGCTTGACCGCCTCCTGAGCAACCGCCAGGGACATCGCGCTGGCCACCAGAATTGCCGGCTGGCTGATGTCGGTGCGAGTGAGGTCGGCCTCGGGGCCGTTCGCCATGAAATCGGACAGGGCGAAACCCAGGATGCGGTCGGCCTCGTCCAAAAGCCGCCGGGCGCTTGGGAAGCGCTGCGCCAATTCGGCACCCATGCCGACGTACTGGGCACCTTGTCCAGGAAACACGAGCGCGCGGGGCATACGAGACTCCTCATCCGCCTAATGCAGCGGATGCGGGGTTCTACGGGTCCGGGGCGTCGCTTCCAGTCGCTGGTGCAGGCGGCTGCCGACGGACGAAGCCCCGCGTGGTGATGTGTTTCTCGACCGCGCTAAGGCCGGGGGCCTCGGGCACACCGCCGAACGGATCGTCGGTGGACGGCAGCGGCGGGTCACCAGGGGTCTTCTGGTAGGCTTTCACCGCGAGCAGAGCGCGATGCGCGCCGCTGTCCGTCAACGACGGGTCGAGTGCGCGCAACCGGTCCATCTCAGCGATGAACGGGTCGACCTCAAGGTCGGTCGGCGCGGCCTCGGGCGGCTCACGACGGGAGGGACGCTCATCCTCCTCTTTTTTCTTGCGAGCAAAACTCCCGGTGCCGGGACGCTGCTGTGCCCCGCCCTGGTAGGGATCCACCCCGCCGACCTTCGGGAGCATGTCCATGCTTTGGCAGTATCGGTGAATTCCGGTCTGGGAAAAGACTTAACTCGGCATGTCTGCTCAAGGACGTCGATGGCGACGGGCGCCCCAACTTCGTCACCGGCGGCTTCTGGGGCGGCAACCTGCGCTGGCGGCAGAACCCGGGCAAGCCGTGCGGGAAGTGGCAGGAACACGTCTGGGCCGAGCACGTCATCGCGGCCGACACCGGCAACATCGAGACCACCACGGCGACCTCTCGGTGCCGGTGAGCGTCGCCGACATCAACGGCGACGGGGTCGCCGAACTCAGTATGTGCAATCCCTGGCCGCTTCCGCCATCGCCACCAGGTTCTCTGGTGGAGCATCGAAGAAGTGGTCGCTAGCCGAACAGATGTAGCCTCCGTTGACGCCATACGTGGCGAAGCAGTCGTCGACAGCCTTTTTGACTTCGCCGGTGGTACCCAGGGTCAGGTGGTGGTACTGGTCGATGCCGCCGATCAGCGCCACCTTGCTGCCCAACTCGCGCTTCACCCGGACGCGGTCGGCTTCGCCGATGTTGCCGCCGACCCCAGGAGGGCTGAGCGTCTCGCTGGCGTCGGTGCCATTGGTCGGGATGCGGTCGAGGATGCGCATCATGCCGCCACACGTGTGGTAGGTGACGCGATGGCCGGCAGTGTGCAGCGCGTCGATGACGATGCGGTCGTAGGGCACGCAGAATTCGCTGAACATCTTTGGGCTGATAACCGTGCAGCTGGCAGTGCCGCCGCCGTGCTCAATCAGGTCGAAGCGCGCGCCGTGCAGTTCCTCGGCGACGTAGTCGGCCTTGCGCTCGGCGATGCGGCGCAGGGTGGCGTGGACCCATTCCGGCTCATCAGCGGCAAGCATGATCGCCGCTTCGGTGCCGAACATCTCGCACAAGTCCTGCCACACACCCGGCTGGCCCCAGCAGCAGACGAAGCCACGCACAATGCCGAGTCTACCGGTGCGCTCGCTCCAGTGCGCGACGCGGGCGCGGTCGAGGCGGTGACGTGGCCACCAGCGCAGCAGCATGTCGCAGTCTTCACGCGATTTGCACGCGTGCTCAACGGTATAGGTGGTCACCTCTGTGCTGCCGCTGGTCCAGGTCAGGTGGCCGTCCGGGGTGTCAACGCGATGGCGGCGATGCTGGACCCCGTCGCGCAGGCCCAGGTCGGAGCAGCTGTACTGCCAGTGCGCGGACGAATCCTGGGCGCTGACGTCGCCGGGCGTCACAGATGCGTCCAGGCCGGTCAGGCGGAAGGCATCGACCTGATCGATCCCGCCCATGTAGTGCGCCAGATGGTAACCTTGCCACTGGTGGATGGTGACGGGCAGGCGGTCGGGGGTCCCCCGGGCCAGCGCGATAAGCATGCGTTCCTTGCCGTCCATGATCGTCCTTCCGGTGCAGTGCTGTGATGGCCTAAGCATAATGCACCAAAGCACAGCTTCTTCCGATTTGCGAATCACATATTACGCTGCAGTGATGTCCGATCTGCAGCTCAAGGACTTCACCGGCGAGGGCGACTGGTTCGCCTTCGCCAGCCACCGCCACCTGCAGCGCGCTCAGCCGGTAGCGCAACATGCCCATCGCTTCATTGAGCTGTTCTGGATCGAGGAGGGGACTGGCCACGAGCTGATCGACGGCGGCCGGATCGTGTTGGCGGAAGGCAGCCTGCGCTTCGTTGCCGCCGCTGACCGCCACGGTTTCGCCGCCGGTCCCGGGGACCTGCACATGGTCAACCTCGCTTTTCCGGCCGAGAGTTGGGAAAGCCTGCGTGGCCGCTATGCCCCCGACTTGCCTGACTGGTACGGCGGCGGTGTCGGACTGCGACACCATCACCTCGGTGGTCCCGAGCGTGCGGCGCTGGCGCGGGCCGGGGCCCGGCTGGCCGCCGGTCAGCGCAGTCGGCTGGCGCTGGAGACCTTCCTGCTCCAGCTGGCGCAGATTATTGTTCCGCTCGGCCCACCGCCGGTGCTCCAGGCCCAACCGGAGTGGCTGGCCCAGGCTGTCACGGCGATGCGCGAGCCGCGTTGGTTTCGCCACGGGCCGCTTGCCTTCGCCCGCCTGAGCAGCCGGACCCAGGCGCATGCCTCGCGCGCCATCCGCCGCTGGTACGGCTGCACTCCGACCGAGTTGACCAATCAGATCCGCCTGGAGTGGGCGGCGGCCCGGCTGGTCGATGGTGACGAGTCCATCCCAGGCATCGCCATGGACGCCGGCTTCGCCAATCTTGGGCACTTCTACGTCTGCTTCCGCCGTCGCTATGCGACCACGCCACGGTGTTGGCGGCAGAGGGCACGCCAGCTCGCCGGGGGGTGAAGCGGGAGTTGGACCCGTGCCGTCACATGACATGGAGGCCAGGGCGGAAACCGCTTATGTGGCAAGATAAGAAGATTAGTGACGGCTCAGGGGCTCCGCTGCCAATGGCGTTCAGTTAACCCCTAAACTATTGCGGTACATAAAGTAATACGATGTCGCGCGATAAAGGACATACGGTTATTGAAGGGCCCGCTTCGCCCGCGCCAGCGGGCGACGGCAAGCCACCTGCCGCCCCTGGCATCGCCTTGGACTTGATCAAGATCAAGGCAATCGCCGGCGCCCATGGTCGACGATGCGAGACGACTACAGATCCGATCCGCCCCGCCTACAGCCTGACGGCCATGGCGGTGCGGGCGGGGTGCGCCTGGAAACGGGCTCGCCTCCCATGACGCCGGCACCGCCGGCCGAGGAAAGGACCCGCCGATGTATCTGCGCGTATCGGTCACCGACCGGTGCAACCTGCGCTGTACCTATTGCCTGCCCGAGCAGGCGGAGTTCGCTCCGACACGGGCTTTACCACAGGAACTCGACCGGCTGATGGCAGCGGTGTGCGAGACGGTGCCAGTGCACAAGATCCGCATTACCGGCGGCGAGCCGACCTTGTCCCCCAGCCTGCTGCAGCACGTCCGTACTGCGGCGTGGCTGGCGCCCACCGTCGGTATGACCAGCAACGGCGTGGTGCTTGAGCGGCTACTGCCAGAGTTGCGCGAGGCCGGCCTGACCAGGCTGAACATCAGCCTGGATGCCGCCGACGAAGCCGGCTTCCAGCGCTCGACTAGGCGCGACCGCTTTGCCGCCGTGCTGGCCTCGATCCGTGCTGCCCGCGCTATCGGATTCACCCCGTTGAAGGTTAATGCGGTTGCGACTGTCGATACCGACCCAGTCGCCCTGGTGCGCTTGGCCATCGCTGAAAGCGTGCATCTGCGCTTCATCGAACTGATGGACATCGGCGAGGCCCATGCCGATTGGGCTCAACGCCACATCGGCTCGCCAGAACTGCGCCAACGACTGCAGGCCGGGGGACTGGACCTACACGAGGCACCAGAACATGATGATCCGACCAGCCGGGTCTGGAGCCTGCCCGGGATCGCTCCAGCGATCTGCAGCGTCGGCTTCATCACCACGGTCAGCGACCCGTTTTGCGCCACCTGCGATCGTATCCGCCTGACCAGCCTGGGTCGCCTGCACACCTGCCTGTTCGACGAACAGGGCACCGACTTGTTGGCGCTTCTGCGGGCCGACGACCTGACCGGGTTGACCAGAACCATCCGCCGGGCAGTGGGAGCCAAGGCCCCGCCGGCGCAGTTTCAGCGCACCGGAGTGATGGCCGCCATAGGCGGATGAACCGCTTGCCGATCGGACCCAGGACGATCGACTGCCTCCCCTCATGAGCACGCCCGACGCCGTCGTCCCCATCACCGCACCAGTCGAGCAGCCCCCCGTCCCTGCCGATCCGCCTGCCGTCGCTGATGCAGTCGCTGATGCAATCGCTGATGCAATCGCAGCCGAGCCAGCAGCCGTCGCGCCGATGGCACAGCCGGAATCCCAGATCGAAACCGACCACATCCTCGCTAGCACCTCCTTCCAGCAGATTGATGCGGTTGTGTATGCCAGCGATGCGCCAGCGCTCCTACGCAAGCCCCAGCGGCAGCCCAAAGCGGCGAAAATCGGCAGACCGGTTAAGCAGCGCGTTTCAGACGAAACCCTCTCTTCCTGGCAGGCCACCCTGGCTGCCGAACAGGCCGCCAAGGAGGCAGCCCGGGAGCGCAAGCTCAGGTCGTCCCAGGCGGCCCGCGAGCGGGCCACGGCCTTCAACCGACTGCGCGCCATGATGCGCAACGCCGACGTTGCCAGTGACGAACCCTGCCTGGATGACGAACTCGCCGCGTTGCGCGACGACCGTCTGGCCAGGACTGTGCATGAGGCCCCGGCCCACGTACGCACCATTATCGAGGCGACTCTTGGTCTGCTGGTCGGCAAGCGCCGTGGCCGTCCGCCCAAGCGCTGACCGCCTGACGCGGCAGGCTGCCGCGCTGATCACATGCGTACATATCCTTGGCTTGCGCCGGGCATGTCGGACATCGAGGTCCGGATAGGCTTGCGGGCATGATGCCCAAACGCGATGTCATCCGCACCCTGCTCGCTCACCAGTTGCCCGACCGGGTCGGCCTGCACGAGCACTTCTGGCCTCACATCCTCGATAATGCGTGGGCGGCGCAGGGCGTGCCCACCGACGTCGATTGGATCAAACGCTACGATCTCGACCTGCGTTCGATGCTGTGGTGCAGCGCACCCGGTCCGCGCAAGGACCTCGAAGGCGTGATCGAGGAGAACGCCGAGTCGAAGACCACCCGCGACGCCTGGGGCTCGACCTTCCGCTATTGGAAGCACAAGAGCGGCACGCCCGAGCACATCGGCTTCACCGTCACCTCGATGGAAGTATGGAAACGCGACTTCCGCGAGCAGTTGCGCGCGATCGATCCGCTCACCACCATGGACCTGCCGGCGATGCGGCGCGAATACGCCTGTGCCATGGCCGGCCAGGAGTTCGTGACGTTCAGCGGCCTGTCGGTGTTCGAAGAACTGCGCCGCATCCTTGGTGACGTCTGCATGCTGGAATCGTTGGCCAGCGAACCGGAATTCATTGAAGATTTCTGCAACATCATCACCGACTGGCACATCCGCTACTGGGACCTCGTCCTGCGCGAGGTCGGCCGGCCGGATGGGTTCCACATCTACGAAGATCTGGGCTACACCCAAGGTCCGTTCTGCAGTCCGAAGATGCATTGCCGCCTGATCCTGCCGCACCACAAGCGCTTCTTCGGCTTCATCAGAGAGCACAAGATTCCGCTCATCGTGCACACCTGCGGCGACTTCCGCCCGCATCTCAAGGCCCTGCACGAAGCCGGCGCCGACTGCATCCAGGCGTTGGAGGCGAAGACCGGGATGGACGTGGTCGAACTGGCCAAGGAGTGGAAGGACAAGCTCTGCTTCATGGGCAACCTCGACATCCGCGCCTTCGAGACCGGCGATCGCACCAAGATCCGCGACGAAGTGACCTACAAGCTGGAAGGCATGAAGAAGGCACGGGCACCGTGGATCTTCATGAGCGACCACTCGATACCACCGACCGTCAAAGTTGCCGACTACGAGTACGCCCTGGAGTTGTACCGGGCCGGCTGCCGCTACTGACGCGTGGTTGGGAATCGGGACGCCAATCGCCTGCGCCAGGGCCGTTGGCCTTATTTCTTCACCCGCACCATGATGATGCCGTCTTTGCCGGCATCATGCGAATCGCCCGATAGCTTGTCTGGTCCGTCGACCCCGAGATTCTCCCATTTCGCCGAGTCGCCGCCCCAGCGGATGAGAATGCGGTCCTTCTCGACCAGCCAGGTTCCAGCGATAACCAGCGGTCCCCAGACGGCCTTCGCTGACTTGTCGTCCTTCATCTCAATCTGGGCGTTGACGCCGTTGGTCTTGGTCGCCGACCAACTGCCGACCGCCAGCTTGGCCGGATCCTTCGCCGCCGGCTTGGCATCGCCCATCAATTCATCGGCAGCGATTTCATCCAGCTTACGCAGCTCTTCGATGCGCGCCTTGATCGCGACCGCGGCATCCAGGTCACCCGACTTGGTCGTCGATACCTGAACTTTTTCGAGTTCCTTGATGGCCTTCAGGCGCTCGGTGGAGCGTGCCTTGGCCGCATCGAAGTCGATCTTGGCCTCGGCTTTCGCCAAACGCTCGAGCGCCGCCTGGGCAGCAGGCGGCGTGGCAGCAGGAGCGACCTCGCCTGCCACAAGGACGGCGAGAGACAGGAACGTGAGAAGGAAACGCAGCATGATACCTCCGGGTTCTTGATACGGCAGGACTGGGTCGGCGTTACAGCAATGGGTGGACCTGCCATCGGACATCGCCAATAATCCCGGATTCCATCCCTTCCCTCCCATGGCATCATCTAGCATGGCCAAGGTCATCCTCCTCCTCGTCGTCGGTCTGCTCGGTGGCTTGGTCGTCGCCTGGTTCTGGTTGGGAGGCAGCCCGCGCACCCTGGCCCAGCCCAGCGAACGCCTGCTCGCCTGGATCGAAGTGTCTTCTGCCGAGGAACTGCCGGTCGATGCTGGCGGCAAACCGTGGATCGTCGGCTGCACCGTTCATCTGCGCAACATCAGCGCCTCGTCGACCAGCGTAACCGTCCCGGCGCAACGCTTCCTGCTGGTGCTCGGCAACGGCTCAACGGTGACTGGCAACCTCGCTGAGTCGGCTTCGATCTCAATCGCTGAGCAACAGACGGGTTCGATCGTCCTACCCAAGGTCTCGTTCTTCAGCCGCTCGCAGGACGCTTCCAGCCTCGTTCTCGCGCTGGACGAAGGGAATGGGCTGCGCCTTGTCGCGGCGCCAGTCGGCAAGGCGCCGAAGGTCGAAGAGAAGAAACCGCCGGAAAAGCCAGTCGAACCCGAGAAGAAGTAGAGTTAGTTGACCGACGGCTCGGGCAAACCCTGGCCACCGTCAAGGAGCCTACGCCACACGTCGCCGATCGGAGCGACCAGCAGGTGATCGAGCCGCCCAGGTCGGACCAGCCACGAACTCTGGAGCACCTCCTCGGCAAGTTGTCCCGGCCCCCAGCCGCTATGACCGAGGAACAGCCGTGGGCCACAGCCATCGATGCCGCCGGCAAAACGACGGGCTAAGGCGGCCAGCTCGCCACCGATGGCGACACCGGAACCCAGGCTTTGACAGCCCGGCAGATCGGGCTGTCCGTGCAGTAGCAGTCCACGATCACGTTCAACCGGACCACCCTCAGCTGCGACTCGGGCAGCGGCCAGAACGCCAGGGACGTCCTCCCAGATCGCCGACAACGGAGTGTCGAGCGGTCGGTTGACGATCAGCCCCATGCTGCCGGCGTCATTGTGTTCCAGCAGGTAGACCACCGCTCGCATGAAGCTTGCATCACCCAGGTTGGGCGATGCGACCAGGATGGTTCCAGCGGCAGGCTTCACGGGTCCATCATCACCGAGCGGATCTCGGCCTCGCAGCACAGCTGGCCGTCGACGAAGGTCTTAGCCTGGCAAGCACTCATGCGGCTGCGCAGCCGCAGTACGTCCACTTCGATGCGCATCATATCGCCCGGCTCGACCGGACGGCGGAACTTGACCTTGTCCATGCTCATGAAATAGGGCAACCGCTTGCTGCCGGCCTCCTCAATGAGCATCAGCATGATCGCACCGGTCTGCGCCATCGATTCCAGTTGCAGCACTCCAGGCAGCACCGGAGTGCCCGGGAAGTGCCCCTGAAAGAACGGCTCGTTCATGGTCACGGCCTTCAGACCAACGATTCGTTTCCCCGGCTCGAACTCGATCACCTTGTCGACCAGCAGCATCGGAAAGCGGTGCGGCAACAGTCCCAGGATCTTCTTGATGTCGAGAACGACCCGAGGCCGTTCGGCGGCAGCGATGCGCCGGTTCAGTTCCTGGACCAGCAGCATGTTCTCGCGATGGCCAGAGCGCACCGCGATGATGTGGGCGTGCAGCCGACGATGGGCATGGGCGAGATCGCCGACCAAGTCGAGGACCTTGTGGCGGGCCGCCTCGTCGCGGAAACGTAGCGTCGTGCCGACCACCTGGGTGCCGTCGTAGACGCAGGTGTTCTCGTACGTCGCGCCTTTGCCGAGACCGGCAGCGCGCAGCATGTCGACCTCGTTCTTCATGCAGAAGGTGCGCGCCGGGGCAATCTGCTCGGCGAAGCCCTGCTCGGTCAGATCAACCTCGACCATCTGGGCTCCGCCAAGAGCGCCGCCGTGATCGTCGAGCGTGTAGGTGACCTTCATGCCGCCCTTCCAGGGCAACGCGATCAGCGAGGTCTTGCCATCACTGACCGAGATCGGTTCGGTCACCTCGAAGACCTTCCGATCGACGCCCTGCTCGACGATGCCTGCCCCGCGTAACAGTTCGACGAAGTCCTTCGCTGAGCCATCGAGTCCGGGAAACTCGACTGCGGTCATCTCGACACGTAGATTGTCGATGCCCAGGCCATAGGCGGCCGACAGGAAGTGCTCGCAGGTGTGCACCTCGACCTCGCCAATGGCCAGAGCGGTTCGCCGCTGGCGCTGGCACAAGTGGTCAGGATGCGATGGGATCGACGGCTCACCTGGAAGATCCATGCGTACGAACACCACGCCGGAATCCGGCGGAGCCGGCCGGAAGGTGACCGTGCAGGACTCGCCGCTGTGCAAGCCGATGCCGGTCGTGGTGACATCGGCTGCGATGGTCCGCTGGGTGCTCATGGCGAGACTCCGCGGCCGGCGGACAACTTCTCCAGTTCCGCAAGGCGCGCTTCCAGGCGACGCAGGCGATCAAGCGCTTCAGGCATCTTGCGGCGGGCGACCTCTTGGACCATCTCCGCCTTGAACTCCTGAGCAGGCGAACCGCGGACGACCAAGCCATCCGGCAGATTCTTGCTCACGCCGCTCTGGGCCGTGATGGTGACCTGATTACCAATGGTCAGGTGTCCGGCCAAACCGGCCTGGCCTGCCATGATGACATGATGGCCGAGCCGGGTCGAGCCGGCAATACCTGCCTGACCGACAATGATGCAGTGCGGTCCGACCTCGACATTGTGGGCGATCTGCACGAGGTTGTCGAGCTTGCTGCCGACCCCGATGCGGGTGGTGCCGAAGCGGGCGCGATCGATCACCGTATTGCCACCGATCTCGACGTCATCCTCGATCACGACGATGCCGATCTGGGGGATCTTATGGTGGATCCCGTCGACCGAAGCGTAGCCGAAGCCGTCGGTACCGATCGCCGTGCCATTGTGCACGATAACCCGGTTGCCCAGCGTGCAGCGTTCACGCACGCTGACCTGCGGAAACAGGATGCAGCCATTGCCCAGGATGACCTGGCCAGCCAGCACGACATGCGGATGCAGAATAGTGTCATCGCCCAGCCGACAGTCGTCGCCGACGACCGCGTAGGCACCAATCCGGCAACGGGCGCCGATCACCACCCGGGCGCCAATCACCGCAGTCGGGTGGATGCCCGGCTCGGGGTGGGTTGGCTTCGGACCGAAGGCCTGGACCAACTGGCCAAGAGTGTGGTCAGGGTTGGCGACCACGACCTGCACCGTCTGCGCCAGCGGCGGTTGGGCGGCGCCGATCAACACGCAGCCGGCCTGGGTGGTCGGCAGCATGGTCAGATACTTGGGATTCGACAGGAAGCTGAGGTCGGTCGCCCGCGCATCGCCCAAGCCGGCAACGCCGGTCAGGACACGCGCCACGGCGTCCGTCTCGCTTTGACCCTGGGCGGGGACCAAGCGTCCACCGGTGGCGGCAACTAGCTGGCCGACGCTCGCGCTCATCCCTGCGCTCATTACTTGACTCCACCGGCCGGTTCGGCGGCCTTCTCGGCATACTTCAGATTGGCGTAGCCAATGAAGGCGTCGGTGATGTCTTGGTCGGCATCCCAATAGAGGGCGGTCTGCATCTCGACGCGCAGATTCATCAGCATGAGGTCGCGGGCGCCGATCTCGTTCTCGGCCGCCTGGACCACGATTTTGATGCCGCGGCTCTTGCAGAACTCGGCCAGCAGCGAACGGGCGACCTGATACTGTTCCCGGATGATGGCGATCTGGCGGCGTTCGAACTCGGCCGAAATGCGACGGACAAAGGCTTCCCGGCGGGCCTTGGTCGATTCCAAGTCTTCCTGCAACTGGCCCAGCTTTTCGTTGCCGGCCGGGATCGCCTCGATCGAGGTGGTCAGCTTCTGGATCTGCTCGTCGAATTCCTTGACCTTAGCGTCGATGCCAGCCTTCTCCTGCTTAAAGGCCTCAATACGCGCCTGGTAGGTCTTGCTGCCGTTGATCGCGTCGACCAGACGCAGCACAGCGACCTTGGGGGCATCTCCAGAATCGCCAGCGGTCAGTGGCAGGACGGGTGAGAGAAGGAGGAGGGCGAGCAGGAGGCGGGGCATAGGGTATCCGGAGACGTTATGCTAAAGGCCTTGGCAAGGTGGTCACGCGGGATCCCTGGCATGCCTGGGCTGCGCCGGACTCCTGATTCAGGCAGCCTTACCAGGCAATTTCCGCGGCCGTATGGAAGCCGATCGCCCAGCCCGAGTCGTTGAGTGTGACCGTGCTGGCTCCCAGCTGGACCTCCTCGCTCCGGGCGGGCAGCCAGCCGTCAACGCTGAAGCCAAAACTAAACACATCGCCGCAGAACACGCGCACTCCGGCAGCACCGCGTACCACCACGGTGACCGCCTGGGCGCGAGTCCCATTTCCCTCGGAAACGACGCCTTCCAGTCGGGCGCCGAGGCCAGCCTGGGCATACGGGATGAAGGTGAACGGACCACAGCGGGGCGAGCTGTAGCCTTCCTCCCAGCCGATGGTCGCCTGGTCATGACGCAGGTCGGCGCCGCTGAGCGTATCGTCGGCGGACAGGTCCAGGCTGAGCCGACCGTCGGGTTCAGTACCGAACCGGTAATCCAGCACCGCAGCGCATCGACGTCCATCCACCCCGTCACCCAGGTTCATGCGCGTCGGATACCAGCGCAGTTGAACGCCAAAACCACCGCCCTGATAAAGCGCAAGGTCGTGCTGCAGGGTCATCTCCTCGCCGCCTGCGGGCACAGTACCGGGCGACAGGATGGCGCCGATGGCACCAAAAGCTGCCCGCGACTCGGGGTTGATGCCAGCCTTCACCTGGTATCCCCACCCACCCCAGTCCATCGGCGTGATGTAGGTGCCGCTGTTGATCCACCAGCCATCCTCATGCTCCCCGGTGGCGGCGACCGTGGCGCTTGGCGGATCACCATCGCGCCAGTGGTAGCGAGCCCCGACCCAATACGAGCCGTCACGGCCCACCAGCACCAGCCGCGGCCCGAGCTCGGCAATCAGTTCGCCCTCGAGTGCGTACTGCCCGGCACCAACCAGCTGCCCGCCCCACCAGCCAGTGAGGTCCAGGGCGGAGGGGACTCCCAGCCATCCCACCGCGAACGATCCGGCGGCGGCCGGACGATAGGATTCATGGTCATCGTAGGTCAGCTTGACCTCGTCGACATTGAGGCCGCGATGCAGGCCATTCTGGATCTCGTCGCCTGCCAGATAGCGGTCGACACGAACGCCACCACCGATGAAGCCGCTCCAACGCCAGCCCAGGTTCGGGTCCTCCTGACCCCAGGCCCAGCCGGCTATGGCGAGTAGCTCATCGCTGCGCGTGTTCGCTGGACGGTGGGTGAGGATCGACCCCTCGACGGCTAAGATCAGCCCACGATCAGCGTAGTGACCCCCAAGCGTCGCCGTCCGGAAATCATCGCCATTGCCGACCCCATCGCCGAGGATGTCGTTGCCGGTCTCGGTCGCTGCACACGGGAACTTCCCGGTCGGCCCCGGCTCGGGCGCGCCGGCCACTGCAGCGTGCATCGATACGACGCAGCCGAGCGCAACCAGCACCGCGAGGCAACCTGGCAGACGAGACATTAAAACCGCCTCGCAATCGGAATCCGCCGGCCCATGCCGAAGGCCTTGCGCGAAACGCGCAGTGCTGGCGCCGCCTGGCGCCGCTTGAACTCGCTGAGTTCAACCAAGCGGATGACCCGATCAACGATCGCCGGATCCTCGCCAGTGGCGATGATCGCATCGCGATCACGGTGCTCCTCGACGAAGGCCTCCAGGATGCGGTCAAGCATCGGATACGGCGGCAGAGAATCCTGGTCGGTCTGGTTCTCGCGCAATTCGGCGCTCGGCGCCTTGTCGATTGAGGCAACCGGAATGCGCTCGTGCCCGGCCACCGCGTTGATGCGCCTTGAGAGATCCCACACCGTGGTCTTGTAGACATCGCCGATCGGCGCCAGTCCACCATTCATATCGCCATAGATGGTGCAGTAGCCACAGGCCAGCTCGCTCTTGTTGCCGGTGGTCAGCGCCATCGCGCCAAGCTGGTTGGCCGCCGCCATCACCAGGGTGCCGCGCAGGCGCGATTGCAGATTTTCGCTGGTCAGTCCCTGCGGCGTGCCGCCGGTCACTGGTGCCAAGGTTTCCAACGACTGACGATACAGGCCGGTAATGCCGACTTCGTGGGCGGTGACGCCCAGTGTCCGGGCCAGAGCGTGGGCGTCGCTGAGCGAGCCCGGACTGCTGAACGGCCCCGGCATCAGCAGGCCAATCACCGCCTGCGGACCGAGGGCGTCGGCGGCCAAGGCCGCGATCAGTGCACTGTCGATACCGCCCGACAAGCCCAACACGACGCGCTTTTGGCCTGTCTTGCTGCAGTAATCGCGGATCCCGGTGACCAGCGCAGTATGCAGGTCATCGAGCGGATGAGGATCAACCGGGGCCGCGACCCGGGCGGCCAGATCGACCGTCCACATGCCGGAGCGCCAGCGCGGCGCCGCGCCCAGCCAACTGCCATCGGGCGCTACCGCTGCCGAGTCACCGTCGAACAGCAGCTCGTCATGGCCGCCGACTTGGTTGACGTAGACAACCGGAGCACCAACTCGACGCGCCACCGAGGCCAGCAGCCGATGGCGCACCGCGGGCTTGCCGTGGTGCCATGGTGAGGCGCTAGCATTGACCAGCACATCGCAGCGACCAGCCAGGTTGGCAACCGGATCCTGATGGTAGGTGATGCCGGTGAAGTCGCTGCTCCAGATATCTTCACAGATACTGAGGCCAACCCGCTTGCCGGCGATCTCCACCACGCAGGGCCGATCACCGGGACGAAAGTGACGACGCTCATCGAAGACGTCGTAGGTCGGCAGTAGCCGCTTGTGGTAGCTCGCTTCGATGCGGCCTCCACGCAGCAGCACCAGGCTGTTGGCCAGGGCCGGGCCGGTGCCAGGTTCGATTGGCTCGACGCAGCCCACCAGGGTCGGCACCGCAACCTCACCGGCGAGCCGCTGGACCATCGCCCACTGGCGTTGCACCAGGGCCGGCCGGTCGAGCAGATCTCGCGGCGGATAACCACCGAAGGCGGCCAGTTCCGGAGTGAGCAGCAGATCGCAGCCCTGGTCGCGAGCCTGTACGGAGGCGAGCCGTATGGCGGTCTGCGCCGCGTCGAGATCGGCGATGGTCAGAGAGAGCTGGGCAATGGCGATGCGCACGGGGACAGATGATGTCGACGCCGGCGCGCTTCCAAGCTGGGAGCGGAGCGCGGCCAGCTTGGAAGCGCGGGTTGCTGCGCGTCACTTCAGATCAATGTACGCGTCTCGCATGTCTTCGCGTCTTTTCCCATCTCTTCGACCCCGGCTGGACCGGCCAGAGGGACGGGCCAACGGCCCGAGCTTCCAGGTTAGCCCTGCCAGGTGCGGCAGGTGTCGACGTAGGCTTCGATGTTCGCCCACGGCACCTCGGGTTCGAGGAGGTGCGTCGGGCATGGCAGCAGCCCGCCCTGCGGACCAGCGATGGCCAGCACGCGCCTAGTCTCCGTACGGACCGCATCGGCAGTGCCGAAGGGCATCACCGATTGCGTGCCAAGGGTACCGTTGAACGACAGATCCGTGCCGTACTGCCGGTGCAGCTGGGCGAAATCCATGCTTTCCGGCTGTACTGGATTGAGCACCTCGATGCCGGCCTCAATCAAGTCCCTGATCAGACCGGTGACATGGCCGCAGGAATGGTAGAGAATGACGATATCCGGATTGACCGCCTTGGCCGCATCGACGACCCGTCGCAGGCGTGGCTTCAGCCAGCGGCGGTACGTCGTCGGACTCATCATCAAGCGACTCTGCGTACCAACATCATCACCCAGACAGAGGATGTCGACGCCAGCCCGGGCATAGGCACTGGCACGTCGTTCCGAACGTTCGGTGATCACATCCAACAGGGCGTTGGCGAAATCCTGATCCTCGGCAAAATCCCCGACCAACCGGTCCATGCCGCGCAGGTACCAGGCGGTCTCCCAGACCGTGCAGGCCATATGCCCTTCGACAGCACGACCGGCAGCGTGATGCGCCGCGACCTGCGCGACGAGATCCGCAGGTGGCTGGTCGCTCCAATCGGGGAACGGATAGGCAGCCAGATCGGCCAACGAGGTCGCCGACCCCAGCGGATGAAGCATGCGTGTCATGTGGTGCGCCGCCTCGCTGCCAGGCTCGTGGCCGATGCCCCAGTCATCGAAGTGGGTGCCTGGCTTGAACGTCTCGCCAGGAAACCAACGGGCCTGGATGAAACCTCCGTTACGCGACGGCGACAGGCACGCTGAACGGATGGGAAAGGCAAAATAATCGTCATAGCCGACCGTCGCCCCGGTACGCTGTCGATAGGTCTCGTCCAGCGAGGGACAAAGGCTGAACTGGAAGGGTACCTGGTCGAAACCACGGCGCCGATACAGACTGATGACATTGTCGCGGGCGGACATAACCACGGTTAGACCCCCCATTCCTTGCGTTTGTCGGACATCTGCACGTTCTTCTCCGGCTCGCTGTACCAGGCGTAGTGGCCCTTGGGCTGCTTGCCGACCCAGCGCTCATCGACCGGATCGCCGGCCTTTTGCCAACGCGTATCGGCGGTCAGGCGGAACTCGCCTGAGGTGTTGGCCAGCGACATGTGCATCATGTACATGCCGAAGACCAGCACGTCGCCGGCGCGGAACTCGGTGGTCGCCCACCTGCCACCGTACTTGCCGGTGACATCCGCGGGATCGTCGGCAAACCAACCGTGAACCCGGTCGCGATCGACATCCATACGCCCATAGGTCGCACGCACGCGCTCGAAGCCAGGCAGACGGTGCGAGCCGGGAACGACAGCGAGAGTGCCATGTTCGTACCCGAGATCACCGAACGGCGTCCACACCGTCAGCACGCCCATCGAGCCGCGTCCCATGTAGACCACATCGTAATGCGCTCCGGTGAAATCGCCGGGGCCGACCACGCGCATCCACTTGAAGTTGAACGTCAGAGCCTCGGCACCGTAGATTCCCTCCATGAAGCGACGAATGCGATCGCTTTCGACCACTTGGTTGAAGGCCGGGCATTGGGTCAGCCGGTTTTCCCCACCGCGGAACTGGCCAGTGGCACTTGGCATCGGTCGGGCAACCAACGGCCCGCCCGAGCGGTCGGCGATCCCTTCCTCGCGCAGCACCCCGATCATCTGACGACGGGCTTCCAGCACCAAGTCACGGTCCTGCAGCCCACGCAGCAGCAAGTATCCCTCGTCCTCAAGCCGCGCCCGCAGCGCTGCGGGATCACCGAGGTGCGGCGTGGCGTCGCGCAGTTCGCCGAGCTGGGCCGAGCCGAGTTCGAGATCGCGGGTGCCGACGCGTAGGATGCGGGGGGCGGTTACGGGTGATGCGTGCATGTTCCGTTGCTCCGATGTCGACTATAAATCCCTTTAGATGTGAAATACATGCAGACATTGCTTGCCGTGTTGTGTAAAACGCTGATGATATCGACGTGCGTTTCCGCGAGCCCGTATCCCTCGACACCAGCGCGGTGTTCGGTGCTGGCTGGCTGCCCGACAAGGGTGGCTGGTGCAACGATCGGGATTGGCGCGCTTATGCCCTGGTCTACCTGACTGCCGGGTCCGGCCGTTATCGTGATCACACCGGCCGGGATCTGGCGGTGCAGGCTGGCGATCTCCTGGTGCTCTTCCCAGGTCAGGTGCACAGCTATGGACCCGGACGGCCCGGCGACTGGACCGAAGTATGGATCGGCTTCCGCGGGCCGGTGTTCAACGCCCTGGAGGGAGACGGCCTCCTTGATCGCAACAGCCCGGTCCTGCATCCTGGACTTGATGAGGGTCTGATCGCCCGCTTCGACGCGCTGGTCGCCGCGGTCGATCGCGCGGGAGGTACCAGCGATGCGATGCTGGTCGCCCGCCTCCACCAACTGATCGCCGAACTCAGCAACGTTGTCGAGGGGAATCGGCCGTCATCGCTGGTGGCACGGGCCCGCATCGAACTTGAAGGAGATCTCCGTCGACCGATCGACCTGCCGCAGTTGGCGGCCCGACTGGGCGTTGGTTACGACACGCTGCGCCGGGCTTTCCAGGACGAACTGGGTACCAGTCCGGGACATTGGCGGCTGCTGCGACGAATCGAACGTGCCAAGCAGCTGATCGCCGATGGCTGGACGCTCGATGACACCGCCGAGGCGGTCGGCTTCTGCGACCGTTTCTTCCTCGCCAGACAGTTCCGCAAGGTTGTCGGCATGCCGCCTGGGGCCTGGCGTAGCGAACTGCTCGGCACCAAACGCTGAGCGTTCAGCGCCGCCAATCGCCGGATTTTCCACCGGTCTTGCGTTCCAGTCTCAGGTCGGTGATGAGCATCCCCTTGTCCAGCGCCTTGCACATGTCGTAGACGGTTAGGGCGGCGGCGGCGCAAGCCGACAACGCCTCCATCTCGACCCCGGTGCGGCCGGTGCAGCCGACCGTCGCGCTGATGCGCACGCGGTCACGGCCGAGTCGCAGGTCGATCTCGACTCCAGACAAGCTGATCGGATGGCACAGTGGGATGAGATCCGCGCAGCGCTTAGCACCCTGGATCCCGGCGATGCGTGCCACTGCCAGCACGTCGCCCTTGGCCACCGCCTGGGTACGGATCGCCCGCAGCACCGCGGCTGGCATCAGTACGACGCAGCTCGCCGTCGCCCTTCGTAGAGTTTCTGACTTGCCGCCGACCTCGACCATGCGGGCCGCTCCCCGGTCATCGACATGAGTCAACACCGCTGACGCGTTCTTCACCCGACGCATAGGATCACCTCGACTTCGGCGCCTGACGCGATCGGCGCCGAGCCGGCCGCCACCGCGACGTATCCGGCGGCGTGCGCTGGAGTCACCACGTCTCCAGAACTGACCGGCGGCATCGGCTTGACCATCAGTCTGCCGCCCTCGCGTCGCAGACCGACCGGCACGAACCACGGCCGGTCCCTCGATCCCGGCAGAATGCCCGCCAGCACGCCCCGCACGGTCTCGGGTCCCGGTGCCTGGCCCATCAGCACACGCAGAGCTGGCGCGACGAAACGGGTGAAACACCAGTGCACCGCCAGGGGATTGCCAGGCAGCGCGGCCACCAGCCGGCCGGCACCGGCTGCCAGCAGCAGTGGCTTGCCCGGCTTCTGATCGACGCCGCGCACTACAGAGGTGTATCCCAGCTCCGCCAGAACAGCTGGCACAAAGTCCTTGTCGCCAGCGCTGACGCCGCCGGTCAGCACGATCAGCTCGCCTTCGGCCCCGACAATCGCGGCGCGGATCGCGACCGGATCATCGACCACGCTGAGACGTCGGCACGGCATACCCAGGGCCGCGCACATCGCTGCCACCATCGGTCCATTGCTGTCGCGGATGGCACCGCCATCGATCGACCCGCCCTGGCGCAGTTCGGCGCCCGTGGTGATGACAACGACCCGTGGACGCGGCACGACACTGAGACGTTCGATGCCAAGCGACGCGGCAACCGCCACCGCCATCGCTGTTACCGGCTCGCCAGCGCGCAGGACGGTGGCACCGGCCAAAGCCTCGCCGCCGCGTGGCACGATGTTGGCCTGCGGACGAATCCGCTCGGGTAGTTGCACGGTGGATCCGCTGACCACACACAGTTCGCGCTGAACCACCGCTTCGGCCCCGGTCGGCACCGGTGCACCAGTCATGATGCCCAAGACGCTGCCCAACGGCAGGGAACCCGGTGCATCGCCCGCATGCACCGAGCCAGCGAGTGGAAGTGTACGACCAGCGTCAGGTAAACGAATAGCGTAGCCGTCCATCATCGCGCGAGGAAATGGCGGCAGATCATGCGGAGCAATCGCGTCTGCCGCCAGCACGCAGCCGAGCGCCTCGGCGGCTGGCAACTGGCGAGCCTCCAGCGGACGGACAACGGCTAACCAAGACGCGGCGGCTTCAGCAACGGAGGGGGCGGCCATCACCCACCCTTCGGACGGAAGGCGGAAACGATAGCGGCGTTGGTCTCCAATCGAGGTCCGCCGATCAGGTCGATGCAGTAGGGCACGGCTGGGAACACCGCGTCAAGGCATTGGCGGATCGCGCTCGGCTTGCCAGGCAGATTGATGACCAAGCAGCGGCCGCGGATACCGGCGGTCTGGCGCGACAGGATTGCAGTCGGCACATGCTTCAGTGACTCGGCGCGCATCAGTTCGCCGAAGCCGGGCAGCATGCGCGTACACACCATCTCGGTCGCTTCGGGCGTGACGTCGCGCGGACTCGGACCAGTACCGCCGGTGGTTACCACCAGGCAGCAACCATGCTTGTCGGCGAGTTCGGCAATGGTACCGGCGATGGTGCGCAGCTCATCCGGGATGATCTTCGATACGGCCTCCCACGGACTGGCGAGATAGTCGTTCAGGGTCGCTTGGATCGCTGGCCCACCCTTATCCTCATAGATCCCAGCCGAAGCGCGATCGCTGATCGTGATGATGCCGATGCGTGCCGTCATGCTGCCATGATCGTGGTAGCCCAAGCGTCGCAAATGAATCTCCGCTGGTTGAATACCTATCGGCCAGCGTAAACTCTCTCAGTTGCGTTGCGCCACCCAGGACATGATTCGATGAGCATCCGCTACAATCACACCGTGCCCACGGTGGCGCAGTTCATCGACCTGTATCAGGCCTGCACCCTTGGAGCGCGCCGACCATTGGGCGATGCCGGCGAACTGCTGGCCCGATCGAACCTGATCGTCTCGGCATGGGACGGCACCCTACTGGTCGGCTTGGCGCGGGCGATGACCGACGGGGCCCATGCCATCTACCTCGCCGACCTGGCGGTGCGCGAAAGCCATCAGAAGCATGGTATCGGCAAGCGGCTCATCCGCGACGTGCGCGCGATCGAACCCCGGGCCATGATTGTGCTAATCGCCGCCCCGCAGGCGCACGAGTATTACGGCCGCATCGGCTTCGCCCAACACCGCTCGTGCTGGATCCTCAGGCCGGGGATGGAACTGGGCTGAGCCAGGCGGCGGGTCCGAGCGACAGCACGTCGACTCCGGCCGCTGCGGCAGCCTCGATCGCCTGGCCAAGCCAGCGCGTCCCGATCTCGCTGCGATGGCGCTCGGCCAGGAGTGGATGACGGCCGTGGGCCAGGGCGAGATGCACTGCAGCGCCAGGCATGATGGCCGAAACCGAGGCGGCAATGGCGCCGAGCGCCGGAACATTGCCAAGCAGCGAAGCGACGTCATCGGCATGGACATAGGGATCGACCGGGAGATCAACCACGTCCCACCCCGAGCCATCGGGGCGCTGGCGGTTAAACTCGGTGAACTGCGAGGCATTGCCGCCACCGACCACTAGGCCGGGATGCAGCAGACGCAGGTGCTCGACCCAGGCGGTGGCGGTGGTCGCACGATCGTCGGCCACGGCGACCACGCTGGCCAGCGGCAGACCGCTCAGGTCCGACCAGCTCTCGGGCGGACCGCGCAGGACGACATCGAGGGGCAGCGGCGAGCGCCGCAGCGCCGTCAGGTCGCCACCGGGAGCGAGAACAGCTCGCAGCCGGGAGACGCCGCAGGCATGCAGCAATCCACCGTCGGCATCGTCGGCGAATTCGGCCGCCAGGGCCATGCCTGTACCAGCCAGGGTGATCTCAAGTCGCTGCTCGACCACCTCGCCGACCGCCAGCGTCACCGGCCGCGGCCGGGACAGCGGCGTGCTATAGGTTTTGAACGAAGCGTCGCCCCAGTTGCGCTGGTCCTCGGTTTCGAACACCTCGCCTGCGAAACGCATCGTCGCCTCGCGCCCGGGACGCGGCCGCACGGTCAGCGCCACGACGTCGTGGAAAGGCTGATGCGGCGAGATCGCCAGCGGGAAGCGTGTCTCCTCGCTGCGGCCGTCGCTGTGCCCGACCCGCACCCAGGCCCCGGCCAGGCCCTGGTCATGATGCACGCAGAGGCCGATGCGGTTGCGCCGGAAGGTGCTGCCGGCGACGCCTCGGTAATCGACCGTGATGTGACCGTCGGGGTGCCCGGCTAGGCGCATTTCGCTGTCGAAGACGATGCCATCGGCGCGGTGCTGTCGACGGTAAGCGATGCGGAAGCCATCGGCGTCAGCTGCCACTTCCAGTCCGACCAGCGGACCGCCGATGGTGCGCCACTGTTCATCGCGCACCGCCACGTAGATCCGGCTGACGATGCTGGTGCCATCGAGGCGCAGGTCGCGCAGATCGCCATCCGCGAACGACAGGGTCCACGGTCCGGCGCGCAACTGCTGACGATCGCTCATGCCGGAATGATGGGGTCGCGACGCTGGAATGACGCCGGGGGCGTGGCGTCAGGGCTTGGCCGGCGGAGCCTGAGGCGTCTCGTCCGGGGTCGTTGGCTTGGCCTTCACCAGCGGCTTCTTGTACCAGCGTTCGCGCTCCTGCTTGCGCATGGCGCGGGTCGCCGAGGTGCCGCCACGGACGCGCCACTGCATGGTCAGTACGTCTTCGTATCGATGAAGCCTTCGAGCTTCCGCGACCTGATCGGGTGCTGCAGCTTCTTGATCGCCTTGGCTTCGATCTGGCGCACGCGTTCACGCGTGACGTTGAAGCGACGACCAACTTCTTCGAGGGTGTAGGTATATCCGTCGCCGATGCCGTAACGCAGGCAGATGATCTCGCGCTCACGGTCTGTGAGGGTGTCCAGTACCTCGGTGATCTTCTCTTTGAGCAGCTCGTTCGAGGAGATGTTCGCCGGGTTCTCGGCGCTCTTGTCTTCCAGGAAGTCGCCGAAGTAGCAGTCGTCGCTGTCGCCGATCGGGCGGTCGAGGGAGATCGGGTGCTTCGACACGCGGATGACGCGCTTGCACTCGGTCACGCTGATGCCGGCGCGCTCGGCCACTTCTTCGATGGTTGGCTCGCGGCCGGTGTCCTGCAGGATGTCCTTCTGGATCTTCCGCAGCTTGCCCATCGTCTCGATCATGTGGACCGGGATGCGGATGGTGCGTGCCTGGTCGGCGATCGCGCGGGTAATGCCCTGACGGATCCACCAGGTGGCGTAGGTCGAGAACTTGTAGCCGCGCTTATACTCGTACTTCTCGACCGCCTTCATCAGGCCGGCGTTGCCTTCCTGGATGAGATCAAGGAACGACAGACCGCGGTTACGGTACTTCTTGGCGATCGATACGACCAGGCGCAGGTTGCCGCATGACAGCTTCTGCTTGGCCTCTTCGTAGAGGCGGAAGCGACGCGACACCGCGGTGCAACGCTCGATGAAGCGGTCGATCGGCTCGCCGATCGTCTTCTCGAGTTCACCCAGCTCGTTTTCTTTTTCCTTGGCCTGCGACTTGCGGCGCTTGTTCTGCTCGATCTCACGCTTGAGACGCAGCAGCCGGCGACGCATGTCGAGCATGTCGTCCTTGACCGTGATCACGGTCTTGGCGTCGAGTTCCATCTCTTCGAGCAGTCGATAGGCGCGGGTCAGACGGTTGCGCAGCACGCGCTCGATGCGGATCTGTTCGGCCGGTTGGCGCGAGGCGTCCTTCATCAGCACGCCATCGGACAGCGCCTGGGCGTGGGTGGTGACGCGGTGCAGCGTGTTGAGATGGTTGGCAGCGCGGTCGATACGCTCGTCGCGGGCCGGGCTGGAGCCGTGGCTCTTAGCGTTCTTCTCCTGCTGCTCCCAGATCTCCTTCTGCTCCTCGACCCACTGGATGCCGCGGCGGACCGCGTCCAGAGTGGTCATCACCTTACGGCGGAAGCCATCACGGTAGATCTCGATGCGCCGGGCGAGTTCGATTTCTTGGTCGCGGTTGAGCAGCGGGATCTCACCCATCTGCGACAGGTACATGCGTACCGGATCGTCGATCTTCTCGCCGATCTCGGCCTCGTTCTCTTCGGGAGCCGAGTAGCTTTCGAAGGCGCTGCCCTGGCTGTCTTCGCTGCTCTCTTCGCCCCCACCGCCGCCGTCATCGCCGTCACTGGTGTCCTCGACCAGCTCGAGGCCGCGCTTCTCGAGTTCTTCGAGAATGGCGTCGAGCTTGGCCGGGTCGTTGACCGCCTCTTCCTGGATGGCGTTGAGCTGGTCGTAGGTGACCTTGCCCTTTTTGGCCTGTTTGACCAGGACACCGACGATATCACCAACCGACATCGCCGGTTGGGCTCCGCCTGTGGCTGGAGCATCAGACTCAGCGGGGGCTTCGGTCGGGGCGGGGGCAGTCGGTGCGGTCTTGGCCATGTGATCCCGGTAGCGATGGGCGAAGAATTATACCATCAGGGAAGGAATGACAAGGGTTTGTAAAAACCCGGCCTTGGCCACCGCTGAGTACCTGCCCTTGGGTTAGTCAACGGGACGGCTGATCCAGTGGGAAAGCCCGCATGCCTACGCGCACCGCGCACCGCGCACCGCGCACCATGCCTCCCTCCTCCACCCATTGATCCGCCCGTGCTGCTCTTAGCGTTCCCGCCCCGGAGCCCCCCGTCCATGACCATGCACACCTACCTCGCCTGCGACCTCGGAGCCGAAAGCGGCCGCGTCATGCGTGGGACCCTGACTGACGGCACCCTGGTCATGGACGAGATCCATCGCTTCCCGACCGGTGGGATCGCGATCGGCGACAGCCTGCGCTGGGACCTGCCGCGCATCCTCGATGAGTTGCGCTGTGGCATCCGCAAGGCCGCCGCCCACGGCGCCATCGACGGTATCTCGACCGACTCGTGGGGCGTCGACTACGTACTGCTCAACACCCTCGACCCGGTGCTGTCGCTGCCCTACCACTACCGCGACAAGCGCAACGACACCGCCTTCCAGCGCGTCTTCCTGCTCGCCCCGCGCGATCTTATCTACCGCGAGACCGGCATCCAAAGCATGGGTTTCAACACCCTGTTCCAGCTGCAGTGGGACGTCTCGCGCCGGCCCGGCCTGGTCGCCCTCGCCGACCGCTTCCTGCTCATTGCCGACTGGTGTAACTGGGCTTTCAGCGGCGTTGGCGTGGCCGAGGAGAGCCTGGCCTCAACCGGCCAACTCTACAGCCCGCACACCCGCCAATGGAGCAGCGAAATCATCCGCCGGGTCGGTCTGCCCGAACGCCTGTTTCCCCAGGTCGTCCCCTCGGGCACGGTGCTCGGCCCCGCGTTGTCCGAACTCGGCGCCGGCAACGCCCAGGTCATCGCCACCTGCAGCCACGACACCGGCGCGGCAGTCGCTGCGGTCCCGGCTGAGGGCGAGGGCTGGGCCTACCTGTCATGCGGCACCTGGTCGCTACTGGGCGTCGAAACCCCAGAGCCGATCTGCACCGCTGAAGCCCTGGCCGAGAACTACACCAACGAACTGGGTCTGGGCGGCGGCATCCGCTTCCTTAAAAACATCGTCGGCCTATGGATCGTGCAGGAATGCCGCCGCGCCTGGCAGGTTGCCGGCCAGGAGCTTTCCTACGACGACCTGACCCGACTGGCCAGCGAAGCGAAGCCGCTGGTCTCACTGATCGATCCTACCGACCCGCGCTTCGCCGCGCCCGGTGACATGCCGCAGAAGATCGCCGCATTCTGCCGCGAGACCAAGCAGCCAGTGCCTGACGGAGTCGGCGCCACCGTGCGCTGCGCCCTCGAATCACTCGCCCTCACCTACCGAAGGTCACTCGACACATTAGAGCGCCTAACCGGCCAGAAGCTGCACAACTTGCACATCGTCGGCGGCGGCTCGAAGAATCGCCTGCTTATGCAGATGGCAGCCGACGCCACCGGCCGGTCGGTGATGGCCGGCCCGGTCGAGGCGACCGCGATCGGCAATCTGCTGATCCAGGGTATGGCTCTCGGCCACATCAAGGATCACGCTGAGCTGCGCCGCATCGTACGGGCCAGCTTCCCGGTCGAAACCTTCCACGGCCACGACCGGGCCGCCTGGGATGCAGCCGCCCACCGGCTGGGCCGCTGATCCCGACTGCGCATGATCGGCTCCGTCGTCAGACTGCTGGTTGCCCTCGCTCTGGGCGCTGGACTGGGGCCGATCTGCTTCGACCTGCTGCAGTGGTCGGCCCGAGTTATACGTTGGCCGCTGCCGGACACGGCGGCAACCATTGGTGGAGCTGCTGCAGGGCTGCTCTTCATCCTGTGGAAGAAGCCGAACGCGTTCATTCACACGGCCATCCATGAACTTTGCCACCTGGTGATCTGTCTGATCGTGTTCGTCCGTCCGACCGGCATCTCGGTCACCGATGGCCGGGGTGGTGCAGTCGAACATGTCGAGACCGGCCCGCTGCGCTCGGTGCTGATCCAAATCGCACCGTACACCCTGCCGCTGATGATGTTCCCATTCCTGGTGACCCGCCATTTCATCGTCACCACGCCGGATCCATGGCGGCAGGTGCTGTCTGGTGCGGTTGCCTTTCTGGCCATCACCCACCTCCAATCGCTTTATCACAATATTCGCATCAACCTATCCGGCGAACAAGCTGACCTAGTCAAGGTCGGCCGACCACTGTCGTTCGTGCTGATCGCGCTCTCGATGATGCTGGTCGCGGCATGGACCATCCGCTGCCTATGGACCGGTCTGCCATCAGGATATTGACGACGCGGGTCGTTAATGACCCATGACCTCCAGACTTGCCCCAACCGCTGTCGTCAGCACACTGCGCGCCCCTTTTGCGGAGCTCATCATGCAGGTTCAGGTCGCCGACGCCGGTTCACTCGCCAAGCGCGTCACCATCAGCTACACCGCCGCCGAAGTGGCCGAACGCAAGGGCAAGCTCATCAAGAGCCTAGCCGGCGAGGTGAAACTGGAGGGTTTCCGTCCGGGCAAAGCCCCTCGCGCGATGCTCGAAAAACGTTACGGACCAGCTGCCCAGGCCCAGGCCGAAGAAGCCCTGGCCGATGAGGGCCTGAACAGCGCACTAAAGGACAAGAAGCTTCGTCCATTCGGCCAGGTCGCCAACGAAGGCATCGACCGTGCGAACGGCCTGTCCATCGTGGTGGCCTTTGAAACCTACCCGACGATCACCATCCCCGCCGCCAGCTCGATCTCGATCGACGCCGGCGACACCGCCGTCACCGACGCCGAAGTCGATGAATTCGCTACCTCAATCGCCAAGCGGCTGGGCGAAATGAGCCCGATGGCCGACGGCGAGACCGTCATTGAGGACGACTCGGTCACCCTCGACGGCAGCCTGACCGTCGAAGGCGTCGAAATCCGCAAGCTCAGCCAGTTCAACCACCTGGTCGGCGGCTACCCCCTCTTCGGCAAGCAGCCCAAAGACGTCATCGCCGCCTTCGCTGAACAGAAGATCGGCAGCCAGATCGCCTTCGATACGGTACTGCCGGCCAACTTCACCCCGACTGAACACGCCAGTAAGACCGCCAAGTTAGCTGTGAGTATCGCCTCGGCCAACCGCATGCGCCCGGCCGCTCTTGACGACGCCCTCGCCCAGAAGGTCGGCGCCAAGGACATCGTCGGACTGAAGGAGACGCTCAAGCTGCGCATCAGCTCGCGCAAGCAGGGCGAAGTGCGCGGCAAGCAGCTGGAACAGGTGTCGACCGCCCTGCTCGAGAAGATCACCGTCGAACTGCCGCCCAAGGCACTTGCCGCCGCGATCACCCGGGCAGAGGCCGACGCGGAAGCCAAGGCCAACGAGAAGAAGGAAGACGTCGTCAAGGCCAAGACCGAGGCCAAGGCCGAAGTCGAGAAGATGTTCAAGCGCCACTGCGTGATGGTCGCCCTGGGTGACCATCTCAACGTTCAACTCAGCGACGAGGATTTCCGCGAGCAGATCATGATGGCCGCCCAGCAGACCGGCCGCAAGCCGCAAGACATCGCCGATCAGCTCCAGAAGAGCGGTCAAGGTGCCCAGGTCGCCATGGAAATCCGCGAAGCTAAGGCGATGGAGCAGTACCTCGACCAAGTACTTGGCACCGTCCTGCCCGCCAAGGCCTGAGGAGCGTCAGGTAAGCCGGTCGCTGGAGGTCATTGCCCCAGCCACCGGCTGCCCAGACTCCTCCTCCATGAATCGCACCTTCGCGGCGGACCAGCCATGAAACTCGTGATTGCCGGCGACCACTCCTCGCCAGCCCTCAAGCGCAGCCTGATCCATCATCTGCGTGGCCGAGGCCATGAGATTGAGGATCTCGGCACCGACACTGAAGCCAGCGTCGACTATCCCGACTTCGCCACCGTCGCCTGCCAGGCGGTACTCAGCGGACGCGCCGAACGCGCCATTCTGATCTGCGGCACCGGCATCGGCATCAGTATCGCCGCCAACAAGATCGATGGCATCCGCTGTGGCTTGGCCCATTCGCCCGACACCGGACGCCTAGCTTGGGAGCACAATCGCGCCCAGGTCCTGGCGATCGGCGCCCGTGTCCTCGATCCCGCCGCCGCCACCGCCACCGTCGATGCCTGGCTGGATGCCCGCGCCGACGAAGGCCCCCGGCACAAAAACCGCATCGCCAAAATCGCTACACTGGAGAGCCCATGTTCGACCGGATCAAAAGTCTCATAACCGGGGAGAAGCCGATGGTTCCCGACGACCTGATACGGGGGGGCAAGCTGGTCGTCGCCGCCATCGAAGCAGCCCCAGGCGATGCTGCTCAACTGAAAGCGCTGCTAGGCGGCACCGCCGCACCGGCCGCCGCGATCATCGCTGGACTGAAGGGTAGCGCCCTGGCCACTGATCTCGCGCCCATGCTAAAGCAGGAGGGTGTGCCCGGCCGGGCCGCGGCCTGGGCCCTCGGTCGGCTTGGAGCCCAGACCGAACTGCTCGCTGCAGTCGCTGACGGCGGACTGGATCAGCGCGACAATGCCTATTGGGGTCTGGCTGTTCTGGCAGCCGCCGGCAAGGCGACCACCGCCTGCGCCCCGGCCTTGCGCGAGCGGGTTGCTGCCGAGATCGCCAAGGCGAAGTCCGGCGGCACCGGCCTGGGTGAACACGCGGTCCGTGCACTCGCCGTGCTTGGCGACACAGATGCCGGCGCACTGGCCCAGAGCGTGCTTGATGGCGACCGCTTCTGCGACCGCTTCGAGCTGCAGCGGATCAAGAAGGCTGTGTCAGATGGAAGCCGTGACCGCGAAGGCGTGCATCAGTTCACCCTGCCATGGACCGAGTTGTTCGCCCGCGATCTCTTCGTCGAGCCGAAGCCGGTAGAGAATCCAGCAGCGAAGTCTGCTGACAAACCGGCCGACAAACCCGCCGGCAAGTCGCCTGTGCCGGTTAGCAATGCACCGCCCAGCTACGACCTTGGCGCACCGTCCGCTGATGCTGGTTTGCCCGAGGAAGGTGAACCGCCAGCCGGCGGTGGCGCGCCGGTCGACTGGAAGGCCTTCCTGGCCAGTCCCGAAGCCGCAGCGCTGCAGCCGCAGGTCAAGCAGATGGCCGGCCAACTCGGTCAGCTGCTCGAAAAACTCGCCCAGCAAGCGGTCGGTGCCCAGTTGACCGATCTCTCGCGCGACGAGTTCGCCGCCCTGTTGACCCAGGTCCTGCCGCAGGCGCTGCCGCAGCAGCACGTCCAAGCCGCGCTCAGCCCGCATGCGCTCAATGCCTACCAGGCTCTGGCCAAATTCCTGCTCCGCACCGGTGCCGCCATCCAGGGCGACGGGCTGCTCCAGGGCGTCAAGCTGGTACGCCAGCTGATGACCGAGCAGATGCGCCGCACTGGCATCCTCGGCGGACCGGACTACAGCGATCCTGACGACAAGCCGGCGATCCAGACGACATGAGGCCTGCCGGAATGCCATCGCCCGGCTCGACGCCGTGACGCTGTTCCGGCCCTGCATCGATATCCACGACGGCGTGGTGAAGCAGATCGTTGGCGGCACGCTGGTCGACGGGGCGCTGCCGAAGACCAATTTTGTAGCCAACGAATCGCCAGCGCATTTCGCCGCGATGTACCGACGCGATGGACTGACCGGCGGTCACGTCATCAAGCTCGGTAAGGGCAATGACGAGGCGGCGCTCAGCGCGCTTGCCGCCTGGCCCGACGGGCTGCACCTGGGCGGTGGCATCAATGCCGACAACGCCAAGCACTGGATTGAGGCTGGTGCCGAGAAGGTCATCATCACCTCGTGGCTGTTCCCGGACGCCCGCTTTGCCAGCGAACGACTCGCCGCCATCAGCGCAGCGATCGGACCCAAGCGATTGGTCATCGACCTGTCGTGCCGGCGCAAATCGACCGGCTGGATGGTTGCGATCGACCGCTGGCAACGGGTTACTGGCTTCGCCGTCGACGAGGCCAACTTGATGCGCCTGGCCGGTACGTGCAGCGAATTCCTGATCCATGCCGCTGATGTCGAAGGCCTGTGCAACGGCATCGACGAGGAACTGGTCGAGCGCCTCGGCCGCTGGTCGCCGATCCCGGTGACCTACGCCGGCGGCGCGCGCTCACTCGCCGACCTCGAGCTGGTCGAGCGCGAATCGCGCGGCCGCGTCGATGTCACCATCGGCAGCGCCCTCGACATCTTCGGGGGCAGTGGCGTCACCTATACCGATTGCGTGGCGTGGAACCGGGCGCATGCCTGACAAGCACCGGTGTAATGACTTGTTAGAGGTCCCTCGCTACCGCGAGTGGGTTGGGTATTTAGCGGTAAAGGCCAGCCTTCCCGCTATCAAAAACATCATGTCGATGAAGTAGTCGTTATTGCGATATCCGCGTGCGCGACTCTTCGCTGATTGGAACAGACTGTTGTAGCCCTCCATGATCGCCGATGTGATATCCGTTTGGAACCAGGACACGATGCCATCCCAGTGCGTGCGAATTGACTTGGCAGCAGAAACCATTGCCGGAAGTCTTGCTCTCTCGGACCACCGGCACCAGCGTTGTAGCTGATCGCTGCCGCACGCATAGGCCTCCTGGAATGCCAGCTTCAGTCTGTAGGCCTTGCCAGTCTTCAGATGAAGAGCAGGTAGTGATATTACGGCAACGCCTTTCTTCTGCTTCTCTGTTTGATTCTCCTCGTTGGTCACGAGCGACCAATGGTTCCCCTTGAGGAGTTGGTATTTCCATCCGCTCTCCTTCTGCTCCTCACGACGAGTCTCTCGAACAGCATTGACGATACGTTGAGTGACATGGAATCAATCGTATGTGAGCATCGCCTTCGGCAGGTATTTTTCGATTCCAGCGGTGAAAACAGCGGACATGTCACAGGCAGCCGTGGTGATTGCCTTCGGATTTCCGCCATGCTTGCGTAGATCGTCCGCCGCAGCCTTGATGCACGCCTTGCCCTTGCCCGGCACGGCAAACAGCACTCGCTTCTCGTCGAGGTCCACAGAGACCGTCACATAATCATGACCGAGCCGACCAGCGGTCTCGTCGAACGCCATGCGGCGAACCGTGCTGTGGTCAGCACGGGATCGTCCATCCTTCACGTGATGATGCACCATCCTCCAAAGTAGAGTATCGTTCTCCCCGACGAATTGAGCCACATGCTTCATGGCCATGGCCGGAGCGAGGAACAAGATGTGGCCTTCAAAAACGAAGCTGAACCCGCTTCCCGGTCGTGACCATGGCACTTCTATCTGGAGTACTCCGTGCTGACCGCATGACACGCGAGGCACCCGCGCAGTAATGTATGCTTTATGTTCAAAGAAATCCAAGTGGCGATAGGTCTTCTGCGTGGTATCGTGAACCGGACATGACTTACCGCATGTGGGACAGAGAAACTGAGATCCTGCCGGAAAATCCACGGCAAAATCGAGGCGGCGCACCTCCGCACTGAAGGAACAGGCGGTCACTTTCCAAGGCGCTGGGAGAGCCAAGGCCTTCTCAAAGATGTCCGTGTCGCGCATGCGCATTTCTCTGATAAAACCAACGCATTACAATGCGGCAAAGGCCGCCCGGCTTGCGATGAACAAGGCGAGACGGCAGCTGGTGGACCCTCCGTCCACCAGCAGTGGAAGCCCCTTTGGAGGGCTGCAACGGTGACGGACGCCGGGCGTCTACAATCAGCCTATTAAGCCATTAGCATCGACCCACTCGCTACAGCGCGGAACCGAAAGCAAAAGACACGCACTCTTTGTTAGCGTCTAGTTAGCCCACTACCTAGTAAAACCAAGTAATTCCAAATCATAAGATGATTTTCCCTTTAAATGAAACCTGAGTACCATATTAATATCAGACCATTTACCATCAATGGGCAATCTATGTCTATATTCATACATCTTCACGTCACCCGTTAGGTTGGGTGCTGCGTAATTGTTAATGGCCATAAATTCACAAACCCATTTGCCATTTGTCGCCTTCATTATTTCCGACACCATTCTATCCTTTGTCCATTTGCCATAGTCCTTACCGAACTTCCCTATCATCGGACCAAATTCACGATTTATCAGTGCAAACAAGATATCCTGTGCAGTCTTTTTACAAACTAACTGTGAATTACCTACGATTGTGATCAAGTTTTTTCTTTCATATGGGGGGTAACATAAAGCGACAAAGGAGAGTGCCCGACGTAGCGTGGTTGGGATGAACGGCGTGGATGGGTTAATGGAACGAACACCGAGTGCAGCGTCAAGAACTGAGCGGGGTGGCCACCCCATTGGAAACAAATGGTCTAATTCCTGCGAATTATTGGCCAAACGGGCACCTGTAAAGCAAAAGTTACTCGCTCTTTGTTAGCGTCTGGTTAGCGTCTGGTTAGCGTCTGGTTAGCGTCTGGTTAGCGTCTGGTTAGCGTCTGGTTAGCGTCTGGTTAG
>Ga0105046_10001019_pt1 | contig 41840 bp, 46 predicted proteins | sample MAT03_FD_78385 | JGI IMG/M metagenome (GOLD analysis project Ga0105046, IMG submission 78385) | Freshwater microbial communities from Lake Fryxell liftoff mats and glacier meltwater in Antarctica - MAT-03 (megahit assembly) | ecosystem: Environmental > Aquatic > Freshwater > Ice > Liftoff... | reverse complement strand
TGCCACATCAGCCACTCCAGCGCGCGGATGCGCCGCACCGGATCCTTGGGCAGAAACTGACCGCTCTTCTCGGCCAGATAGATCAGGATCGCGCCGGACTCGAAGATGCCGATGGGCTTGCCACCCGGGCCCTCGGGGTCCAGCAGAGCCGGGATCTTGTGGTTCGGGCTGAGTGCCACGAAGGCTGGATCGTGCTGCTCGCCCTTTGTGATGTCCACGATGTGGACTTCGTACGGCAGGCCCATCTCCTCCAGCGCAACGCTGATCTTGCGGCCATTCGGCGTATCAAAACTGTGCAGTTGCAGGGTCATGGTGAATGTGGCGCCAATGCTTCAAAAAGGTTCTTTGCCTGGCACTGCCGCCCCAGCAGCTCTTGCCGCCACCGCCGATTCGGCGGCGGTGGCGGAGTCAACTTTGGCGGGCCGGGCGATCATCAGTTGGCTCGCCACGGTGGCTGCCAGCAGACCCAGACCGATGAGGTCTGTCACCCAGCCTGGCTTGATCAGCACCAGCGCTGCGGCCAGCAGCATCACCCGCTCCCACCAACGGGTCGGGCCGAAGAAGAAGTACTGGTGCAGCCCGGCGGCCAGACACACCACCCCCACCGTGGCCGTGAGTGCGGCCAGGGTCACGGTCAGCACATCACCCATCAGCAGCAACGCGGGCGAAAACACAAACATGAACGGGATGATGTAGCCCGTCAGCCCGAGCTTGACGGCAGCCCAAGAGGTGTCCATCAAGCTGCCGCGAGAGATGCCGTTGGCTGCGTACACCGCCATCGCCACCGGCGGTGTGATCGCCGAGAGCACCGCAAAGTACAGCACAAAGAGGTGCGCTGCCTCGACCTGCACACCCAGCTTGACCAGTGCCGGCACCAGCAGCGCCACTTGCACGATGTAGGCCGGCGTGGTGGGCAGGCCCATGCCCAGCAGGATGCCGGCCAGCATCGTCAGCACCAGCGCCAGGATCAGCGAGTTCTGCGACAGGTCCAGCACCACGCCAGTGAACGCCAGCCCCAGGCCGGTCAGCGTGATGGTGCCGATGACGATGCCGGCACAGGCGCAGGCCAGCGCCACCACCAGCGTGTTGCGGGCGCCTGATTCAAGCGCTTCAATGATGACGCGGGGCGTGAAGGTGTAGCGGGTCGAAGCGCGCAGCCAGGTGGTGGGGATCACCGAGGCGATGCCGCACAGCGCCGAGAAAGCTGCGCTGCGCCCGCTCAGCAACACGGCCACGATCACCACCAGTGGCAAGAACAGATGGCCGCGCTCCAGCAGCACTTCTTTCATGCGCGGCAGATCGGCCTTGGGCAGACCCTTTAAGCCAATGCGCTTGGCCTCGAAGTGCACGGCCATGAACACCGCCACGTAATACAGCACTGCGGGCAGTATGGCGAATCCGGCCACCGTCAAATATGAGACACCCAAAAACTCGGCCATCACAAAAGCCGCAGCCCCCATGATCGGCGGCATCAGCTGGCCACCGGTGGAGGCCACCGCTTCCACCGCGCCGCTGAAGGCCGGCCGGTAGCCGGTGCGTATCATCAAGGGGATCGTGAAAGTGCCGGTGGTCATGACGTTGGCCACCGCGCTGCCCGACACCGTGCCGAACAGGCTGCTGGTGATGACGGCCACCTTGGCCGGCCCGCCGCTGGTGTGGCCGGCCATCGCCAGCGCGAAATCCATGAACAGTTGCCCAGCCCCGCTGCGCTCGACGAAGGCGCCAAACAGGATGAACAGCATCACGTAAGTCGCCGAGACATAGATCGGGATGCCGAAGATGCCTTCGGTGGTCAGGTACAGCTGGTCGAGCATGATTCCCACGCTCTGCCCGCCCCATGTCAACCCGTAGGCCAAAAAGACAAGCGCGGTGATGGGCAAGGCCCAGCCGGTGGCGCGGCGCGTGGCTTCGATCACCAGCACGATCAACGCGCCGCCAAACACGTAGTCGGCCAGCACCGGGTCGTCCACGTAGTACATGCGGTTGACGATGTACTCCAGGTTCAGGCTGGGGTACAGCGCAGCAGCGCCTGCGGCCAGCACCAGCAGCGCGTCGAACCAGCCCACGCGCTCGGCCCGGCCATCGCGCCCGGGCATCACCAGAAAAGCCAGCACCAGCGCAAAGGCCAGGTGCGAGCCGCGCATCACATAAGCGTCTGGGGGCCCGAAAAAAGCCACATAGAGGTGAAAGGCCGACATGGCCACCGCGATGACGGTGACCAGTCGCCGGCTGAATGCCGCAGGCAGCGCGAGCAAGAAGCTTCTCTAACGAAGGGCGGTCAGTTTTCGGTACGGATTGGCTGGCTCAGTTGACGCCCGCTTCTTTGTAAAAACGGACGGCACCCTTGTGCATCGGCACGCCGATGTCTTCGGCCATCATCTTGGGCGTGATGCCAGACATCGACTTGGTGATGGCGGCCAGGTCGGCCTTGTTGTCGACCATGCCCTTGAGCACCTTGTAGACCACGTTCTCGTCCAGATCGCAGCGCGCGATCATGTGGGTCGCATAGCCGATGGTCTGCACGTCAGCCGTCTGCTTGGGGTAGCTGCCGGCGGGAATGATCAGCTTGGTATAGCCGGGGTTGAGCTTGCGCATGGCCTGGAACTTGTCTTCGGGGATGCTGACGATGGTGATGTCGCGCGCCGAAGCCAGGTCCATGATCGAAGACGCAGGTACCGTGGTGCCCAGCGTGAAGGCCTGTGCGTTGTTGTCCTTCATCAGCGACACCGCATCTGTGTACGACACGTAGCTGACCCGGCTCATGTCCTCGTACTTCATGCCGTAGACCTGCAAGGCCTGCTGGCTGATGAACTCTGCGGTGTTGCCTTTGGGCTGCACGGCCAAGCCTTTGCCTTTGAGGTCGGCCAGCGATTTGATGCCCGAGTCGGCATTGGCCACGACCTGGAAATACTGCGGATACAACGTGGCGACGTTGCACACGTTGGCGGCTTTTTCTGTGAAAGGTGCGCGGCCAGCCACACCATCGACGGTAGAGATCGAGTTGGCAAAACCCAGGTCGGCCTTGCCACCGTCGACGGCCCGGACGTTGGCGATGCCGGCGCCGGGCAGCACCTGGACCTTCAGGCCTGCCTTGTCGCCGATATTGGCAATGGCGCCGCCCAGCGGATACCACGCGCCGCCTTGCGGGCCCGTCATCAGGCGCACTTGCTGGGCATGTGCTGCCATGCTGACGCCAAGCGCTGCAAACAGCAGGCAGGCGGTGTTGCGGATCATGCGGGGGTGGGTGTGCTGGGTCATGGGTTGTCTCCGGTGGGTTGTTTGAAAAACAGCGGCCTTGCGTTGTTTGCATCCTAGGCGCTGAATGGCTCTGTGCCATGTCGGCAAAACCCGGACAACCCCGACAACCTGGCCAACCTGGCCCACCTGGCCTCCAGCAAGCGACTCAGCCTCTCAGCCTCTGAGAACTCAGAGCTCAACGCCCGGCAGCCAAGGCGTCGCTCGCCAATCGCATGAATTCGGGTGTGGCTTCGTTGTCCAGCCAGCGCACCACCACCACGGCATCCAACGCGGGCTCGATCCAGGTGATGTGGCCGCCGGCGCCCAGCATGAAGCTGCTGTCGGCGGAGGCGCCTTCAAAAACCCGTCCCGCCGGGTTCAACCACAGCAGCCAGCCATAGAAGTCGGCCAGCGCGCAGGGCTTGCGCATGCGTTGCACCCATTGCGCCGGCAGCAATTGCTTCCCATGCCAAGCGCCGTCGTTCAGCAGCAGTTGCCCCAACAGGGCCTGATCGTCGCTGCTGATGCTGACGCCGCCGCCCCAATGCGTGCCGCCGGGTACCGTCGGCAACCGCTGGCCGTCGATCTCGACCCAGGCGCCGTCGTAAGCGGTCCACCGCCAACGGTTGCCGGCACCCAGGGGTTGCATCAGGCTCTGCTGCAGCACCTCTGCCAGTGGTTGCTTGAACAAGTGCAGCAGGGCCAGCGACAGCATGTTGATGCGGACATCGTTGTATTCCCAATAGCTGCCGGGGGCTTGCAGCGGCCTGGCGCCGCCCTTGGGGCCGCCGCTGGGGCGTGGGTCGTGCGAGACCTTGCGCCAGCGGTCGACCTGGTCGGGCAGGCCGAAATACTCGCCTTCCCACTCGCTGGTCTGCTCCAGCAGATGGCGCCAGGTGACAGTCTGGTTGTGAGGGCTGTCGAAACCTGCTTCGGGCACGCGCGCACACACGGGCTCTTCGACATCCGGCAACAAGCCTTGGCCATGCGCGACACCGGCCAGCAGCGCCAGGTAGGTCTTGGCCACACTGAATGTCAGCTCCGGCTGCGCTGTCTGGCCCCAAGCCGCGACGCGTTTGCCACGCTGCAACACCACGCCGCTGACGCCGCTGCGGGGCTGCACCGGGCCGCGCAAGCGGTTGAAGGGTGGGGGGTCGGTGTGGTGCACGCCCCAGGGCTGTTGTCCAGGGCCTGGCGGCTGCATCGGGTCGCGCGGCCAGGGGGTTTCATGGGCCAGAGCAAAAGCGCTGCAAGCTGACCAGACAGAGTCGTTCATCATCGAGAGCCCCTCACGGCCCCACGGCCAAGAATTCGAGGCCATTGAGCGCCAGCCCAGCCAGTTCCACGGTCACGGCATTGATCGGTGTTTCTGCGGCCAACAGGCCCAGCTCGCTTTGGGTCATCTCGCCGCGGTTCAGGATGCCGGCGTAAAAGGCCAACGAAGCATCGTCTGCAGGTGTGCCCACCACATTGAGGTAGACATGGCGCACGAACTGCGTGGCGCTGACCGGGCCGTTGCCTGCGCCGGCCAGTTGGGCAAACAGCGGATTTGTCACGCCCAGCGTGATCAACTCGGCGTAGCTCATGCCTTGGTCCAGGACATCCAGCACGAAGCCGACGATGCCACGGTCTGCGACATAGGCTTTTCCCAGCAGCGCGTTGATGGCCTTGGCGGCCTCGCCTGCGTGCCCAGCACCCGCGACGCCGCCCTGGTCGATGTCCAGCGCCAAGCCGATGTCGCTGAAGCGCAGCCGTTCGATTTGCACCAGCGTGTCGAGCCCTTCATTGGGTGAACTGACGGTCCAGCCGTCCGCCGCTTGGCTGACCACGGCGGCGCTGCGCGCTGCGCTGAGGTAAGCGCTGTCGATGCCTTCACCGCCGTCCAGGCGATCGTTGCCGGCAGCACCCAGCAAGCGATCGTTGCCGCGCTGGCCAGACAGCAGATTGTTGGCGGCGTTGCCGATGATCGTGTCGTTGCCGTCACCGCCCCAGGCGTTTTCGATCAGGGTGGCGGCGTCGATGCGCAGCTTGACGCCGGCGATCTGGCTGCCGCCGCCCGGCGTCAGGTTGATGTCGCTGGCGCTGGTGACGGCGGCAGCATTGAGGGTGTCGATGCCCCCCGAGTCTTGCAGCACCAATCGTTCGGGTTGCTGGGCCAAGGCTGTTCCGAACTCGTTGGTGTAGATGTAGTGGTCGCTGGTACCTGGCGCAGCGCCCAGCAGATTCAAGCTCCAGGACATCAACTGGCCAGTTCCGCCGGTGGTCGCGTCAAAAACCGCCAGTTGCCAGTTGCCCTGGCCGTTCTCACCGTGGCTCAGGACTGAACTGAAGGTGAAAGCGAGGTTGCCTGGCGATGTTCCGTAAGCACTGCCATCGCTGGGGCGGCTGAACAGCAGCCAGCTTTGTGTGCCTGCGGGCGAGGTCAGCAGCAGCGACAGGTCTTCGGGCCGTGTGTGGTTGATCGTCACCGTGAGCTCGGCACGCTCCACCGTGATGGCCTGGGCGATGTTCAGGCTCTGGAACAACAAGCCCTCGCCGTCAGGAATCACTGCAGCGGTGCTGGATGCCGCACTGAGCTGCAGCAGATTGGCCGAGGTCTTCGCTGCTGGCTGGATCGCCGACCAGCTCTCAGCCAGCCTGACCGCAGCCCGGGCGTCGACCACGCCAAAGCCCAGGTCGTGCGACAGGCTGTCAAAGTGCAGGCCACCGCCGTTCCAGTTCTTCGCGCCGTTGTAGGCCCACGTATGGTCGTTGACTGCGCTCTGGCGCGCGCTGTAGGCCAGGATCTGTTGTACATCCCGCCAGCCCAGGCCGGCGTTGGCCTGCAGCATCAGTGCCACCACGCCAGAGACCAGCGGGCCAGCCAGCGAGGTGGCGGTGACAGCGGCCCAGTCGCCGCCGGCATAGCCTGCAGCACCCACGCGGTCGGTGCTCAGCAATTGACTGAAGGGGTCGCTGCCTCCGCCGCCAGGCGCAGCCACCAGGATCGAGGCGCCAGGGGCGCTGTTGCCGAGCACCTGGCCGTCTGCGCCCGTGGCCGCCACGGTGACGACGTAGCGGCTGTTCTGCAGCCCGTGCAGGTTGGTGTTGTCCTGCAGCCCGAAATGGTTGCCGGCAGACTGCACCACCACGGTGCCCAAGCCGCCCCGGCCTTGGTCGGCCAGGTCTCGCAAAGCGCTCGCCACGTTGGCAAATGCTGGGGCCGCCAGGTTGTCGGCAAATGCCCAGGCTTGTGTGGTGTCGCGCAGGCTCGTGAAACCCCAGCTGTCGCTGAGCACATCCAGGTTCAGGCTCAGCGCTTGTGTGTAGGCTTGCGCGCTTTGCGCTGCCAGTTGGCTGAGCGAGCCGCTGGGCGGCGCATACAACGACACCAGGCTGGCGCCGTAGGCCACGCCCACAATGTTGGCGCCATCACGCTCGGCTGCGATCACCCCTGCCGCCGCTGTGCCCCGGTTGTCGGCAGCCAAGACGGGGGCACCACCGCTGTCGCCCGTGGCCGTGTTGCGCCCGGCTGCAGCCAGCAGCACGCCGTCCAGGTCAGGGTGCAAAGGGTCGATGCCTTGATCAAAGACACCCACCCGCACACCGGCCCCGGTGAATTGCGGCCACAGCGGCAGCACGTTGGCGCCCACTTCCGGATACAGCGCCCACTGGCGAACCAGCAGCGGATCGGCAGGCAGATTGAAAGGCGCGTCGTCGTCCAGGATCATTCCGTAGACACGAAAGTTGTCGCTGGCAAATCCGGCGGCGGCTGAGAAATCCAGATACAAAGCTTCGGTGGGCTCAAAACGATGGTCATTGATCAGCTCGACGCTGAAGGTGGCGCTGGTCTGCCCAGGCGCGAAATTGATCGTCTGCGTCTTCTGCACGAAGTCCGTCCGGGGCGCTGCCAAGCCCTCGCTGCTGGTGCTGACCCGCACCGAGGCAGGTCCTTCCAGAGCCTTGCTCAAGCTCAGGGTGAAAGTGATGCTGCCATCGGATTCACGCGCTTGCGGCAGGTTCGAGCGCAGCAGCGTCGGGGCATCGCGCACCGACAGGGTGTAGGTGCCCACGCCGCGGTCTGCCAGGTCCTGCACGTCCAGAAAGTATTGGCCCGTGCTGGCGGGTGTGAACAGAATCAGCGGATCGTCGCCGGTACCGCCACCCGTGGCAGTGCGCAGCAGCATGCCGTCAGCATCACGCAGGGCCAAAAAGGGTTGATCCACTCCCGCGCCCAAGGTGCCACCACTGCTGTTGGCACCGCGCAACTCCAGCGCGTAAGTCACGCCAGCTTGCAGGCTGAGCTGGAACCAGTCGCGGTCAAAGGGCAGCTCCAGCGCGCCAGTGACCGAAGCCCCGACGGCGACGCGGCCGCTGGTGGCCAGGTTGGCCGCGAAGTCGTCGGTGCTGGCAGGAAACTGGGTCGCCAGCAGCAGATAGCTTCCGGTGCCCAGTCCAGAGCGTTCTTCTACCGCCAGGAAGTAGATGCCGTCAGCGGCTGCGCTGAATGAAAAAGCCGGGTCACGGCTGCCAACGGCTTCTGCGGCGTCGCGCAGGAAACTGCCATCCGGCCCACGCAGCACCAGGTAGGCTTGGGCGCTGCCCGCACCCAGCGTGCCGCCGCCGCTGTTGGCGCCGCGCAGTTCGAACAGATACAGTCCACCGGCTGCGAGTTCGACCTTGAACCAATCGGCATCACCCACCGTTTCGATCTCGCCGTCCACCGCCGCACCCACAATGATGCGTGCGTTGGTGTTCAGGTCGCCTGCGTAGTCGTCTGCCATGAAGTTTTGTCAGGGGGTCGTCTGGTGAGGATTCGGAGCAAAGTCGCAGAGTCTGCGCCGGCTGGACCCACGGGCCTGATGCTGCCCGAATTTACACAGCCTGGCTTCCCCTCATGCAGGGAGCCTGTGTCTGATGCAGTCCGCGGCGCCAGCGCGCTCACCAGAAAGCCGGCGCACGGAAGGTTGTGATTGGTCAGTTTTTGCACAGCCAGCCCCGCTTGACGGCGGCGGGCAAGGTCAGTCAAGGCGACGCTGAACAAGTCCCCGCGAGTGTCCGCGCCCTGGTTTGGGATGGGCTGCAAGGCGCAAACCGCAGACATAGCCCGGGCTATGGCGAGGATTTGCAACGCCGCAGACCCCCCAAAGCAGGGATGCGGGCGCCGCGAGGGACTTGTTCAGCGTTGCCTTAAGGGGTGGCACTATGCTTGCATCACTCGAATGATGCGAGACTATCGTCGAGCGACCAGGCCATCATGAACAGCACCAATCCGCCTAAACCCCCGCCCAAATCCCCGCCAGCCTCAGACCCGAAGGTGGACAGCAACGCCCACGATGAGGTCGATGACGACGCGACTCGCATCATCACGCCCAGCGAGTCCGAGATGGCGGCACATCTCGTCGCCCAGATGGCGGCCAATCAGGCTGCGTTGGATGCAGCCAACAAGGCAGCTGCCAACGCTGGCCCGTACGTTGATGACGCAGAGGCCCGGACAGCAGTGCCAATCTCGGCGCAGCGAGCGGCTGAACTTGCAGCGATGGCCGCCGCAGCCCGCAGTGTGAACACCATGGCGTCCTCCAGCATGGGTGCTGGCTCTGGTTCGGATTCGAGCTTTGGCGCCAACCCCTATACCCATTCGGGGCACACCGACTTTGCCCCCACCCAGGTCAGCTCGCCCACGCGGGCCATTTCGGCCGCCACTTTTGAAGTGCAGGACGGCATGACGTTGCCGCAGCTGGGCGCCTCCGGGTCGTTGACCGAGGGTGGCGTGCGCCAGGTCGGCCGCTACCAGGTCAAAGGCCGCCTGGGGCGGGGGGGCATGGCCAGTGTCTACCGGGCGCATGACCCGCAGATTTCGCGCGACGTCGCGATCAAGTTCTTGCACGCTTCGTTGTCCGAGGATGAAGAGTGCAGGATGCGCTTCCTGCGCGAAGCCCGTGCTGCCGGCGGCTTGTCGCACCCCAACATCGTCGTGGTTCACGACGTGGGCGAGATCCAGAACCGGCCCTACATGGCCATGGAGTTGATCGACGGCGCGCCGCTGTCGGAGCACCTGGAAGCAAAAAAGGCGATGCCGCTGCGCAGTGTGGTGGTGATCGGCCTGCAACTGGCGCGTGCCCTTGAGTATGCGCACACGCGGGGCATCGTGCATCGTGACATCAAACCCGGCAATATCATGCTTCTGGGCGACAACCAGACCATCAAGGTGGCCGACTTCGGCATCGCCCACATGGACGACGGCAGCGGTGAGCAGCGCACGATGGTGGGCGCGGTGATGGGCACACCGCAGTACATGTCGCCTGAACAAACGCGCGGCGAAAAGGTGGACGGGCGCTCGGACCTGTTTTCTGCCGGCATCGTGCTTTACCAGATGCTGGCCGGTGAGCGGCCGTTCAAAGGCGACAGCATGGTCGCGGTGGTGACCAAGATCGCCACCGAAGATCCGCCGCCGCTGAACCAGAAGCGACCCGATGTCCCACCGGCGTTGCGGCGGGTGGTGGACCGCTGCCTGGCCAAGCAGCCGGCGCAGCGTTACCAGTCGGGGCGTGAAATGGCTGAGGCGCTGCAGAAAGTGCTCTCGGAGATCGACGAAGCTGCGCGCGAACGCGACAAGCCCCGCATCCTGCCGCTGCGTGTCAAGTGGGCGCTGATGATGGGCTTGATCGTGGCCCTGGTGATGGGCTTGACCTCGGCCGTCATCACGCAGCGCCAATACGCGGCCATGATGGGCCAGGCTACCGACTACGGCGCCTCGCTGGCCCGCTTCATTGCAGCGCAAAACGCGGCTGCGGTACTCGGTGAGGAGTGGTACGCGGTCGATGTGCAGGTGCAAGAGATCATGAAGACGCGCAACTTCGAGCGTGTCTCGGTGACCGACATGAGCGGCGTGGTCAAGGTTTCCAGTGTCGCGGCCTCGGTGGGCCAGCCGTTCCAGGCCGAGGGGGTCAAGCTGGCCAGCGTGGACAGTGCAGGCGCCGCAGTCACCCGCTACAGCAGCCAGGGTGAGGACATTCTGGGTTTTGAGGCTCCGGTACTGTTTGGCAGCAAACAGATCGGGCGCGTCACGCTGGGCATTGCTGAAAAGCCGCTGACTCAGGTGGCTAGACTGTCGATCACGCTGATGGTGGTGCTGGTGGTGGTGACGGTGTTGGCGGTGGCCATTGCGATGTATTTCGTAGCCAACTGGTTTGCCAAGCCGATCCGGCTGGTGGGCGAGTCGATGGCCGAGATCGGCAAGGGCCGCTTTGATCACCGCATCAACGAGGCGCGCAATGACGAGTTCGGCTTGCTGTTCAAGTCCTTCGACCAGATGGCAGCAGCGCTGCAGGAGAGGGCACCCAACGTGCCGGCAGCACCGCCGACACTGATCCCTGGGCAGCGGGCTTTTTCTGCCGGTGGCGCCGCCAACACGCCTCGCGGCCAAGGGGTCGGCTGATGGAGTCTCGTTGCTTGCTGCGCGCCGTTGGCCCTGCGCTTTTGGTTGCAAGCCTGACCGGCTGCGGCACGCTGGAGCCAGGCGCGAGCGCCACAGACTCGTCGGTCAGGGCCACTCCTCGGTCCGTGCCGGCGCCCCCGAGCGCGCCTGCGCCAGCTTTGCCGCTGCCGGCAAGCAGGGCCGCGACCGACCACTCCGGCGCCAGCGCCAGGCCCACCAGCATGCGGCCACTGCCGCGTGCCACGCCCGCTGGACAACCCTATCTGGGAGCTGAAGGCAAGGTTGCAGGCCACACCGATCGTGTACTGGTTTACCTGCCATCAGCCGGCGACAATCTGCGCGCCATCGCCTACCGGTTCCTGGGCAGCCAGGACCTGGCCTGGCGGATCGAGGACTTCAACGCGCAGGGCATGCAACTGAAGCCAGGGCAGCCGATCAAGATCCCACTGCAGAACATCAATGTAGGCGGGGTGCGAACCGACAGCTACCAGACCATCCCGATACTGTGCTACCACCGTTTCTCGGGGGGCCCCTCGAAGATGGTGGTCAGCGCAGCCCAGTTCGAAGCGCAGCTGGCCTGGCTGGCGCAGAACAACTATCAGGTGCTGCGCCTGAGCGAGCTGGAGGATTTTCTGGCCGCGCGCCAGCCTTTGCCCGAGCGTTCGGTGGTGATCACCATCGACGACGGCTACGAATCGACCTACCATCAGGCTTTTCCAGCGCTGAAGAAGTATGGCTTTCCAGCCACCTTGTTTGTCTACACCGACTTCATCGGCGCGCGAGATGGGCTGAGCTGGGACGAGCTGGCAGAGATGTCCAAATCCGGCATCATCGACATCCAGGCGCATTCAAAGACGCACCGCAACCTGGCCGACAAAGGCAGCAAAGAGACGGATGCCGGCTACCGCGCCAGCATCGAGTCAGAGGTGCAGCATCCCATGAGTCTGCTGAACCGTCGCCTGGCGGCTGCAGGTGTCAAGGTGCGTCACTTCGCCTATCCATTTGGCGATGCCAACGCGCTGGTGCTCGAAGCCATGAAACGACATGGTTACGACCTGGGCGTGACCGTCAATCCTGGAGGCAATCCTTTCTTCGCCGATCCTTTGATGTTGCGCCGGACCATGATTTTTGGCGACCATGATCTGGACGACTTCAAGGCGCGTGTGCAGACCCGCAGGCCGATAGGTGAGCCGTGATCGCGCTGTGCGTCTCAATTTCTCAATGCAACCTTGCTGTTGATCGATCCTTCCAATCCGCTGCTGCTTTGGTGATGGAGCCTCACCGAATCACCCTCCGCGCCCAGGCCGGCACCCGAGCGAAGCTGTGGCTTGCCTTGGCACTGGTGTTGGTGCTGTCAGGCTGTGCTACACGGGCACCTGAACCCGCTGCGCGGCAGGCGCCACCTGCCCTCCCCGCGCCAGCCCCGGCGCCTGCTGCCGCGCCCGACATCCGGCAACAGCCGCTGCTTGAGTTTGAACGCCAGCACCGTGATCTGGCCGCTGCCGCCGCCCGCCAGGGCGACTGGGCGGCGGCCGAGCAGGCCCTGGACGTGGTCATGGCGCTGCGACCGGCTGATGCTGCAGCGCTGGCCGAATTGAACCGCGCAAGGCAGATGGCTGCAGCCAGCTCAGCCCAGAACTTGACCGAAGCGCGTGCAGCACAGCGCCGGGGCGAAGCTGCCAAAGCCCAGCGTCTTTACCTGGATGTGCTGGCGCTGAGCCCGGACAACGCCGAAGCGGCTCAGGCCCTGCGGGTGCTGGAGCGTGAAAGGGTGCAGCGACAGCACCTGGGGCAGTTGTCGCGCAACTTCTTCACCCGGCCACCCGGCACCCCTGCCGGCTCGGCGCGCGCCATGGCCAGTGAAGGTGCTGCACGAGCGGAGATGGAGCATGCCGCCGTACTCGCCTCTCAAGGTGAAACCCAGGGCGCAATCGCCGTTTTATTGCCTTTGGCTACAGCTTCCAAGCCCGATCCGGCTGCCCGCGCGCTGTTGGCGGACCTGTATGTCAAACGGGCTGAAGAACTGATGCTCAGTGACAAAAAGGCAGCGGCAGAGGCGCTGCAGCGCAGTCTTCAGCTGGAGCCGCGACACGCCAAGGCCACGGCCATGCTCAGGACGCTGCGGGCCAGCGAGGGCGCTGGAACAAAGTCAATTCCCGCCACACCTGCAGGCATCACACGTCGCTGAACGCAGCGATTCAGAGGCGTGAGGCCTGCGCTCACTTGACCTTGCCGAGCTTTTCCTTCAGGCCCTGGACCTTCTGTTTCTCCAGCAAGGCGGTGCGGTTGTCGGGCTCGATCTCGAGCACCGCGTCCCAGGCCTTGATTGCGGCATCCAGATCCTGCTTGGCAAACGCTGTGCGTGCAGCCCGCGAGTGGCGGGCAATGTCGTCGGCGCGGCTCTTGGCGTTTCTGGCTGCCGCTGCTGCTTCGGTCACGGCTGCGGTAGGACGAACCGCAGCGGGCTGAGGCGCTGTGCCGGTTGCGCTGGAGGAGGGTGCTGGTGTGGTCGGGGCTGGCGTTTGTGCAGCCGGGCCGGGGGTCGGAATGGCAGGGGGGCTGGACGGGCTGGCAGTCGGGCTGGTAGACGGGCTCGAGTCCGAAGCCACCGAAGCAGGCGCTCTGCCTGGCACCCTGATCATCTGGCCACCCGCCAGTGTGCGCGGTACCTTGATGCCGTTGTAGCGGGCCAGGATGTAGAACTGGTGCACGTCGTTCAGGAAGCGCTGTGCGATGCGTGAGAGCGACTCTCCGGGCTGAACCCGGTAGTTGAAGTACTCGCGGCCCAGCACGACATTGGGGTCGTCCTGGATCTGCCTTTGCAGGCTCTGCGCCAGCCGGTTGTTGGGGTCTGATCGCAACACCTTGCTCAACACCTGCCCGGCTGATTCTTCTTCTCCCAACTCCAGAAACTCGATCGCCGCAGTCAGAGCACGTTGCGCTTCTTGTGGGCTGAGCACCGGCGGTGGAGGCGGGGGTGGCAGCGGCACAGGCACGGGCCGCGGTGCTGGCACGGTCACTACCGGCTGCGGCTCGGGCTGTGGAGCTTCAAGAGGCGGCTTGACAGCCTGCTGCGGTGGAGTCGCACAGGCTGCCAGCACCAGCAAGCTTGCACAGGTACCGATTCGGATGATGGGCGGGACGCGTGTTTTCACAGCCTTGAACAGATGCACCTCAACTGTACTATTGTCACGCCATTCTTGGATGCATGCGAGATCGATCGGGACAGATGCCACACGCGTGGACGTATTGACTGCGGATGATCTGACAGTGGGCAAGGATTTGTCGATTCTTGACAATCTGCAGCCGCTCAGCAAAGGGACATCAAGGTCCAAGCGGCCGGGCAACTGGCCAAAGGTCGTGCAAATTTGAAGTTCAGGCATGGGCACAATGGCCAGGGTGACTTTGGGTTGTTGCCCCTGGCCGTAGAGGCCGCGACGATCCAATACGACTCCAGCGAAGGTACTGAAGGATGGACGTGCCCTGCTTCATGATGCGGACTTTTCAAGCGTGCTTGCTGCCGCTGTCCCTATGACCCTGACCCTCATTGCCGTTTCACTGAACGAGCGACCCTTGTCGCAACCGATCACCGCCCACTTTGACAATCGAGGCGGCACGATCGGCCGCGCAGACCACAACACGATGGCCCTGCCTGACCCTGAGCGCCATGTCTCCAGGCTTCAGGCCGAGATTGTCGCCACCGGCGATCACTTCATGATCCGCAATGTGGGTTCAGCCAACCCGATCATGGTGGCGGGGCGCCCTCTGGCCAGCGGCGAATCGGTTTTGCTCAGCCACGGAGAAGAGGTGCGCATTGGCGGCTACCTGCTGCAGGTGGACACCCGAGGCGATGGCTCAGCGCTGGACATCACGCGTGGCCGCGCGATGCTGTCGTCGACTCTCACACCCAGCCCTGTAGCGCTCAGCGAAGGCCTGCGCCGTGCCCCTGTCGCGCCAGCAGCATCTGAGGCAATGGCCGCGACCTGGCCGCCCTCAGTTGCGCCGGCAGTTGGGCCTGCAAACACGCCTGCAGCGCCGGTGCCACTGCCGGCCGCCAAGCGGCAGGCACTGGCGCCGTCGCCGTCGCCTTCGCCGTCGCCTTCGCCCTTGGCGCCTGCTGGGGCAGCGCAGAATCCATTCGCCGACCTGCTGGGTGACGTTGCGGCGCCTGCAGCCGCGCCCGCCAGTGCGCGCGTTTCGGTCAGCGATGACCCCTTTGCTGACCTGTTCGGATCGCCATTGCAAGCCGGGTCGTCTTCACTCACGCCCAGGCCTGCCCCTGCCCCTGCCCCTCCCGCAACGCCTTCGGTCGCGCCAGCGCCTGAAGGCGCCGTTGGGACACCTGCGACTGCTGCCGGATTTGATCCTTTTGCTGATCTGATCCCACCTGCCGCAGGTTTGCCCGCCAAGTCCGCAGGTTTGGCGCCAGCGAGTGCCCCACCATCTGCCCGTTTACCTGATGATTTCGACCCCTTTGCTGATCTGGCGCCTGCAAAAGCGTCGTCCACGGGGCCTGCGACGCGGGATAACGATCCCTTTGCAGACCTCATGCCCCATGCGGCGCCATCCTCTATCGATGCCATGTTCGGGCTGGAGCCTCGAGATACGGATCCTCTGGCTGCTTTCATGGCGGGAGCCGCTCCTGCGGCTGCACAAGGTTCGCCTCCAAGTTCAGCTTCTGGCAGACTTGACGGTGGCAGCCGTCTCAGTGTGGATCCGATGGAAGCGTTGTTTGGCGACGCGGCGCCTGCGCCCGCCACTGCAGCCGAGTCAAACCATGTTCCGGCGCTGAAAACCGCCTTCTCGCCGCCTCGCGTTCGCTCCTCCGATTCACTGGGGTCAGGTGCGGCGGCATTGCCGCAGGCGGATGTTGCGCCGCAACCGGTCTCTGCCGCTGCCCCTGTGCGTGCAGCGAAAGCGGCGCCGCCGCAGCCCGCAGCCGCGCCCCCTGTTCGGGCGCCTGTTCTGGCGCCTGCAGCACCGCCGGCCCGAGTCGCCGCCACACCCCTGTCCGAGCTGCCAGGTCACGAGCAAGCGGCATTGCGCCTGTGGGCGGCCCTGTGCGAAGGCGCGGGTGTGGACATCCCGCTGCCTGCCGCTGATGCCGAAGAGCGCATGCACGAAGTGGGCCGTGTGCTGCGCAGTGCTGTTGATGGCATTCTGCGGCTGATGGCCGTGCGTGCCAGCACCAAGAGCGAACTGCGCGCAGATGTGACCGTGATCCAGGCTCGCGGCAACAACCCGCTGAAGTTTTCGCCCGACGCTGCTGCCGGCATCTCGCATTTGCTGCAGCCAACCGTCCAAGGCTTCCTGCCTGGCGCCGCAGCGATGGATGACGCGATGCACGACCTGGTAGGCCACAGTATCGGCACTGTCGCAGGCATGCGCGCTGCGCTCGGCGGTATGCTGGATCGTTTTGCGCCTGAAGAACTCGAGTCCAAGTTGACGACGCGATCGATGCTGGAGAGTCTGTTGCCTGCGACGCGCAAAGCCCGGTTGTGGGATGCCTATCTGCAGCACCATGGCGATATCCGCGATGACGCTCAAGACGACTTTCACAATCTGTTTGGCAAAGCCTTTCTGGCGGCCTACGACCAACAGATTGCTCAATTGCGCCGAACGGGCTCCAGCTGATGTTCAAGATTCAAGTCGCCAGTTGCAGCGAGACCGGTGCCCGCAGCCGCAATGAGGACAGGTTGAGGTTTGGTGCCTCTCGCATCGGCACCTTTGCAGTGCTGGCCGATGGGGCTGGCGGCCACAGCCGTGGTGAAGAAGCTGCAGAGCTGGCGGTGAACAGCCTTGAGCGCAATTTGCGCGACGACAGTCAGAGTTTTTCACCCGAGAACCTGACAGAGATGGTGTGTCAGGCGCACGCTGAGTTGCAGCGCCACCAGGATTCGGACAGCACTCAATCGCGTATGCACTGCACCCTGGTGGTGCTTTGGGTGGACTCAGCGGCAGAACGTGCGTTGTGGACCCATGTCGGGGACTCGCGGCTGTACCGGATTCGCCACGGCCGGGTGGATGTTGTGACGGCTGACGACAGCGTCGTGCAGCGTCTGCTGCAGGCCGGCGTGATTCGCGGCGATCAGGTGCGTGGTCACCCGCAAAAGAACCAGCTGATGGCAGCGCTGGGCATCACCGGAGAGGTGGAACCGCACACCGTGGTGCGCGCGGTGGAGGTGATGGAAGGTGATGCTTTTCTACTCTGCAGTGATGGCTGGTGGGAGCACTTTGAGCATCGCGCGCTGCAAGACGGCATGGGGCGGGCACTGACGCCACAAGCCTGGCTGGATCAGATGCGCGAGCAGGTGCTGGCGCAGAACAAGCCCCGGCAAGACAACTTCAGCGCGGTGGCGCTTTGGGTGGGTGACCCAGGGGAAGTGACTTATGCGGGTTTAGACGACACACAGCCCAGAGCTGGCCTGGGCCGCTGAGCCCACTGAAGCGCAAGCCTGGCCCGGCTACGCTGGCTTACCAGTTTCCAGCCAGCATGGCAGCGAAGTTTTCAGGGGGTGGCAGACCTGCTGCCACATTGAGAATCTCTTTGCCTGCTGTGTCGTGGGCGCTGCCCGCAGGGTTCAAGGGCCACCAAAAGCTCTTGTCGGCCAGCTGCTTCTGAAACTGCCCGGCGGCCAAACCATGGATCAGCTGCGACAGGCTGGCGCCGGCAGCAGCAGTGTGTTGCCACAAACCTGGGCTGTTCGGGGATGCCTTCAGCGTAGCGGGGACCGGTCCGCCGCCTGGCCAGGGGGGGGAGTTCTCCAGCGCCTGTTCGAAATTCTCGACGCTTGCGCTGTCTTCCAGCGTTGCCAGCGCCGCCGCTGCCGTGTGCGACCACCACAGATCCAGGTGGTCCAGGCCGATGCGGTCGCTGGGGGCCACTGGACGTGATTGAACCACCACCAGCGGGAAATAACGCCCGACGTTGTCGCAGCTGGGCATCAGCACTCCGAACCACCACTGTTCGTCGATCACGCCAGGTGCCCAGGCAAAGCGCCATACAGGCGCACTGAGGTAGACCTGTTGCCACTGCCCACCCAATTGCTCCTTGCTGGCGGCAACACAGGCCGACAACCAATCGTCACAGACCTGAACCCAAGTCGGCGGCAGCCTGCGCGAAGCGAAGTCCCCCTGCACAGCGATCTTGCCAAACCAACCGGGGGCTTGTCCGCGGGCCATTTCGCCTACAGACCGTTGGGACAAGAAAAGGTACGCATCTCGTTGAGCCTGAAAGGATTGCGTACGCTGCTGGCTGTGATGTCGAACACCGCCTTGCGACCATCGAGGTCAAACACGGCACGAAATTTTTCGCGCTCGCCGCCCGGCAAGAAGTTGACCCTTTCAAACAAGCGAAAAAGTGCCCAAGGACCGTCGTTGACCATGCCCGTGCCGCCCTGAGGCTGCACCATCACACGCACGACTCCGGTCCCACGGGGTCCCGGCCACTGCACGGTGGTCGGAATCTGTGGCCCATGGGCGTACTTGACGATCTGACCATCCACATCCAGAACGAACTCGGTCAGTGCGCGGTCCATTTCGACGGGCTTGAGTTCGATGCGTGTGCTGGCAGAGCTGCCACCCACGCCAAAAAACGTCTCGCGGATCACTTGCGCGCGCTGGAACTGAGGCAATGTGCCGACATCGGTCCCCAAAGGTGTGCCGTCCACGGCCCTGAAACTCCAGGGGCGGGTGCTGGTGTCGATGTACGGGTCCAATTTTTGCTGCATCTGCGCAAACTTGCCGTTAGGGCCAAAGAGCGCGGCGAAATCCGCCTGCGTGACTTCACGCGCCGAAGCGATGTCGAAGGGGTAGCGCCCGGTGATGGCTTGATTGCAGTACTCGCCGACCTGGGCCCGCACCTCGCGCGACAGGCTCTCGCGCAACTGCATCAGCGCCACCCTGGAGCTGGCGCTGCCCAGGTTGGCCAGCAGCGAGCGCACGGGCTCTGGCGCATTGGCCGCCTCGGCCTTGATCTGGTTGGGCAGAGGGGAGGGTGGGGGCGCGCCGCCGCCTTTGAGGGCAGAGTCCACCGCCGTCAGCAACACCTGCAACTCGCCCAGACGAGCAATCACGCCGTCCAATGGCGCCTTGCCACCCTCCGGAGCTGTGACGAGGCGGCGCAAAGACGCGAAGTCCTTGTCGTTGTCGACGATGCTTTCGATGCGTTCGCCAGCCACTGCAGCGCTGGCCTGCTTGCTGCCCACGGCACCCAGCACCCGACGCTGCAGCGCATCAGCTGCGCGCCTGGCGCTTTGCTCTGCGTTGTCGACGAGCCCTTGGCCTGCCAGCAGGGTCGTTTCGCGCGAGATCGCCTTGAGCAGCGGCACCAGTGGCGTATCGGGTGCAGCCAGAAAGCGGGCCCGTTCCACGGCTTGGCCGACATTGGTCACAGGCTGCAGCTTGATGTCCGCGATGAATGCCCGCCAGCGGTCGCGGTATTCGGTCAGGTAGAGACGACGCACGTCGTCAGTCATGCGGTCGTTCGTGACCAGGGCTGCTGCGCCGCCTTCGGTGGCCGGTATGCCGAGCACCCAAGACTGCTCTTCAGCCAGTTGCCGCGTGACTTCTCCGACCACCGACTGGAAGCCCTTGTGGTAAGCGTTGTAGCTGAACAAGCCTGGCACACCGCGCGTCAGCGGCAGCCCGCTTTCGCGGGTGAACACCAAGGGAGCGTTGCCACCGCCGGCTTTGGCCACGGTGAACTCGGGGAAGTCGCTGCCGAGCCCACGTTGGCGCAATCGGTTGTAGACCCGCTGCGCCAGGGGCACCGCAGAAAGCTCGGCTCGTGTGGCTGCGACCAATGCCTTGTCTTGCGGCAGCGGCGAGACGGTGGCGCCCTGAGCCAGCAACGCGTCGAGGTGCCGCGACAGCGCCTCTCGTTGTTCGGCGGTGAGCTCTCGGCCCAAGCGCACGTCCCAGTCGTTTTCGATGTGCGACTTCAGCGACACGACGTCAAACCGCGCCGGCTCATACATCATCAGGTAAGCCTTGAGCGCTTCGTATTGCGATTCGGGTTGATCGCCGGCGCGCAATTGCTCTTCCAGTCGGATGGCCAGGCGAGGCAACACGGCGTCCACCAGCATGCGGTCGTAGGCCTGCTGGGCTGCGCCGTCCAGCTTGCGACCCTGGTACAGGCCAAAGCCCATCGACCAAGGGACATCGGCATCGTTGGTCTGAGTCGTCTCTTCGCCAGTCTGCAGGCCGGCCACGGCCAGGCTGCGCACGGCGTTGAGGGCCGGCGTCAGCGGGCGCAATTCCGATGAGGCACGGTTCGGTGTTTCCTGCACCCCTTTGCGCACTCCTTCGACGCGGGCGCTGACCGTGTCGATGTACTGGCTGTTGTTGTGCCAACTGATGGCCCACAGGGTGCCCAGGCCGACGACGAGCAGCCCCAGAGCGGCATACCCTGCAAGCGCCATGACCCCGCGCCGGCGTTCCCAGCCCCTGTTGGTGCCGGCCACCCCTTGCTCGGCAAACACCACCTCTGTCAGCAGCCGCGAGAGGAAAAAACTCTTGCCGCTGGACTGCTGCGGGGGCAGCACAGCCTGCTCGAGCATGTAGCGGCGGGCCACTGCGCCCAACACACGATCGATCGGCGAGCCTTCCTGCGTACCGCTGACAAAGTACAGACCTCGAAGCATTGGCTTGGCTTCGAAGGGCGAGGGCGAGAAGACATCTTTGACGAACTCTTGCAGCAACTCGCGCAGCGCCGCAAACTGATTGGGGAAGCCGTAAATGCGGGCTCGTCGTTGGGGGTCGGATTCGGCCTGCAGGCGGTCGATCAGGCCTTCGTCCAAACGCTTGAGCAACAAATCAAACTCGCCGTCGAAGGCCTCCTGCGCAGAGGCGCCCTCCAAAGGCACGGTGTACCCCCAAGGGGTGGCGCGCTGCTCCTTGTCGAGCGAGGCAAAGGTCTCGCTGAAGCCCGACATCAAGTCGCATTTGGTGACCAGCAGATAGATCGGCAGGCGCACCGCCAACTGTTCGTGCAGCTCTTGCACACGGGCCCGCACTGCCTGGGCGTGTTTGCTGCGGTCAGCACTGCTCTTGGCCAGCAGGTCGGACACCGAAACCGTCACCAGCACACCATTCAGGGGTTGACGTGGTCTGGACCGCTTCAAGAGCTGCAGGAAGCCGCCCCAGGTCTTCTTGTCGTTTTCTGCGTCGCTGTCCTGGGTCACGAAGCGGCCCGCAGTGTCGATCAGCACAGCCTGGTCCGTGAACCACCAGTCGCAGTTGCGCGTGCCGCCGACCCCACGCACCGCTTGCTCACCCATGTGATCGGCCAGCGGGAAACGCAGGCCCGCATTACGCAAGGCCGTGGTCTTGCCCGAGCCTGGCGCACCGACGATGGTGTACCAGGGCAACTCATACAGGAAGCGGCCAGTCAGCTTTTGCTTGAGGTTGCCCCAGGCGGACGTCTTTCTGAGGCTGACACCGCCTTCCGCGGCGCCAAAGCGCGCCTTCTTCAAAGTCTGCAAGGCGACTTCAAAGCGCTCTCTTACGGCAGCCATGTCCGCACTCTCAGCCGCTGCAGCGGGCCCTGCGCCGCCCAGCGGAGCAGTCATCAATTGCTCGACCACCTTGCGGTTGCCGCGACGTGCGCGCCAGGCACGCCAAGCCACCGAAGCGAGGGTGACAATCAGCACCAGCGCGGTAGTCGTCCAACGCGAAGTGGCGCTCTCCAGCGGCCGCCAGTCGGCAATCGCCAGCATCGGTCCGATGATCCACACCGCCGCCAGTAACAGCACAATCAGGACCAGCAGCAAGGTCCAACGGTTGAACATCAGACCAAAGATCTTCTTCATGGCTTTTCAGTAACTCGGAGGTCCATCAGCAATGACGAGGTGATGCAGGTTGGCGCTAGCGTGAGGCTGCGGGTTGAGGTGCGGCGGCGGCACCTGCGCCTGAGACCGGGCGCGTCGCTTCGGGGCGGCCAGTCAGCAACATGATCTCGACCCTGCGGTTGAGCGCACGGTTGGTGACACTGTCGTTGGGTGCTGCAGGTTCTGCGTCGGCACGGCCTTCGGCGCGCATTCGCTCAGCTGGCAGCCCTGCTTGCGCCATCAGCTTCATTACTTCGCGCGCGCGCTCGTCCGACAGATGCCAATTGGACGGAAAGCGCAAGGTGCGTATGGCCACGTTGTCGGTGTGACCTGTGATCAACACGGGCCCAGGCACCCTGACCATCGCCTGGGCCACACGCTGCATCAGCGCTTCCCGGTCGGCTTCCAGTGAGGAGCTGGCAGGTGCAAACAATCCATCACCGCGCATGACCACCACACTGCGATCGACTTCATCCCGAACTGCCAGCAAGCCGGCCTTGATGTCTGATTGCAGAAACTGGGCCAGCCGCGGTTGAGGTGCCGGCTGTGCCGTGGGTGTGACAGGGGGCGTCAGCCGCAGACCCTGAATCTGCGTGTAGACAGGGTCGGACCGGCCGCTCAGCGACCAGGAGAAAGCAGCATAAAGGCCGCCCAGCAACAGCAAGCAAAGCGCGCCCATCACGGCCAGGGGCAACCAGCCCAATTGCTTGCGGCTCGTCGCCGGTGCGCCTTGCCAGTGCTGGGCCAGCGCTGCAGGGTAGGGGCCACGTTGCTGGGCGAGCAGTTGTGCCAGCCGCGCGCGCACGGCGTCAAGTTGTGCGCGGCCACCTTCCACGACCCTGTAGCGGCCCTCGAAACCCAGCGAAATGGCGGCGTAGATCAACTCCAGCAAGTCGCGGTTGTCCTGAGGCTTTTCCGCCAGTCTCGCCATCAGCTGGAAGACTTTCTCGCCGCCCGAACTTTCATTGTGAAACTCCACCAGCAAGCTGTGTCTGGCCCAGGTGCCACCGCCTCCCCAGGGCGTGTCGGCGGCCGCCTCGTCCAACATCGTGCACAACACGTAGCGGGCCGCCATCACACGTTCAGGCGCCACGCCGCGCGACTGCGCAGCGGTAGAAAAGTCGCGCAAACCCTGGACCAATTGAGCGCGCAAATTGTCCGGCGACGACATCTGTTTGGCGTGGCGCAGGCGCGGCACCAGCATCAGCAAGGGATTGGCAGCCTCCAGCAGCGGGTTGATGCCATGGGTGGCTGCTGCCGGGTTTGCCTGAGCCTCTGAAAAGACCTGTGTTTGAGTGCCGGACCGCGCGCCTTGCCATCCGCCGGGGCTGGGCTTGACGAAAGTCCTTTCGCTTGAGCCTGCGCCAAAGGGGTCGTCGAACGGGGAGGGATCGTTGGCCATCTTGGTGTTCGTGTCTCAGCCCGGTGGGGTGCTCGGCGCGGTCGGTGCCTCAGCTTTGCCGCACGGCCCAGAGTTCCAACTCCAGTCCGGGAAAATCGCCGCCGACGTGCAACGCAAGGTTGCCCGTTCGCTCAAGCTGTTTCCACAACTCGCCCTGGCGGTCCAGCTCGAAGTAATGGCTGCCGGTGTGGAAAGGCAGCTGGCGCGGTGCAACGGCCAGGCTGCGCATCGTTACGCCAGGCAATTGCTGGTTGACCAGATCCCGCAGTCGTTCCACTGGGCCCAGCTTGGATTGCGCAGGAAAGCGCGAGCGAACCTGATCTGCAGGCAGTTGCGAGCGCACGGCCAGCACAAAGCCTGCGGTGCGCAGCAACTCTGCGTCGTTGACGGTTGCTGTGCGCACGCCATGCGAGCGCTCTATCAGTTCGATCTGGATCGCATGGCGCTCGATCACAGCAGACAGCAACTCCCGCAAGTCCTGCAGCACTGGCGCGAACACGGCGTGCAGCTCGTCGTGTTTGTAGATCGGATACTCACGTGGATGGCGCTGGGTCGACGAGAAGGTGGCCAGTTCACCAGCCAGCTGCACACAAGCCATATACAGCGGCCAGGGGTGCACGCTGGGCGCACCTGCGAACTGACGGAGCTGCGGCTCGGCACGATTGAGCACCAGCAACATCATGAAGTCGGCGATCTCCGAGACCTCTCGGCCCAACTGGCCCATCTGGCTGGCCAAAGTGCGCGCCCTCTGCTGTACCAGGCCATGCAGCAAGGTTGCAGTCGCGGAGAGCTGACCACTTGCTTCAATTCTCGTTTGGGGCGCGATGTAGGCACGCTCGAGCACGACCTGACCGTCGTTGCGGCGTTCGCTGACACGCGCCACACCCAGGGCCGAGTAAGCATCAGTGAGATCGCGCTTGCGCAAGAAGCGGAAGTTCACTGCGCCAGTCTGGATGGGCTCCGGGTCGTCGCTGGCGTTGGTGTGGTCGCGCAAGTCGAGATCCTGGACCTTGTACCTGCTGATGACATCTGCGGCGCCGTCGCCAAAGTCGGTTTCAGTGACACCCGACCGGCCTACGGGGGCTGCCAGATAGACGATCTCGGACTGCAGGTCCGCTGCAACTTCGTAAGGGGCTGGCAGCGGGTCGCTGTCAGCCATCGAAAATGGTGTGCCATCGGGCAAAACACCGCTGGCTCGACTGAGTGCCAGACGACCCAACGCCAATTGCGTTTCATCGATCACCAGTTCTTTGAAGCCCCAGGCATGCACTTGGGAGGCGCGCACACGGGTATCCAGCAACTGCTCGAAGTAGCGGGCCTCGTGCTGAAAGTGATGCGGCTGCAGGAACATGCCCTGCGACCAAATGACCCGGTGTGATCCACTCATACGCCAGGCCCGTAGAGCACAAACCACCACCCACGAAGGTGCAGACAGCCGGCGCGTCTGGACTCATGCTGGTGGTGCCGCAATCGCTGCACCTTAGCGTTTGATTTGGATCGAGACAACAAGAGCATCGGCTTTGACCGTCAGTTGCTGGGCCGCTCCAAACTCCACCGGACTGATGGCACGCCAGGTAGCGCGCTCAAGGTCTCGGTAAGCAGCAAAGACAGCGACAAATCGGGTTTCTGCATTCAGCTGTTTGTTGACGGGCCGGCTTTGACCCGGCTCAAGAGTCATCTCCTCGCTGGCCAGCACATCGGCCCCGAGTGTGGCTGCGGACGACTGAAACAAGGCCATGAAGTCCGCAGAGTTGAAGGCCGCCGCCGACTTCAGCTCGTAAATCCGTATCCGCAAGGGAGACGGGCGTTGGCTGACGCTGGGATTGACGTCCGCAGCAGCCTGGATGGTCCCTGTCACTGACGTGACTTTTGGCTTTGGCGGGCTCGAGCAGGCCACCAATGCAGCCGAGAGCAGGACAACCGGCACGCAGGCGAGAAGCCTAAAGTTCTGGAATTTCTTGGAAAAGTGCGACACGCTGAGATTGTGGCTTGAAGCCTGTCAAGACGGATGGACAGAATAGACAGCCCGGTATCCCGCTTTGCGTGACTAAGGTAATCCGTCCAGGCACCCTGGAAGATTAACGCCATTTGCAGGGCAGTGCAAAAGAGCCGTGCGCGGCACACTTCACAAAAACATGCGCTGTGGGGCCAAAAGGTGCCCTGGCACGCGTCTTGTCAAGCGGGTTGCACCTCTCCCATCGCCAGACAGGTAACCGGCGCAGAATCAGTCCGGATCGAGGGCGACGCTGAACCGGTCCCCGCGAGTGTCCACGCCCTGGTGCGGGGTGGGATGAAAGGCGCAGACCGCAGACATCGCCTGGGCTATGGCGAGGATTTGCAACGCCGCAAGCCGCCCAAATCAGGGATGCGGGCGCCGCGAGGGACTTGTTCGGCGTTGCACGAAGTGTCTATTCGCTTTTGTCAGCCGTCCCGCTGTCTTCGGCCGTTGCTTCAGGCCGGTCCAGCAACTCCACAAAAGCCATCGGTGCGTTGTCACCGACGCGGAACCCCATTTTCAGGATGCGCGTGTAGCCGCCTGGACGGCTGGCGTAGCGCGGCCCGAGTACCTCAAAAATCTTGCTGACCACGGCCCTGTCGCGGGTGCGGTTGAAAGCCAGCCGCCGGTTGGCCAACGATGGGTACTTGCCCAAAGTGATCAGTGGCTCGACCACGGAGCGCAGCTCTTTGGCCTTGGGCAGCGTCGTTTTGATGGCTTCGTGCGTGATCAACGAATTGCACATGTTGCGCAGCATCGCCAGGCGGTGCGAGGTGGTGCGGTTGAGTTTGCGGGGGCCGTTGCGGTGGCGCATGGTGAAGGGTCCTGTCTGTTGTGATGACAGCTGGCCGTATCAGGTACCTGCTGCGGGTCGAAGCCGGTCCGCCTTGTGGACGGTGCCTGCCTCGCCATGCAAACGCACAGCCCCGAAGGCTGGACGGATGTTCTTCTATTGAAGCCTCAGGGGCTGTGCGCAGAACTGGGCTTCAGGGGGTGACACTCAATGATCCGCGCATGTCCCACATCATGGAACTTAGCGCTTCTCCAACCCTTGCGGGGGCCAGTTTTCCAGCCTTGCGCCCAGAGTCAAACCTCTGGAGGCCAGAACTTCCTTGATCTCATTCAGGCTCTTGCGGCCCAGGTTAGGCGTCTTGAGCAATTCGGTTTCTGTGCGCTGGATCAGGTCGCCGATGTAGTAGATGTTCTCGGCTTTCAGGCAGTTGGCTGAGCGCACGGTCAGCTCCAACTCGTCCACCGGGCGCAGCAGGATCGGATCCGGCGGATTCGGACGCGGATCAGGTGCAGAGCGGTCTGTCAGTGGACCCGGATCGATCTGTGCGAAGAACGCGAGTTGTTCGACCAGGATGCGGGCGCTTTGGCGGATGGCCTCTTCGGGCGGGATCGAGCCATTGGTCTCGATCTCCATCACCAGCTTGTCAAGATCGGTACGCTGCTCGACACGGGCGTTCTCCACCGCATAGCTGACACGACGTACGGGCGAGAAGGAAGCGTCCAACACGATGCGGCCAATGCTCTTGGTCGGCTCGTCGCCAAAACGACGCAGGTTGCCGGGGACGTAGCCGCGGCCTTTCTCGACCTTGATCTGCATGTCCAGCTTGCCACCCTGCGCCAGGTGGGCGATCACGTGCCCCGGGTTGACGATTTCGACGTCGTGGGGCGTTTGAATGTCGGCTGCGGTCACCGGGCCTTCGCCCTCCTTGCGCAGCACCAGAGTGACTTCGTCGCGGTTGTGCAGCTTGAAGACCACGCCCTTGAGGTTCAGCATGATGTGCACCACATCTTCCTGGACTCCGTCGATGGCGGAGTACTCGTGCAAAACGCCCGCAATCGTGACCTCGGTGGGGGCATAGCCCACCATGGAAGACAACAGCACTCTGCGCAGGGCGTTGCCCAGGGTGTGGCCGTAGCCCCGCTCGAAAGGCTCAAGGGTGGCCTTGGCGCGGTGGCTGCCCAAAGTTTCGATTTGAATGGCCTTGGGCTTGAGTAGTGTGGTTTGCATGTATTTCCGTAGTTCCTGTCAATACCCTCGGTTCGTTACACCGATAAGGCTGATGGACCGCGCCGGGTCAGAAGACGATTGCCGCGCACCCGACACGCGAGGCAAAACCTGGACCGCCCGAAGACTCGGGCCGTCCAGGTTCAGGCTCAACGCGAGTACAACTCGACGATGAGCGCTTCTTTGATCTCTGCGCCGTACTGGTCGCGGTCGGGTGCCTTCTTGAAGACACCTTCCATCTTGGTGCCATCTACTTGCACCCAGTCGGCCAGTCCGATGGACTGCGCCAGCTTCAGGGCATCGACCACGCGCAACTGCGCCTTGCTCTTCTCACGCAGAGCCACCGTGTCGCCGGCCTTGACCTGGTAAGAAGGGATGTTGACAACCTGTCCGTTGACGCTCAGAGCCTTGTGCGAAACCAGTTGCCTGGCTTCGGCACGGGTCGAGCCAAAGCCCATGCGGTAGACGACGTTGTCCAGCCGGCATTCGAGCAGCGACAGCAGGTTTGCGCCGGTGTTGCCTTTGCGGCGTGTGGCTTCTGCAAAGTAGCGGCGGAACTGACGTTCCAGCACGCCGTACATGCGTTTGACTTTTTGCTTCTCGCGCAGCTGCAGACCAAAATCAGAGGTGCGTGAACCGCTGGTCCGACCATGTTGGCCCGGTTTGCTGTCAAATTTGGACTTGTCACCGATGGCGCGCCTGGCGCTCTTCAGAAACAGGTCTGTGCCTTCACGGCGAGATAGTTTGGCCTTGGGGCCGAGCAGACGTGCCACTTGTTATCCTTACTTGGTGTTTTCTGGCGCGGCAGACAACCTGACCCTGGAGGAACTCAGGATACGATTGCCCCGCGTGAGTCTTTCGGCACCCAGCCCCATCAGGGTTGCGGTAGTCCTACACAGACGGTGGGCTTGATAAAAGCTGAATTCACAACGCGATGATGCGTGCCTGAAATGCTGACTGATTGATCAGACTTTCGAGGGCAAAAGAGCTTGCAAAGAACCCACGAGTATAGTGCAAACACCTAACTGCTTGCGCTTGGCGTTCTTTTTGGCCGATCGACCCCAAAGAGACCCGCAGCACCGGCTCAAATCCGCCGACGCTTCTGAGGCCTGCAGCCGTTGTGCGGAACCGGTGTCACGTCGCTGATCGAGTTGATCCGAATGCCCAGCGAGGCCAGTGCACGCACGCTCGACTCACGGCCAGGTCCCGGGCCTTTGATCCGTACGTCCAGGTTTTTGATGCCTTGCTCTTGGGCTGCGCGACCTGCAACTTCAGCAGCGACCTGCGCTGCAAAAGGCGTGCTCTTGCGTGAACCCTTGAAGCCTTGACCACCGCTGGAGGCCCAAGCCAAGGCGCCGCCCTGGCGGTCGGTGATGGTGATGATGGTGTTGTTGAACGAGGCATGCACGTGCGCAACGCCATCCGCAATGTTCTTGCGGATCTTCTTGCTCACGCGGCGTGCTGCGGTATTGACGGGTGCCTTGGCCATATGGTGTCTCTCTCTTTAATGGTGCTGCAGCTTACTTCTTCAAAGCGGCCGCACCTTTGCGCGGGCCCTTGCGGGTACGGGCGTTGGTACGTGTACGTTGGCCGCGCACGGGCAAACCACGGCGGTGCCTGAAGCCGCGATAGCAACTCAGATCCATCAGCCGCTTGATGTTGATCGACAACTCGCGGCGCAGGTCGCCCTCGATCGTCATGCGACCAATTTCGTCCCGGATGCGCTCAAGATCGGAGTCGTTCAAATCCTTGATTTTCTTGGAAAACGGAATGCCCACGGCCGTGCAGATCTTCTGCGCAGTCGGGCGACCGATACCGTAGATCGAGGTCAAACCAATCTCGGTGTGCTTGTGCGGCGGAATGTTGATGCCGGCGATGCGTGCCATGGGAATCCTTCAGTCTTGCAGTCTGCCCGCCGCTGTTTGGCAACGGGACTTGATGGGTTTGCTGCCCCTCAGGGCTGCATTCACACCAGGCGTTCTCAGCCTTGGCGCTGTTTGTGTCTCGGGTCTGTGCAAATCACGCGGACCACGCCGTTGCGGCGGATCACTTTGCAGTTACGGCACATCTTCTTTACTGAGGCGGCGACTTTCATGGTCTTCTCCGTTCTGGGTTCATTTGGCGCGGAAAACGATCCGCGCCCTTGTCAAATCATAGGGGGTGAGTTCAACCGTCACTTTATCCCCGGGCAGGATCTTGATGTAGTGCATACGCATCTTGCCGGAAATATGGCCCAACACCATGTGACCGTTCTCCAGCTTGACGCGGAAGGTCGCGTTGCGCAGATTCTCAAGAATCTCGCCCTGCATCTGGATGACGTCGTCTTTGGACATGTCAACGATCGCCCAGGAGGCAGGCAGATGCCGGCGCAACCCTGGGGCGGTGGACGAAGCAAGCGTAAGTTGTATACATATTCAGCTCGCCTTGAAGTTGGCCTTCTTGAGGAGCGACTCGTACTGCTGGCTCATCACGTAACTCTGTACCTGAGCCCAGAAGTCCATCGTCACGACGACGATGATCAGCAAGGAGGTACCACCGAAATAGAAAGGCACGTTGTACCTGAGGACCAAAAACTCGGGCAACAAGCAGACTGCCGTGATGTAGACGGCTCCGGCCAATGTCAAACGGCCCAGGATGCGATCGATGTGTTTGGCCGTCTGATCTCCTGGACGGATTCCCGGGATGAATGCGCCACTCTTTTTCAGGTTGTCTGCAGTCTCCCGGCTGTTGAACACCAGCGCGGTGTAGAAGAAGCAGAAGAAAATGATCATCGCGGCGTACAGCAGCACATACACCGGTTGCCCTGGCGACAGCGCACCCGATAGATCGCGTAGCCAGCGCATGCCTTCACCGGTCGCGAACCACCCTACCACCGTTGCCGGCAGCAAAATGATCGAGCTGGCAAAGATGGGTGGGATCACGCCCGACATGTTCAGCTTCAGCGGCAGGTGCGAAGACTGACCCCCATAGACCTTGTTGCCCACCTGTCGCTTGGCGTAGTTGACCAAAATCTTGCGCTGCCCGCGCTCGACGAACACCACCGCAAAGGTCACAAAAACCACCAGCGACAGGATGAACAGGCTGGCAGGGATGCTCATCGCACCGGTACGCACCAGCTCAAACAAGCCACCCATCGCAGAGGGCAGGCCCGACACGATGGCAGCAAAGATCAGAATTGAAATGCCGTTGCCCAAACCACGCTCGGTGATCTGCTCACCCAGCCACATCAAGAACATCGTGCCGGCCACCAAGCTCACCACGGCAGTCATGCGAAAGCCCATGCCTGGCGCCAATACCAGACCTTGCGAACCTTCGAGGGCCAATGCAATGCCAAGACTTTGAAAGATCGCCAGCACCAGCGTGCCATACCGCGTGTACTGCGTGATTTTGCGCCGGCCGGATTCGCCTTCTTTCTTGATCGCCTCCAAGGTCGGCACCACGTAGGTCATCAGCTGCATGATGATCGAGGCGCTGATGTAAGGCATGATGCCCAGAGCGAACACCGTGAAGCGCGACAACGCACCACCACTGAACATGTTGAACAGGTTCAGGATGCTGCCGCTTTGGCTGCGAAAGAGCTCTTGCAGCGCATTCGGATCGATGCCGGGTACAGGAATGTGCGCGCCGATCCTGTAGACCACCAATGCCAACAGCAGAAAGACGATGCGGCGACGCAGGTCGCCGAACTTTCCGCTTTTCGCGATCTGGTTTGCTGAAGTGACCACTAGAAATCTATCCTGGCGCCTGATTCAAGCGGACGCTGCAGCAGCAGCTTTCTTACCAGCTTTGCGAACGATGGCCGGAATCGCTTCCAGCGTGCCGCCTGCAGCTTCGATGGCCGCCTTGGCACCTGCAGTGGCGCCCAGGCCACGCAGCGTGAGCTTGCGGCTGAGTTCGCCGGATTTGATCACCTTGACATGCTTGACCAGGCCACGCACCAAACCTGCGGCTTTCAGACTGAGCAGGTCTATTTCGGTCGCTTCCAGACCTTGCAGGTCGGCCAGCGTCACTTCGCCGTTGTACTTGAGTGAAGCTGACTTGAAACCACGCTTGGGCAGGCGCCGCTGCAAAGGCATCTGTCCGCCTTCGAAGCCCACTTTGTGGTAGCCACCGGCGCGGCTCTTTTGACCTTTGTGGCCACGGCCGGCTGTCTTGCCCAGGCCCGAACCAATGCCACGTCCGACACGGCGCCTGGCATGCTTGGAGCCAGTCGCTGGCTTGATCTTGTTCAGTTCCATTTCTCAGGCCTCCTGCCGGGCCACCCCGAGGGCAGCTTGCGCCACCACCTGCGGCAGCAAACGATTGAGAGCGCGTGGGCTCATTGAATCACCTGAACCAGGTAATCCACTTTGTTGATCATGCCGCGCACTGCCGGGGTGTCTTCCAGCACACGCTGGCTGTTGAGCTTTCTCAGACCCAGCCCACGCACAGTCGCGCGGTGCGATGCACGCGTGCCGGCCACGCTTCTGACAAGCTTGACAGTGACGGTTTTTTTCTCTGACATGTCTGCTTCTTTCGAAAATTCTTGGCTTGGCTGGACCAGGTTCAATTGAACAGATCTTCAACCGACTTGCCGCGCTTGGCCGCAATTTGCGCTGGCGTGGTGGAGCGTCGCAAGGCGTTCAGGGTGGCGCGCACCATGTTGTAGGGGTTGCTCGAGCCCAGACTCTTGGCCACGATATCGGTCACACCCATAACTTCGAAAACCGCGCGCATCGGGCCGCCGGCGATGATGCCGGTTCCGGGGGCTGCAGGCGCCATCAACACTTTGGCAGCGCCATGCTCGCCACGCACGTTGTGGTGGATCGAGCCGTTCTTCAGGCTCACCTTGGCCATGTTGCGGCGTGCCGACTCCATTGCCTTTTGCACCGCAACAGGCACTTCCTTGGCCTTGCCCTTGCCCATGCCGACGCTGCCATCGCCATCGCCGACCACGGTCAGTGCAGCAAAACTCAACGTGCGGCCACCTTTGACCACTTTGGTGACGCGGTTGACCGCAATCATCTTTTCTTTCAGACCGTCGTCGTTGGCTTCGGCCTGCGCGCGGGGGGTGAACTTTGCCATCTTTATCTTCCTTCGCTGCCCACAGGGGGCTCAGAACTGCAGGCCAGCTTCGCGCGCTGCTTCAGCCAACGCCTTCACGCGGCCGTGGTAGGCAAAGCCGGACCGGTCGAAAGCGACGGCTTCGACGCCTGCAGCTTTGGCCTTGGCTGCAATGCGCTGACCGACCAGCGAAGCTGCCGCCAGGTTGCCGCCCTTGCCGTCGCCACCCAGCTGTGCCCGCACTTCTTTCTCTGCAGTCGAAGCGCTGGCCAGCACCTGGGTACCGTCGCCAGAAATGATCGAGGCGTAGATGTGCAGGTTGGACCGGTGCACCGCCAGCCGGACCTTTTCCTGCAGGCCGATGCGTGAACGCGTCTGGCGTGAACGACGCAAACGCTGCTGCTTTTTGTTGATGCTCATGGCGTCGATCCTTATTTCTTCTTGGTCTCTTTCAGACTCACCCGCTCGTCGGAGTAGCGGATTCCTTTGCCTTTGTAGGGCTCGGGCGGCCTGAAGGCGCGCACCTCGGCGGCGATCTGTCCCACCGTCTGGCGGTCAGCGCCGGAAATCACGATCTCGGTCTGCGTGGGGGTGACCACCTTGATGCTTGCAGGCATCTCTTTGACAACGGGGTGCGAGAAGCCGATCTGCAGGTTCAACTTCTGGCCACTGACCTGGGCGCGAAAACCGACGCCGACCAGGTTCAGCTTGCGCTCGAAGCCCTTGGTGACACCATTGACCATGTTGGACACCAGCGCACGCATCGTGCCGCTCATGGCGTCGGCTGCGGTTTCCTTGTTGGCAGGCGTGAAACTCAACCGGCCATCTTCGCACTTGACTTGCACCAGTGGGCTCAAGGCTCGACTCAAACTGCCGTTGGCGCCCTTGACGGTGATCTGGTCTGCGGTGAGCGCGATGTCCACCCCCTTGGGCACGACGATCGGCATCTTTCCTACGCGGGACATGTTCTTGCTCCGTTCTGAATGGCTGTCAAGCGACGTAGCACAGCACTTCGCCGCCGACGCCTGTTTGACGTGCCTTGCGGTCAGTCATGACACCTTTGGGGGTCGTCACGATCGCTACCCCGAGGCCATTCATGACCTGTGGGATGGCGTTGCTGCCCTTGTAGACACGCAGCCCTGGGCGTGAGACACGCTCGATGCGTTCGATCACCGGCTGACCTGCGTGGTACTTCAGCGTGACTTCGAGTTCGGGCTTGCCGCCGTTGTCGTGCACCGCGAAGTCGTCGATGTAACCTTCGTCTTTCAACACCTGGGCGATGGCTTTCTTCAGTTTAGAAGATGGCATCTTCACCGAAGTCTTGGCCACGGCTTGGGCATTGCGGATTCGGGTCAGCATGTCCGCTATGGGATCACTCATGCTCATAATTGGTCTCCTGGTCTCCTGGTCGACTGGGGTCAGAGCAGCTGATTACCAGCTGGCCTTCACCATGCCGGGGATGTCGCCTTTGAAAGCGAGCTCACGGATCTTGTTGCGGCCCAGGCCGAACATGCGGAAGGTGCCACGGCCGCGACCGGTCAGCACACAGCGGTTGCGCAGGCGGGTCGGATAGGCATTGCGGGGCAGCTTTTGAAGCTCCAGACGTGCCGCATAACGCTCTTCGTCCGACCGCTTGGCGTCATTGGCGGTTGCCGTCAGTTCGGTGTGCTTGGCGGCGAACTTTGCCACCATTTTTTCGCGCTTCAGTTGGCGCTGAATGATCGAGAGTTTGGCCATAGGTTGTTTCTTGCTGCCCTTAGTTCTTGAACGGGAACTTGAAAGCGCTCAACAGTGCCTTGCACTCGTCGTCGCTCTTCGCGCTGGTCGTGATGCTGATGTTCAATCCGCGGATCGCATCGATCTTGTCGTACTCGATTTCCGGGAAGATGATCTGCTCTTTGATGCCGATGTTGTAGTTGCCTCGGCCATCGAATGCCCGGCCCGAAATACCCCGGAAGTCGCGTACCCGCGGCAACGCCACGGTCACGAAACGGTCCAGAAACTCATACATGCGCACACCGCGCAGGGTGACCATGGTGCCGATGGGCACGTTTTCTCGAATCTTGAAGCCTGCAATCGCTTTCTTGCTCTTGGTGACCACGGGCTTTTGGCCGGCGATCTTGCTCAGGTCACCGACTGCATGGTCCATGACCTTCTTGTCGGATACCGCTTCACTGACCCCCATGTTCAGAGTGATTTTCTCCAGCCGCGGTACTTGCATCACCGATTTGTAGCCGAACTTTTTCATCAGCTCAGGCACGATGGTGTCGCGGTAAATCTCACGCAGCCGGGGTTGCATGTTGCTTGCGGGTGCTGCCTTGCCGGCAGCCGCTGTTGTCTTGGCCATGCTGTTCGTCCTCAAGCCTTGATTTCGTCGCCGCTGGACTTGTAAACGCGGACTTTTTTGCCGCCTTCCAGCAGCTTGATGCCGACGCGGTCGGCCTTGCCCGTTTTGGCGTTGTAAATCGACACGTTGGACTGGTGGATCGGCATCGTCTTGTCTACGACACCGCCAGTGCTGCCCTTCAAAGGGTTGGGCTTGACGTGCTTTTTGACGACGTTGATGCCGTCAACGATGATGTGGTCTACATCCACGCGCTGCGACACCGAGCCACGTTTGCCTTTGTCTCGCCCGGTGGTCACGATGACCTGATCGCCTTTGCGAATCTTGTTCATGTTCAGAGTCCTTTGTGCTGCTTGATGCGCGTGCTTCAGAGCACCTCGGGTGCCAGCGACACGATCTTCATGAAGCGCTCGGTGCGCAACTCGCGCGTCACCGGGCCGAAGATGCGGGTTCCGATAGGCTCAAGTTTGGCGTTGAGCAGCACTGCGGCATTGCCGTCGAACCGCAGCAAAGAACCGTCTTGACGCCGAACGCCCTTGGCGGTGCGAACCACGACGGCGCTGTAGACCTCGCCCTTTTTGACGCGTCCTCGCGGAGCGGCTTCTTTGATGCTGACTTTGATGATGTCACCAATGCTGGCATAGCGCCGCTTGGAGCCGCCCAGCACCTTGATGCACATGACGGATTTGGCACCCGTGTTATCGGCCACGAGGAGCCGCGATTGCATTTGGATCATTTTTTCTTCATCCCAACTTGTCTGCGCAGCTTCTGAGGGGTTACGTTTGCGTACCCGGTGTTCAGATGCGACTCAGCCAGTTTTGGGCCCGAGTGTGGGTGGATGCTGGATGCGAAACGAGAGCCTGTTTGAAGCAATCTACCGCTGGGCGATGAAACTGCTTGTTCAAGCGTGAGCGTTTAGCGAAGCTTTCGATTATGGACGGTTTTACGCAAAGCCGTCAAGGGCCTTTTGCTAGCCGGCCTTGACACGGAAATGATCCGTGATCCGGGCGTTTGTCCCACATCACGGAGTTTGACGGCACAGTGGTCCGCTCCGTGAATGAGGTTACAAATGAAATTGATGCATTCGATCGTCAGGCTAGGCGCAAACCACAGCCATAGCCGTCGCTATGGCGCGGATTTGCAACGACGAATGGCGGGCGAGTGCGCGATTTCATGTCATCGGTTTGGCGGAACGGACCACCAGCGCATCAAGCACCGGCCTCCTGGGCTTGCTTGAGCATTGTTGCTGCATCGCTGACTTCAAATTTTCCCGGGGCTTCGACGTTCAAAGTCTTGACCACGCCGTCCACGACCAGCATCGAGTAGCGGTTGGAGCGCACGCCCATGCCACGCGTTGTCAGGTCCAGCACCAAACCGGTGGACTGGGTAAAAGTTGCGCTGCCATCGGCCATCATGCGCACCTTGCCTTGGGTCTTCTGGTCCCTGCCCCAGGCGCCCATCACAAAGGCGTCGTTGACCGAAAGACACCAGATCTCGTCCACGCCAGCCGCGCGAAGCGCATCTGCGTGTTGCACGTAACCCGGGACATGCTGCGCAGAGCAGGTGGGGGTGTAGGCTCCAGGCAACGCAAAGATGGCGATCTTCTTGCCTGCGGTGGCCTTGTCCACATCAAAGGAATTGGGCCCGACCGAACAGCCGTTGCCTTCGACTTCGATGAATTCCTGCAAATTGCCTGCTGGCAGCTTGTCTCCGACTTTCAACATGGCGCTCTCCTGCAATGGATAAGAATGAACGGCCAGAACTGGACCAGATCCCAGTGCCGACCGTGGGTGACAAGGTGCCTGCCTGCAGGCACCCACGGAGTCATCAGATCAGCTTGGCTTTTTCGACCAAGCGCGTCACGGTCCATGACTTGGTCTTGCTGATCGGGCGGCCTTCGGATATTTCCACCAGGTCGCCCATCTTGAAGTCGCCGTTCTCGTCGTGTGCGTGGTATTTGCTGGAGCGTGCAACGATCTTCCCATACAACTCGTGGGCGTTTCTGCGCACCACCAAGACGGTCACGGTCTTGCTGCGCTTGTCGCTGACGACACGACCGACCAGGGTGCGGGTGTTTTTGACCGGTGGCTGAATCGCGGGTGCGCTTGCAGTCTGGGTGGCCTCGGTCATGTTTTCGCCCCTTGTGCCGGCGCCGCAGCGCGCCTTTTCTCGGCAATGATGGTCTTGACCCTCGCCACATCCCGGCGTGTGCGGCCCAGCTGTGTGTGATTGGTCAATTGTTGCGTCGCGCGCTGCATGCGCAGCCCGAAGTGGGCCTTCAGCAGTTCCGAGACTTCTTTTTCGAGTGCGGCGATGTCTTTGCCGCGCATTTCAGATGTCTTCATGAGATCTCTTTTCTTCAGGCGCCGACCGCGCGTGCAACGAATGTGCAACGCAGCGGCAACTTGGCAGAGGCCAGCTGGAAGGCCTCGCGTGCCAGTTGCTCTGGGACGCCGTTGATTTCGTACAACACCTTGCCGGGCTGGATTTCAGCCACGTAGTACTCCGGGTTGCCCTTGCCGTTGCCCATGCGGACTTCGGCAGGCTTTTGCGAGATCGGCTTGTCCGGAAAGATGCGGATGAAAATGCGACCGCCGCGCTTGATGTGCCGGCTGATGGCACGTCGTGCGGCTTCGATCTGGCGCGCAGTGATGCGGCCACGTTCTGTCGCTTTCAAGCCAAAGTCGCCAAAAGAAACATTGGCGCCGCGTGTGGCGATGCCCGTGTTGCGGCCTTTTTGCTCTTTGCGAAACTTGCGGCGTTTGGGTTGCAGCATGCTTATTCTCCTTTTGCCTCGTCAGCCGCTGGGGCTGCAGCGGCTGCCGGTGTTGCACGTTTGACGCGCTTGACGGCCGGGCCTTTCGGTCCTGTTGGGCCTGTCGGGCTGATGCTTGCTGTTGCAGCATCGCCTGCGGGTCCAGCCGCAGCGTCACGGGGCGCACCGCGATCACCGGCAGTGCGGGTACGGCCACCAGGAGCGCCACCACGGCCATCGGGCCTCGGGCCACGCCGGTTGCGACGGTCGTCGTCTCCGCCTTCGCCTTTGGCCAGTTGGGGGGCATCGCCGTTGGCGAGCCGGTCACCCCGGTAGACCCAGACCTTGACGCCGATCACGCCATAGGTCGTCTTGGCTTCCGAGAAGCCGTAGTCGATGTCAGCGCGCAGCGTGTGCAGTGGCACCCGACCCTCGCGGTACCACTCACAGCGAGCGATTTCGATGCCGTTCAAACGGCCCGACGACATGATCTTGATGCCCTGGGCGCCCAGACGCATGGCGTTTTGCATGGCGCGCTTCATCGCGCGGCGGAACATGATGCGCTTTTCGAGCTGCTGAGTGATGCTGTCGGCGATCAGCTGGGCATCGACTTCGGGCTTGCGCACTTCTTCGATGTTGACAGCGACCGGCACGCCCAGGCGACGCCCCAGCTCCAGCTTCAGGTTCTCGATGTCTTCGCCCTTTTTGCCGATCACCACCCCCGGACGTGCGGAGAAGATGGTGATGCGGGCGTTCTTGGCGGGCCGCTCGATCAGGATGCGCGACACGGCCGCGCTCTTGAGCTTGCCCTTGAGGTACTCGCGCACTTTCAAGTCTTCGGCCAGCATGCCTGCGAAGTTGCGGCGACTGGCGAACCAACGCGATTGCCACGCACGGGTGACGGCAAGTCTGAAGCCGGTCGGATGTATTTTCTGTCCCATGGTCTCTCTCAGTTCCCCACGGTCACGTAGATGTGGCAGGTGCCTTTGTTGATCCTTGCGCCGCGGCCCTTGGCGCGCGCCGCAAAGCGTCGCAGCACGGTACCTTGTTCGACGTAGATCGACTTGATGCGCAACTCGTCGATGTCGGCGCCGTCGTTGTGCTCGGCGTTGGCCACAGCAGAGTCGACCGCCTTCTTGATGATGCCGGCGGCTTTCTTCTGCGTGAAGCTCAGGATGTTCAGCGCTTGATCGACCTTCTTGCCACGAATCATGTCCGCCACCAGCCGACCTTTGTCGCTGGACAGACGCACACCGCGCACGATTGCTTTGGTTTCCATCATCGGCCCCTTATCTCTTGGCCTTCTTGTCCGCGGGGTGACCCTTGAACAGGCGGGTGAGAGCAAATTCGCCCAGCTTATGGCCAACCATCTGGTCGGTCACGTAAACCGGCACGTGTTGTTTGCCGTTGTGCACAGCCACCGTCAAGCCAATGAATTCGGGCAGGATGGTGCTGCGTCGCGACCAGGTCTTGATCGGCTTTTTGTCTTTGTTGGCACTGGCCTTTTCGACCTTGGCCAGCAAATGGTGGTCCACGAAGGGACCTTTCTTGAGTGAACGCGTCATTTGGCTTCCCCTCAGGCCTTATTTCTTGCGCCGCGAGACGATCATCGTCTGCGTACGCTTGTTGCTGCGGGTGCGGTAGCCCTTGGTCAGGGTGTTCCACGGCGAAACCTGAGGCATGCCCTCACCAGTGCGGCCCTCGCCACCTCCGTGCGGGTGATCCACCGGGTTCATGGCCACGCCACGCACCGTCGGGCGAATGCCACGCCAGCGGACAGCGCCGGCCTTGCCGTACTGGCGCAGACTGTGCTCTTCGTTGCTGACCTCACCAATCGTGGCCCGGCAGTCGATGTGGATCTTGCGCACTTCGCCCGAGCGCAGACGCACTTGGGCGTAGACGCCCTCGCGGGCCATCAGCGTCACCGCTGCACCTGCGGAGCGGGCAATCTGAGCACCTTTGCCGGGCATCATCTCTACACAGTGGATGATCGAGCCCACAGGGATGTTGCGGAGGGGCAGTGTATTGCCGGCCTTGATCGGCGCTTCGGAGCCGCTCAGCAATACCGAACCTGCCTCGATGCCGCGAGGCGCGATGATGTAGCGACGCTCGCCATCGGCGTAACACAGCAAGGCAATGTGGGCCGTGCGGTTGGGGTCGTACTCGATGCGTTCGACTTTCGCCGGAATGCCATCCTTGTTGCGCACGAAATCGACCACGCGGTAATGGTGCTTGTGACCACCACCCTTGTGGCGCATCGTGATGTGGCCGTTGTTGTTGCGGCCGGCCTTTTGCATCTGGGGCTCGAGCAAGGATGCCTCGGGCGCGCCTTTGTGCAGGTGTTTGTGCACCACCTTGACCACGGCGCGGCGCCCGGGTGAGGTGGGTTTGACTTTGACGACCGCCATTTAGCTGGCCTCCCCAGAGAAGTTGAGCTCCTGGCCAGGCTTGAGGGCCACAAAGGCCTTCTTGACGTGGTCACGGCGGCCCATCGTGCGTCCAAAGCGCTTGGCCTTGCCCTTTTGAATGGAAGTGCTGACTGAGGCCACTTCGACCTTGAACATCAGTTCAACGGCGGCCTTGATCTCAGGCTTGGTGGCATCGCGCATCACCTTGAACATCACCTGGTTCTGCTGTTCACCGATGCGGGTGGCTTTTTCAGAGATGATCGGCGCCAGCAGCACTTGAGCCAGGCGGCCTTCGGTGTATTTCATGCCTGTCGGATTGATACGGCTCATGCGAACATCTCCTGGAGCTGCACCATCGCACCCTTGGTCACCAGCACTTTCTTGTAGAAGACCAGTGACAAGGGGTCGGCGTAGCGCGGCTCGACCACCAGCACGTTGGCCAGGTTACGCGAGGCCAGTGCCAGGTTGTCGTCGATCTGGTCGGCGATCACCATCACCGAACCCAGGCCCATGGCCTTGAACTTGGCGGCCAGGAGCTTGGTCTTGGGCGCATCGACGTTGATCGATTCGACCACTGCGATGCGGCCATCACGCGCCAATTGGCTCAGGATGGCTGCCATGCCCGCGCGGTACATCTTCTTGTTGACCTTGTGCGAGAAGTTCTCGTCAGGCCGGTTGGGGAAAATTCGTCCGCCTCCGCGCCAAATTGGCGACGAACTCATGCCGGCGCGTGCGCGGCCGGTACCTTTCTGGTTGAAAGGCTTCTTGGTGGTGTGCGAAACCTCGCCCCGATCCATCTGGGCGCGTGTGCCCTGACGTGCGTTGGCTTGGAAGGCCACGACGATTTGGTGGACCAGCGCTTCGTTGTAGTCGCGTGCGAACACGGTGTCGGGGGCTTCGACTTTAGAGGTCGCCTGGCCTTGGTCGTTCAGGAGTTCGAGTTGCATCACTCAGCTCCTTTGGCAGCTGTTTTGGCCGCGCCTTTGACGGCGTGGCGGACGACGACGTGGCCGTTCTTGGCGCCGGGTACAGCGCCACGCACCAGCAGGAGCGAGCGGGCTTCATCGATGCGCACAATGTCCAGGTTCTGGGTCGTGATCGTGGCGTCGCCCATGTGGCCGGTCATCTTCTTGCCCGGGAAGACGCGACCTGGGTCTTGCGCCATCGAGATTGAGCCTGGCACGTTGTGCGAACGGCTGTTGCCGTGTGATGCACGCTGCGATTTGAAGTTGTGCCGCTTGATGGTGCCGGCGAAGCCTTTACCGATGCTGGTGCCTTGCACGTCGACCTTCTGGCCAGCGGCAAACATGCTCACCGGCACGACGGCTCCAGCCTTGTACTGGCCAGCGACATCAGCAGTGACGCGGAATTCTTTGAGAATGGTGCCACCCTCGACCCCGGCCTTGGCCAGGTGCCCGGCTTCGGGCTTGGTGACACGGCTGGCCTTGCGGGCCCCAAACGCGATTTGCAGCGCGCTGTAGCCGTCAGTGGCAGCGGTCTTGACTTGGGCAACGCGGTTGTTCGACACGTCCAGCACAGTCACGGGGATGGTGTCACCATCGTCCGTGAAGATGCGCGTCATGCCTACCTTGCGGCCCAGCAAGCCGAGCTGTTCGCTCAGACTCATGCTTATTCTCCAGCCCCTTGATGACAAGAAGCCTTTGTTCACGATCCCGACATCGATTGGCCGGGGTGGTTGAGTGGTTTTGTCCAATGACCGAGCTTCTTTCCGCTGGGATGCGGCGCGGTGATTGCCAAACCGACTACGGCTCCGAGAAGACTCAGATGCCTGAAAAGCCTTCGAGTATAGCAGTTGCGACCTGACGGCCGCAACTGCTGTCCATTACTGCAGCTTGATTTCTACATCAACACCCGCTGGCAGGTCGAGTTTCATCAGCGCATCGACCGTTTTTTCAGTCGGATCGACGATGTCCATCAAACGCTGGTGGGTGCGGATCTCGAACTGGTCGCGGCTGGTCTTGTTGACGTGCGGTGAGCGCAGGATGTCAAAACGCTGCATGCGTGTCGGCAAGGGCACGGGGCCCTTGACGATCGCACCTGTGCGTTTGGCTGTCTCGACGATCTCTGCCGCTGACTGGTCGATCAACTTGTAGTCAAAGGCTTTGAGGCGGATCCTGATTTTCTGTTGGGCAGCCATGTGTGTGCTCCTCAGGCCAGGATCTTGGCCACGACGCCGGCGCCGACGGTGCGGCCACCTTCGCGGATGGCGAAGCGCAAGCCCTCTTCCATCGCGATCGGGTTGATCAGCTTCACCGTGATGCTGACGTTGTCGCCCGGCATCACCATTTCTTTGTCCTTGGGCAGCTCGACCGCGCCCGTCACATCGGTGGTGCGGAAGTAGAACTGCGGCCGGTAGTTGTTGAAGAACGGC
>Ga0105046_10001018_pt1 | contig 41856 bp, 36 predicted proteins | sample MAT03_FD_78385 | JGI IMG/M metagenome (GOLD analysis project Ga0105046, IMG submission 78385) | Freshwater microbial communities from Lake Fryxell liftoff mats and glacier meltwater in Antarctica - MAT-03 (megahit assembly) | ecosystem: Environmental > Aquatic > Freshwater > Ice > Liftoff... | reverse complement strand
TATGCACAGGTGAAGGCGAACGGCGTGATCGACAAGGCCGTCGCCGATGCGGCGCTGGAGCTGCTCGAGGTGGACTCGTTCGGGCTCGACGACATGGACGCGCGGATTCTTCGCGCGATCATCGAGAAGTTCGAAGGGGGGCCCGTGGGGCTGAAGACCATCGCCTCCGCCGTCGGCGAAGATGAAGGGACGATCGAGGAGGTGTATGAGCCGTTTCTGGTGCAGAACGGATTTCTCCAACGCTCGCCGCGTGGTCGGATGGCAACGGCGATTGCGTATCGGCATTTCGGGTACACACCGCCGGGTGATGCGGTTGGGCCGCAGGGGACATTGCTCTGACGTCGGCGAACGATCCGTGCACCGCTTTCCGTCTCAGCTGCAGCCTGCGGAAGCGGCGCAGAGTCGCCGGCACAGTGCGGGCTCGGCGTATGCAGCACCCGCAGCGCTGGCGTTCCTTAGATTCGCTGCGGTGAATACTCAACGCACCCCAGACGGCTCTCGCGTCTCCGACTACGACTTCGAGCTCCCCGACCACCTGATCGCGCAACAGCCGGTGGCGCAGCGGGATGGCAGTCGCCTGCTGGTCGTCGACCGGGCAGCGGGCACCATTGCCCACCGACAGTTCCGCGACATCCTCGACTACATCCCGAGTGGCGATGCGCTGGTGGTAAACACCACCAAGGTCATTCGCGCACGCCTCCTCGGCACGCGCCCCTCCGGTGCGCCAGCCGAAGTCCTGCTCCTCAAGGCACTCGGCGACAATGTATGGGAGGCCATGGTGCAGCCGGGAGCAAAGTTGCAGGCGGGAAAGTTTGTGGCAATAGCCGACGATTTCCGCGTCGAGATGCTCGAGCCGACCGAGCGCGGTACGAAGCTGGTACGACTGCACGCGGAAGGCGGCGTGGCACACGCCATCGAGCGGTACGGACACATCCCGCTCCCCCCGTACATGACGCGAGCCGATACGGCCGACGATGCGTCGCGCTATCAGACCGTGTATGCCGAACAAGCCGGTTCGGTTGCGGCGCCCACGGCGGGGCTGCATTTCACTGACGACGTACTCTCGCAGTTAAGCGAGAAAGGCGTCTTGCGTGCCGACGTTCTGCTGCACGTTGGCGCGGGAACGTTCCGGCCGATCAGCGTTGACGATCCCACCGAACATGTGATGCACGACGAGTGGTATCAGGTCACCGCGAATACGGCACGCGCACTCAACGGCGTGAAAGCAGCCGGTCGCAGCGTCTGGGCGGTCGGGACCACGTCGATGCGCACGCTGGAGAGCGCGGCGGCCGAAGACGGAACGCTGACGGCAACGGAGGGGACGACCGACATCTTCATCTACCCGCCGTATCGCTTCAAGCTCGTCGATCACCTGCTGACGAACTTTCACCTGCCGAAGTCGACGCTGGTGATGCTGGTGGCGGCGTTCGCCGGCTACGACCTCTCCATGCGCGCTTACCGCGAAGCGATCGAGCAGCGGTATCGGTTCTATTCGTACGGCGATGCCATGTTGCTGGTGTAGTCACAATCGATGATGCACGACTGTCTCTCGATTCGCGCGAGGTTCAGGCATCGGTCAGCTCGAGGTTGGCAGCAACCATAGTTTCAGGGATGCCCAACTTCTCCTTCCGCACCTCCCACGACGCCGGCTCAGCCCGACTCGGTTGGTTCTCCACGCCGCACGGGGTCGTCGAAACGCCCGCGTTCATGCCGGTGGGGACGCACGGCACGATCAAGGGGCTGAGTGTCGAGGAGGTTGCCGCCGCGGGCGGGCAGATGATCCTCTCGAACGCGTATCACCTGTATCTGCGACCGGGCGACATGATGGTCCGCGCGCTGGGCGGGCTGCATGCGTTCACGCGCTGGGACGGGCCGATGCTCACCGACTCAGGTGGCTTTCAGGTTTTCTCGCTCTCGAACCTGCGCACGGTGAGCGAGGAGGGGGTGCTGTTCCAGAGCCACATCGATGGGTCGAAGCACGAGTACACGCCCGAGAGTGTGATGCGCATCGAGCGGAACATCGGCGCCGACGTGATCATGCAGCTGGACGAGCTGATTGCGGGACAGGCGGATGTGGCGTCGAGCAGGGCGGCGATGGAGCGGAGTCTGCGGTGGTTGGATCGCTGCCGGGTGGAGTTCGACCGGATCAGCCGCGAGGGTCGGGGGGCCCCCCCCCAGTACGAAGTTCCGGCCGGCGCCCCACCAATGGCAACCCAGGATCCCGCCACCGACATCATTCCACCGCACCAATCCCTGTTCCCCATCATCCAGGGCGGCACCCACCCGGCCCTCCGAATCGCCTCCGCACGTGGCATCCTCGAACGTGGTGACTGGGACGGCATCGCCATCGGTGGCCTTTCCGTCGGTGAGTCCAAACCCGACATGTACGCCACCCTCGAAGTCGTGGACCCCGTCATCCCGCGCACTCTCCCTCGCTACATGATGGGCGTCGGCTTCCCCGATGACCTCGTCGAGGCCGTCCGGCGGGGCGTCGATCTGTTCGATTGTGTCGCCCCCACCCGCATGGGACGCAACGGCACCGGCTTTACCAACGACGGCAAGGTCCAGGTGCGGAAAAGCAGCTTCCGCCTCGACCGGCGCCCGCTCGTCGAGGGCTGCCCCTGCCCTTGCTGCACGCGCTACGATCGCGCCTACCTCCGACACCTCTTCGTCAGCGAGGAGATGCTCGGCCTGCGCCTGCTCTCGCTGCACAACGTGACCTTCCTGATCACGCTCATGAGCCGAGCGCGCGAAGCACTGCGCACTGGCACCTTCGAGAGTTGGAGCGCAGACTGGCTTGCCCGCTACCGCGATCCCCAAACCGCCACCACCTGACGCTGCTCCTCCGGGCCGACGTCAGCCGAACAGAACGTCCGCCACCCGTGGGATCGAGGCAATCACCACGAACCGCGTCGCACGCCCGGCGAACGATGCCGACAGGAACAGCCACAACGGCATGCGCACGAGGCCCGCGCCGATCACCGCCAGATGGTACGGCGGTAAACTGACCACGGCGCTCGAGACCAGTGCCGAGACGCCGAACGTCGGGTGGCGGTGCAGGAAATTATCGGCCAGATCGAGGTGTCGGCGGAGCCATGGCTGCCGCACTCGATGCTGCTGCGTCGCCGCCCAATACCAGACCAGCTTGCCCGCGACATGACCGGCGGTCATCACCAGCACCAGGGGCAACACCAGAGCCTGCGGACGGACGCTGGCGATCGCGAGCACCAGCAGTTCCGCCGCGCCGGTCGGAATCGCGCCCATCACCCACCCCAGCACGAGAGCGGAGACGAGGGCGCCGCCGGGTGTTGCAAAATTCCCCAGCGTGTAGCCGAGGATGCGGATCTGTTCGACGGAATCGGCCATCAGCATCGCTCACCGTAGCCTCGGCGCCGGCCTGACGGGAGTGCCCCGCCGACCCGCGACTACGGCCCGGCATCGAAAACCGCATATCTTTCCGCATCATCCCGCAGCGTGATGCGCCAGACGCGCTCCACTGCAGGCCCTTAAACGCGATGCGCCGCACCGGCATCGTCGCGCTCACGCCATGCCGCCCCGTTCCAGATGACATCCACGCCGTTCGCCACCCTCGCGCTGATTCAATTCCAGCTCCCCGGCGGCCAGCTCGCCGCGCCGCTGCTCATGTACGGCAGCATCTTCGCCATCTTCTATTTCCTGCTCATTCGCCCACAGCAGCAGCAGCGCAAGAAGCACGAATCGGCGATCCTCGAACTGAAGAAGGGCGACCGTATCGTGACCGCGGGCGGGCTGATCGGCGAAGTGCAGCACATCAAGACCAGCGCCACCGCAAGCCCCGACGATGAGATCACCGTCAAGAGCGGCGAATCACGACTGATCGTCGAGCGCGGTCGAATCGCCAAGATCACCTCCGGCGCAGGCACCAGCTCGAGCGCGGACAAGGTCGCCTGATGGCACTGCTCGACATTCACGTCATCGGGAGCCCGATTCTGCGTCGCGAGACGCAGATCGTGCAGCAGATGACCTCCGGGCTGCGACAGCTCATCACTGATATGTTCGACACCATGTATGCCGCCAAGGGCATCGGCCTGGCGGCGCCACAGGTCGGGCGCATCGAGCGGATCGCCGTCGTTGATGTCGAGAAGAATCCGATCGCCCTCATCAACCCCGTCATCACCATCAAGTCGGGCAAGAGCAGGCGCGAAGAGGGATGCCTCTCGATTCCGGATATCCACTACGACGTGGAGCGCGCCGGTAAAGTCACGGTGAACGCGCTCGATGTGGACATGAAACCGATCACGCTCGAAGGCAGCGACCTGTTTGGCACCTGCCTGCAACACGAGATTGATCATCTCCACGGAAAGCTCTTCCTCGATCACCTCTCCATTCTCAAGCGCCGACAGGCAATGCGAGAGTGGGAAGAGGAGAAGGATCAGTACCCCGAACTGATTCGCCGTCTGACCCCCGAAGTGATCGCGCGTTTGCAGGCAGAGGAAGATGAGGCGAATGCCGAAGAAGCGGCCGACCGCGCCGCCGACCGACGCTGATGCTCCTCAAGAGCTGACGTCGTGCGCATTCTCTTCTGGGGTACTCCGGAGTTTGCCGTCCCACCACTCGAAGCGCTTCTGGGCGAAGGCTTCAATGTGGTGGGCGTCGTGACACAACCCGATCGCCCCGTTGGGCGTGCTCGCGAACTCACACCGCCGCCGGTGAAGATCGCGGCATTGCGTGAGGGGTTGCCGGTGTTGCAACCCGAGCGACCGCGCGGCGACGCCTTTTTCGCCGAGCTCACTGCACTCGGTGCTGAACTCAACGTGGTGGTGGCGTATGGGCACATCCTGTCGACGGCGGTGATCGAACATCCATCGCGCGGCACCATCAACGTTCACGCATCGTTGCTGCCTCTGTTGCGCGGTGCGGCGCCGATCGAGACGGCGATCAGGCGCGGCTTCAGTGAGACTGGGATCACGATCATGCGGATGGTGCTCGCCATGGACGCCGGTCCGATTCTGCACACCGCGCGCGTTCCGATCCTCGCCGACGAGACAGGGGGTGAGCTGCGCAACCGCCTCTCCGAAGTCGGCGCGCAGGCGCTGATCGAATCGCTCGCGCTGATGGACCTCGACCTGCTTCCCGAAGTCGGGCAGGATCATGTGAATGCCACGTTCGCGCCCAAGATAGAACGCGACGATGCGCGAATCGACTGGCAGAAAGGAGCGCCCGAGATCGCGAATCTCATCCGCGCCTATGATCCACGTCCGGGAGCGTTCACCACGCTGCGTGGCGCTGACGTGAAGTGCTATGGTGTGCGTCCATCGCTCATGCAGACCGCCGTCGATGCGCCCGGGACTGTGCTGGCCATCGACGACGACGGGATGCTCGTCGCCTGCGGCGAAGGCACGGTGCGCATCGTTGATGTGCATCCGTCCGGAAAGCGACGTCTGGCGGCGCGCGACTGGGCCGCCGGCCGCGGCGTGTCATTCAACGACCGGTTCGATTCAGTCGCCACGTCGGCGTCGTGATTCACCGGACCGTGCCCATCCTCCACGCCATGACCAACGATGTGGTGCTGGCGGATCCGGGGTTCGTTGCAGCGGCGACCGCCGTCATGAAGGCCTGCCGATCGCGCATCGCGATTCATCTGCGCGCGTCGAGCACCACCGCCCACCGGCTCCTCGAGCTGGCACTCGAGCTTCGAGTCGTGAGCGAGGTCACGGGGAGTTGGATTCTGGTCACCGACCGGGTCGACATTGCGATGGTTGCCGGCGTCACCGGCGCGCAGCTCACGTCGCGGTCGATCCCAATCACCGACGCGCGGCGTATCGCCCCGACCATTGCGCTCGGTGCGAGTGTTCACGCCACCGCCGATGCGTGGATGATCGCGCACAGCGGCGCCACGTTTTTGGTCGCGGGCGCGCCGGCGGGCTCAGAGGGCGAGGCGGCGGCTGACCCGATTTCATTCGTGGAGCGGGTGGTCGAGGCGGCTGACGGCTGCCCCGTGATTGCGATCGGCGGCATGACACCGGAACGCGTCACCGACTTGGTGCGCGCTGGTGCCGCCGGTGTTGCGGCGATACGCGGTATCTGGCTGGACGATGCCGAGGGTGCCACACGTCGCTATCTTGCCGCATATGACGAGGGATACCGCCGATGACGCTCGCGTGACGGTCGCCGCAGCGGGTTCTCGCGGTGGCGCATTGATCACGGAGTCGCGCATAGCCGCCGCCGAGATTCTCACCTCGCTGCGTGGCGGTACGCTGCTCGACGCCGCTTTCGAGCGCGTCACGACAGCACTCGACCCGCGCGATCGGCGTTGGGTCCAGGAGCTCGTCTACGGCCTGCTTCGATCGCGCGGCTGGATCGACTCGATCCTCGCCCCACGCATCACCGGCGGACTGGCACGCCTCGACGCGGACCTCGGCGACCTGCTGCGGCTGGGCGCCTATCAACTGCTCTGCATGGGCAGCGTACCGGCGTACGCCGCGATCGCACAGACGGTGGAGCTGGCCAAGCGCCGTCACGGTATTGGCGCCAGCAAACTCGTAAATGCGGTGTTGCGTCGCATCGACCGGGAACGTGAAATGCCGGCCGTCGCCACGCCGGAAGGTGCCGCTGAGGCGCTCGATCGCAATCACGATCTGACCGAGCGACTCGCCGTTCGCGTCAGCCACCCGCGCTGGTTGCTGGAACGATGGGTGCGCGCGTGGGGGCGCGCCGCAACGGAGCAGCTCACCGCGCACAACAACAACGACGCCCCAATCATCGTGCGGCCCTTCGGACTCTCCCGTACGGAGTTGGCGGAAACACTGCGCGAGAGCGGCGTTGAAACGCTGGAAACCCCGCTCTTCTCCGACGGTCTGCAGCTGCCGCCGGGCGTGGCGCTCACGCAGCTTGGTGCCTTCCAGCGCGGCCAGTTGTGGGTGCAGGACGTCGGGAGTGCGCTGGTGGTGCAGTACGCGAACATCCCGCGCGATGCGATCGCGGCCGATCTCTGCGCCGCGCCCGGCGGAAAGACGCTCGCGATGCTTCAAGCCGGTGTGCGCGTGATCGCGAGCGACCGGTCCGCCGCGCGTCTCGAGCGACTGCACGCCAATCTCGCGCGCATGCACGCCACCAACGTGGACGTGCGGGAAATGGATGCCACATCGCCAACGCTGGAACCGGTTGACGCGATCCTCGTCGACGTTCCCTGCACCGGCACTGGGACATTTCGACGTCACCCCGACGCCCGCTGGCGCTTGCGAGTGAGCGATATTGCGCTCCTCCCCGTCCTGCAGCGCGACATTCTCGCTGCGGCCAGCAGCTGTGTGAGGCCGGGTGGGTTGCTCATCTACAGCACCTGTTCCCTGGAGCGCGAAGAGAACGATGCGGTGGTCGAGGACTTTCTCGCCAACGACGAAGCATTCGTGCTCGAACCGCCCGCCGCTGGTGTCGTCCCCGACGCTGTGATGGATGGTGGCTACCTCCGGGTACTCCCACAGGCGCACGGCGTGGACGGAGCCTTTGCAGCGCGACTGCGGCGAGTGTGATGACCCCGACGGTACGCACCGGCAGATCACGTTTCTCCTGGCTTCGCTCTCTGCTCGAACGCTTTCCGTTCATCAGCACCGCCACCATCGGATTCACCGTCGGGTTCTGCGCCATCGCGCTCTGGCTGCTCCCCGGCACGCTGCTGAAGGGAGAGTCCACCGTGCCCAACGTCGTCGGGCTGCTGTACGCCGATGCGGCCGCGCGACTCAGCGCCGCTGGCTTCGCCGTGAAGCAGGGCGAGTCGCTCAATCACCCAACGGCGCCAAAATCCTCGGTACTCGGCCAGATACCGGCACCGGGCGTGAAGGCGGCGAAGGGAAATGAGATCACGCTCGATGTGTCGCTCGGCGCGAAGAAAGGCACCGTGCCCGATCTCGTCGGCCTCGCGCGCGAGGAGGCGGTCAATGCACTGCAAGCCGCGGGGTTCGATGCGCCAACAGATGTCGTCGAACGGCTCGATGCCCGCCCGCGCGGCGAAGTCCTCGCCTCCACGCCCCGCGCGGGCACGCTGGCGCTCCAGCCATCGTCGGTACGCCTCACGATCAGCGCCGGCCCCAATGCCATCGGCGTCCCGTCACTCATCGGCCTGCCCATCGAGGATGCGCTGGCGCTGCTGGGTCAACTCGGATTGACCACCGGCCCTGCACGCACTGATGCGACCAGTACACAGCCGGAAGGCTTTGTGAGCGCACAACGTCCCGGCGCCAACAGTCCCATCGCGCCCGGTGGTGCCGTCACGCTGACGGTGTCGCGCCCGGCTGCCCCGCCGGACAGCGCCGCGCCGCGATAGGGCGCACGGCAACAAGACCCGGACCGCAACACAGCGCCTGGCAGCGCCGCGCTCGTACCGCAAAGCCCTGCCCGACCAGAGTATCTTTCGCGCATGACTGTCCGCATCGCCCCATCGCTCCTCTCGGTCGACTTTGCCCGCATGGCCGATGATCTCGCCATGATCGAAGCCGCTGGCGCCGACTGGTTGCACGTCGACGTGATGGATGGCGTCTTCGTACCGAATCTCAGCTTCGGCGTGAAGGTCATCGAGACGGTGCGCAAGCTCACATCGCTGCCGCTCGATGTGCATCTCATGACCGTCGAGCCGGAGAAGTACTTCGACAGCTTCGCCAGGGCGGGCGCCAACGGGTTGACCGTGCACGTCGAGACGGCGCCGCACCTGCACCGGCAGTTGATGCGCATCAAGGAGCTTGGGTGTACCGCCGGCGCAACGCTCAACCCGGGCACGTCGCTGGAGTCGGTGCGCGAAGTCGCGAGCGACCTCGATCTCCTGTTGATCATGTCCGTCAACCCGGGCTTTGGCGGTCAGCGGTTCATTCCCCAGTCAGTGGACAAGATTCGTCGTGCACGCCAGCTGCTGGATGGCGCCGGAAGTTCGGCGATTCTCGAGGTGGATGGCGGCATCACTCGCGACACGATCCGGGACTGCTACGAGGCGGGAGCATCGACGTTCGTCGCTGGCAATGCGATCTTCAGCGCCGCCGATCCCGCCGCCGAGGTGCGCGTGTTGCGCGACCTCTGCCAGCTGGAACCCGCATGACCGCCGGCCAGCAGTGGCGCGTCGTGGCCGCCATCGTCGCCGTGCTCGGCGGCGCGCTCTGGTTCGGGTCGTACATGTTGAAGGATGAACTGGTTGGTGTGGACGTCGGCTCGAAGGCGCCGAACTTTTCAGGTGCAACGATCACCGGAACCGTCAGGTCCAAGTCACTGGCCGATTATAAAGGCAAAGTGGTACTATTGAACGTCTGGGCGACCTGGTGTGGCCCATGTCGGACGGAGATGCCCAGCATCGAGGCGTTGCACAAGGCGCTCGGCCCGCAGGGGCTGCACGTCGTCGCCGTGAGCATCGACGATCCCGGGAAAGCGGATGACATCCGCAAGTTCCTGAAGGACTTCGGGCTCACCTTCGAAGTGCTGCATGACTCGACGCAGGCCATTCAGGGGGCGTACCAGACCACCGGCGTCCCCGAAACCTTCATCATCGCCGCCGATGGCACGATCCGCAAAAAGGTGATCGCCGCCGCCGACTGGAACAGTGCGCCGAATCGGGCCCTGATCACGCAGCTGCTCAAGGACGCGGGGCCGTAGGCAATTCCCGTGCGTATCCTCGGCATCGAAACCAGCTGCGACGAGACTTCCGCCGCCGTGCTCTCAGGCGCCGGTGACGCGGTCACGCTCGAGTCACTCGTGATCCTCTCCCAGGACATTCACCGGGTGTTCGGCGGCGTCGTACCCGAAATCGCCAGTCGTCAACATCTGACCGCGATCATGCCGGTGATCGATCAGGCGCTCAAAGACGCGAACGCAACACTCGCTGATCTGGATGCGATCGCGGTCAGTCACGCGCCAGGCCTCGTCGGCGCCCTGCTGGTGGGCGTCGCTGCGGCCAAGGGCCTGGCGATGACGGCCGGGATTCCGCTGGTTGGCGTCCACCACCTCGAAGGACACCTCTTCGCGACAAGCCTCGAACACGCCGACGCCGTACCGCCGTTCATCGCCCTGCTGGTGAGCGGAGGCCACACCATGCTCCTCGATGTGCCGGCATGGGGCGACTACGAACTGCTCGGCGCCACCCGCGACGACGCCGCCGGCGAGGCGTTCGACAAGGCTGCGAAACTGCTCGGCCTGCCATATCCGGGGGGTAAACACCTCGAAGCATTGGCGCTCGAGGGCGACCCGCATCGCTTCCGTTTCACTCGGCCGATGCTGAGGCGAGATCAGCACCTGGGGGACGACGATTACTTCGATATGTCGTTCAGCGGGCTTAAGACTGCCGTGATGATGTCGGTAAAAGCGTCCACCAATCTCAAAAGTGACGCCCCCCACATCGCGCGAGGATTTCAGGACGCGCTGACCGAAACGCTCGCAGAAAAGACAGCACGAGCCGTCCGGGCGAGCGGGAGCATTCGCGTGGTGCTGGGAGGAGGAGTCGCCTGCAACCGCTCGCTGCAGGCGGCGCTCGTGGATCGATGCGGACCGGCCGTCGCGGTGTTGGCCCCATCCCCTCGGATCGCGACCGACAACGCCGCGATGATCGCGCGTGCCGGGCTCTTCCACGCTGAGCGCGGCAACTGGGCGGCGCTGGATCTCGCGGCCACCTCGTCCGCGTTGATGCCCGGGATCCGTCGCTCACCCCGCTAGTCCATCAGTCGATTCCAGTCCGATGGCCGATCGTCCGTACCAGTCCCATACTTGAACCATGCGCCTCACGGTTCACCTCCCACGCTGTCTCGCGACAACCGATCGAGCGGTCTCGATCGGCGCACCGGTGTGGCTGAGTGTCGCCTGTTGGCTCGCTTTGACGACCGGTGTCGGTGCCCAGCCCAGGCCACGCGAGATCCGCATCGATGTCCGAGACAGTCAGGGCCACGCCCTGCACGGTGCGCGCGTCGATTTTCCACCCGGCAGCGAAAGCGCCATCACCGACTCTTCGGGTAAGGCCTATGCCGTCGTACAGGCGGACAGCACCCTCACCATCATGGTGCGCAAGATCGGGTTCGAGCCTCGAGCCGCACGCTTCCCGATCGGTGCGAGCCCCGGCTTTGTCGTGCGAGTTCGACTCGGTGCTCTTGGCGCCCGGCTACCCGAAGTCACGGTCACGGCTGACTACCCGGGCGAGCCGTGGCGCTCGGCATACGAGGAACGGCGCCGACGTGCCAGCGGTTCTTTCCGGGATCGTGCCTTCTTCAGTGGTCGTGAGCCGCAGATTCTGGACGATTGGTTCAACGGTCTGCCCGGCGTGCAGATGACGTCGAGAGGACTTCGCGTCTCTCGATGCCCGCGGCTGGGCGTATGGATCGATGGGATGCATGTCACCGCACCGGGAATGTCGGCCGGCATGGCCCTCATGCAGCTCACCGCGACCGACATCGCGGCCGTCGAGCTCTATCGTCTGGCGCAGCAGCAGGCGCAGTTCAGTGATCCAAACCTCGAGGACTGCTCGTTGCTGGTATGGACTCGAAGCAGGTAGCATCGTCGCGACACGCCCCCATCTCCGAACCGCTCATGCTCAGCGCACTACGAATCATTGCTCGCATCGTCGTCGTTGCGGCGGTGTCACTGTTCGCCATCCATCCCGCTGCGTCGCAGGCGAGTCCACGTGAGATGCGCGTGGAGGTTCGCGACAGATCTGGCAAGCCCGTGCCCGATGCCACCGTCTTCTTCTTCCTGACCGGCGACTCCACGCGAACCGATTCCACAGGGGCGGCCAGTATCCGCGTGATGGCCGACAGCGCGATCAACATCACCGTCCGAAAGATCGGCTTCGAGGAGCGCAACGCCCGCTTCGTGATTGGCGGTGCGCCGGCCTTCAACGTTCGCGTGGCGCTGGGCGAGGCGGGCCAGCGGCTGGCCGAAGTCGAGATCAAGGACAGCTATCCGGGCGAGCCGTGGCGTCCCGGCTTCATACAAAGAAAGAAGCGTGGAGGAGGCCAGTTCCGCGATATCGCGTACTTCCCCGGCGGCGTGCCCTTCAGCATGAACGACTGGTTCAACGGCATGAACGGCGTGCGCACCGGCGGCGGCTCGGGCGCCGACATCGGCTTCTCGCGCTGCCGGAACATGGGCATGTGGATCGACGGGCAACACGTCACGTCACCGACGAGCGGCTATCGTGCCGCGCTCCAGACCGTGCCACCCCTGGATATCGCCGCACTCGAGCTCTACACCTCCAACACCCCCGCGCAGTTCACAGGTCAGGGCGAAGACTGTTCGCTGCTGCTCTGGACTCGACTGCGGTAGCGGAATCGGCGGACCGCAGTCGTGTTCCGGTGCACGGGATTCAACCCTGCGGGGCTCAGATCGGTGAGCGACTCCATGAACGCCACCAACGCGCGCTTTTCACTCGGTGTCAGATTCAGGCGATCGAAGGGGAGTGTCTGATTCGGTACATCCAAACCAAGCCCCGCTCCGCCACCTCTGTTGTAAAACTCCAGCACCTCGGCGAGAGTGCGGTAGACGCCGTTGTGCATGTACGGGGCAGTCCTGGCCGCATTCCGCACTGTCGGCGTCTTGAAGGCACCAAGATAATTCGATGCGGTGTATATCCGCGCCCGCCCGGAATCAGGGTCAGCCTTTACGCCTTTCCACCCGCGCGTCCCAGGTGTGCCGATCACCTCCAATTCGCCACGAGCGAACACCGGCGGCACCGTGCCATTGAAGAGCGGCGCGAAGTGGCAGGTGCCGCACTTTCCCTTGCCCATGAACACCGAGTAGCCGCGCCGGGCCTCGAGGGTCATGGCGGCTGTGTCACCGCGCAGATATCTGTCGTACGGCGCGTTCATCGCGATCAGCGTCCGTTCGTACGCTGACAGTGCGCGCGCCACTCGCAGCTCCGTCACCGTCGAATCACCGGCCTCCCCAAAGCTTCGCACAAAACGTTCGCGGACCGCGGGATCGGCGTTCAACCGCGTCGCGTACGCTCGCAGTGCGCCGCCAAGTTCGTGTGTGTTCGAGACCACATCCGCGACCTGATCTTCGAGAAACATCGCCCGCGCATCGGCGAACTGCGCGCGCTGCAGGGCGGCGTTGAGCAGGGTTGGCGCATTACGCAGCGTGGCCGCTCCGCTCCTCGTGAGGCTACGTGTCCGACCATCAGTGAACGCCAGGTCTGGATCGTGACACGTCTTGCAGCTCCGCGTGCCGTCTCCGCTCAATCGCGTGTCCGTGAACAGCTCCGCCCCGAGGGCCGCGGCCGCGATCACATCCGAACCGCGCGTGTACGCCGGCGCGAACTGCCACGCATCAAACGCGCTGCTGTCGAAGATCGATGCGGCATCGGCGCGCCATGCGCGTGTATCGGGAGGGAGTGGCACGCCGAGGGCAGTGCGCAGCTCGTTCCACCGATACGCGAGCGGTATCAGGCGCGTTCTGGTGAAATTCAGCCGATCGATCGTGGAGTTGTCCGCGCTGTCGAGCGCCAGCGTGGCACCCTTCACCGCCTCGTCCCATGCGCTCCACGCGGCGGGCGCCCGAGACTGCGCCACCGTCTGCAGCGGCTCGAGCATCACCCGAACCCCCTCCAGCGACCGTGCACCCTCTCGCAACCCGCGTTCAGCGATTGGCGAGTCGGCGTTGGCCAGAGCCAGCACCGATACGCGCGCCACCTGCAGGCGAATGGCATCGAACAGATTCGCTTCCGTCAACGATCCCGCTCGTGCGAGCGTGGAGGCGCGGCGCACCAGCGACTGCATCACTTCGATCTGGTAGCGCACCACCGCCGAGTCCTCGAGACTCACCTGCGGGAAGAGCGCTTCCTCCACGACCTGAAATCCGGTTGGAGAGGTGGAGGTGCGAACACCGTCGTTCTCCTCGGTCTCCATGACTGCCGCGCCGTTGAGTTCCTGCGCGGTGACACCGTTCTCGAACTCGAACAGCGCCTCCGACCGCTTGTAGGCACTGCGGGCGTTTACGAAGGCGCGTTGCATCCGCACCGGCCACGTCTCGTGATCGGCGGGGCTATCCCCGATCGCCGCCAGCGAATCGAGGTGGGTGGCAAGCACAGTCAGCGACTGTACGAAGCGAAACTGCACCGCCGTCGACAGTTCAGTCGGCCCACGCATCGCGGCGGGCGCGGCGTAGCGAGACGTTGTACCACCGGACCTGCTGCACTGCGGAAGACAGAGCAGGAACAACAACGCCGAGCCAGCCCGCGTGACGCTGCGGGTGGCCCGGCGGAGATTGCGGGGCACACGTCGCGTATGGTCGGGCGCGTTCGCGCCACGTGCCCCCGTGTGCATCAGCGCGGCAATCCGGTCACGAGAATCATCTGGCTGCCCTGATTTTCCGTCGTGTTGAGGGTCGTGTTTGGATGCGTTCCTGCAATGCGCAGCAAGCGCGCTTCGCGCCAGGTGTGCGGCTGAATCGCGATCAGGAAGGCGTCGCGGATGCCGGTCTGCGCCGACACATCGATCATGGCGCCATACTCCCAGCTTCCAAACGTCGATGTCGCGCTCGAGTACGTCAGCGCATCGACAGGAATTCCGCGACGATGATCCAGCTCCATCACCACCTTCATTTCCTTCGTGGCGAGATTGTACTGGTAGATGTAGGCATCGTGTGTCTCGTCGCCGTAGCTGTTCGGGTCTTCCTGGATGTAGGCGTAGTTCGTGCCGACGTAGATGTTGTCGGGATTCTGGAACAGGCGCGCCGGGCCCGTCCGATCATCGCCGTCGAGGATGACGCTCAGCGATCCCTTGAGCGGATCGGCCGGGTCCAGCACGAGCCGATAGATACGCCCGTACTTGGCGCGACCATAGCTCGCGTTCACGCCCGTGTTGTTCTGGCCCGTGACGGCGAAGTAGATCTCCCGGCCTTCACCCGTGCCCTTGCGATAGTCGAGGTCTTCCACGCGCCCGAACTGCATCATGTTCACCGCGAGTCCAGCAGCCTCGATCTGTGCGCCCGTGGTTCCAGCCGCGTTGGGTACGGGGCGGAACTCGACGTCGTAGTTTGTGCCAACGACCATATCGCGTTCACGGATGTTGTTGTCCTTCCGTGCCAGCGCATACAAACGTCCATTGCGCAGATCCCCGATCGCGGTGCCCACATACATCGCCACCTGTCCGCCATTCGTGCCGCTGTCGTCGTCACCAACGATCACCACGGTCCGGTTCGGGTACGCCGTCGTGGGGAGCGGCACTGCATTCTCGGCATTCCACCGACCCAGTGCCGGCAGCAGCGACGCGTCATCGATCGTCGTGAACACAGCACCACGCGGACTGATGCCGTGCGTCTGCGATTCGATGCCGCTCTCACCGCTGGTGAAGAACAGCGGACCAAAACCGTGCTCCTCCGGCGTCGCCATGGTGGCTGAACAGAGGCGCCAGCGGCCGGACACCGAGTTCATGATGTAGTCGATCGCGATCGGCGTGAAATTCCTGTCCAGCGTCACGCGGCTGACTGCGAAGTTGTCTTCGTGGTTGGTGAGCATGGTGAACGTGCCGTCGGCGTTGCGCAGCAGTCCGGCACCGTCGGCCGACCCGCCGAATCGCGGCATGCCCGGGAGGCTGTCTCCGCTGCTGAAAATGCCGTAGGCCTGAACACCTGCCGGCAATCCCTTCACCAGCGCCGGAGTCACCGACGTGTTCCGCGCCGTGATCGTCGGCTGATTGGTGCCGATCGTGTCGTTGCTGTCGTTGCAGGCCGTGGCACCAAAAGCCAGTGCGCTGGTTGCCAACACTCGCGAGAGTGAATGACGCATGAATGCAGTCCCCAATGAAATCGATTGTGTGGTATCGCGGTCCGCTGAAAGCGTGACCCGACAACAATCGGTTCTCATTGCAACTGCGGGACGACAGATCTGTCACAGCGCGGCGACGGCTACGTGCCGATTCAGCGATCGTCGTTGCGACCGATGATCAGCGGTGTCTCAGCGCTCAGACGTGACACGCGCGATACACACCGTCCGGTTGACTCAGGCCTTGATTCCTGCAACGCCTGTTTCGGTCGCAGGCACCGTGGTCTCACACCCGCACCCTGATGCACAGCCCGCGCTTTTTGGCGCGCGCGCCGCAGCGATGGTGCGCCAGACACGACGGCCTACGAAAGCAACGGCGGTCAGAACGAGCACGGCAACAATCACCTGTTGTGTCATAACACTCTCCATTCAAGCAAAGCCCAGTGCGCGTCCACCCTGATACACCGCAAACGCCGCCCCGTACGCCAATGCGAGCATGTATGCGAACTGAATGGCGGCCCATCTCCAACCGATCCGTCCGCCACCCGCTTCCCGCACCGTCACGGCGACGGTGCTGATGCACATCAGGGCATACACATAGAACACCATCAGACCCAGCGCAACGAGCGGCGAATACTGCAATCCACCGGTCGTCGGATTGACCTCCGCCCGCAGACGTTCGCGCAGCGCCATGGAGGTTTCGTCGACGTCGCCAACCCCGTAAATCGTTCCCATCGTACTCACGAACACTTCACGGGCGGCGAAGCTGGCAGCGATCGAGACACCGATCTTCCAGTCATACCCCAGCGGCTTCACCAGGGGTTCGATCACCTTGCCGATATGCCCGAGGGCTGAATTCTCGAGCTGCACTTCGTACGCCGCCGCGGCACTCATTTCCGATGGCGTGGCGGTTTTCGGGTAGGTGGCGAGCGCCCAGAGAATCACACTGCAACTCAGGATCACCGTCCCTGCGCGGCGCAGAAACATCTGCGCCCGGTGCCAGACGTTCAGCAACAGCGTGCGCAGATTCGGCAAACGATAGGCCGGCATCTCGAGAATCATGGGACGCACGGGGCCGCGCAACAGTGTCCGCTTGAAGAAGGCGGCCACGATCAGCGCCGTCACCGTACCCAGGAGATACATGAACAGCATCGTCAGACTCTGCAGGCTGAACAGCCCACCGAGCACGGCAACCGGTGGCACGAAGGAGCCGATCAACAGCGTGTACACCGGCAGTCGCGCCGAACAGCTCATCAAGGGCACGACCATGATGGTCGCCAGGCGATCCTTGGGCTCCTCGATCGTGCGCGTGGCCATGATCGCCGGTACCGCGCAGGCGAAGCCGCTGATCATGGGAATGAAGCTCTTCCCGTGCAACCCGACGCGTCGCATCAGGCGATCCATCAGGTACGCCGCCCGCGCCATGTAGCCGCTGTCTTCGAGGATGCCGATGAACAGAAAGAGCATCGCGATCTGCGGTAGAAACACGAGTACGCTGCCGACCCCGCCGATGACCCCATCCACCAGCAGGCCTCGCAGATCGCCCTCGGGCAGAAGTGCACCCACGCCATCGCCGATGCGCGCGACCACCCACTCCACCGCAGTCATCGCCGGTTGCGCCCAGGTGAAGATGCCCTGAAACACCAGCACCATCACGGCGATGAACAGCACCGGACCCCACGCGCGATGCAGCACGAAGGCGTCGATCCGGTCGCTGGTCGTGCGCGTACCGGCGTTGTGGTTGATCACCGTCCGGGACACGACGCCCTGACTCCAACCGTAGCGGAGTTCAGCTTCGATGCTTCGCGGATTCATCCCCGCTGCGGCAATCGCAATGCGCGCCTCATCCACCATTGGTGCAATCGCCGAACGCGCATCGCCGTACCACGACTCCAGCTTTGGAACGGCGAGGAGCCTCAGCGCGTCATGCGCCGCCAGGGCGTCCGTTGCGCCATGCCTCTGCAACATTTCCACCAGCGGCGCCAGCGCCTCGGCGATCTCCGGTGCAAGCACGAATGGTCGCGTTGGCAGCGGTAGACCGAGCACCGTGACCATCGCCTTCGCGAGCACATCGAGCCCTTCGCCGCGCGTCGCGATCGTCGGAATGACCGGCGCACCGACTTCGTGTATGAGCGCGACCGCATCGACATCCACGCGCGCCGCTGCCGCCGCATCGATCTGATTCAGCGCCACGATGGTTGGCACGCCCAACTCCAGCACCTGGCTCACGAGATACAGATTCCGCTCCAGATGCAGCGCGTCGGCGACGACCACGACAACGTCCGGCAGCGGTTCACCACCGGTGCCACGCAGCACACCAAGCGCAATCTCTTCGTCCGGGCTGGCGGGTGACAGGGCGTAACACCCAGGCACATCCACGATGGTGACGCGCTCGCCGTTCGGCCCGCGCATCGCACCTTCCACCCGCTCGACCGTCACACCGGCAAAGTTGCCAACGCGCTGACGCATGCCGGTGAGGGCGTTGAACAGCGTGCTCTTTCCCGTGTTCGGATTGCCCACCAGCGCCACGCGAATCCGGCGCTGACTCACCGGAACCGGTGCCTGAATACCGGAGGGAGGAGCAAATGAGGTTGACATCGGTTGTCGGTGCGGCGCGAGCCGCAGGACGCTCAGCGCGTCGGGAGAACTGTGATGCGAGCGGTGATGGCCGGGCTCAGGGCCAGCCGCGATCCGCGCACGTCCAGAAGCATGCAGTGGCGCGCATCCACCACGCTCACACTCGCTCCCTCCATCAACCCCAATTCACGCAGCCGGCACGCTTCGTTCTCACCGCACCCAAGCGACACGACGGTAGCCGACGCCCCCGCCACACAATCGCCCAGGCGACACGCCAATGGCGCGCGGGAAGCACTCGCGGGAAACGTCTCGACAACTGGCAGGGCGAAAGCAGGCACGGTTGTTTCTAGTTGAGAATGATTCTCAGAAGCGTGAAAGAAGAATACACCGCTCTCTCGAACTCGGCTAGAGCGCAACGGCACAATGCCGAATAATCTGCTCCGGATTCCCCAGCCGTCTCAGCCGCCCTGCCCTTCCAGCACGACGACCGCCCCCGCCACCTTATCGGAGTGGGTGAGCGTCACATGTATGACGGAGACGCCCAACTCAGCCGCACGTTTTGCCGCCCGGCCGTGCAGAAGGAGCAACGGACGACCGTCCAGGGGGGAGTTGGCGACTTCGATGTCCTGCCAGTGGATGTGACGTGCCTCCTCACTTCCGGCGAGCGCCTTGTACGCCGCCTCCTTGGCCGCGAATCGGGCGGCAAAATGCCGAGCCGGTTCGCCGCGCCGATCGCAGTACGCGCGCTCACCTGCCGTAAACAGCCGGGCTCGACCGCGCTCGGGATGACGCGCCAGCAGGCGGGCAACGCGAGGGATATCGGCGAGATCCATCCCGATGCCACAGATCACGTTGCGGATCCTTCATTGCGGGGTCGGTTGATCAGCCGCCGCCAGAGGGCACCCTTGGCGCCGCGCGAATCACACAAGACCGGCACGAACAGGGCCCACGCCTCGTCCGCTGCCCGAAAGGTGCGCTGCACGCAGTCCGTCCAGCGGCGCCAGGTGTGAAACTGCTGCGCCTCAGGTGCCTGCCGGAGCCGAAGGCCAGCGTGCTCGAGCTGCCGCAGCGCTGCGGCGAAGCCGAGGCCCAGCTGCTCCAGCTCAGCCACCAATGCGCGTCGGTCGGCTGGGTCGGCGAACCGTTCAGTGGCCCATTCGGCGTACACCCACTGCGCATGACGCTCGAGCCGGTCGGCATCGAACGCCCGGCGCTGCGTCTCGACCGTCCGACTCTCCTCGGCAATCCGTCGCGCGTCGAGCAGTGCGTCGAACCATCGATCGTGATCCGATCCCGGTGCGCTGCGCTCCGAACCAAAGGCCCGCAGGGAGAGCGTCTGGGCGGGGAAGACACACACGGCCGCCTCCAGCCGATGTCGCAACCCTTCGAGATGCGGCGAGTCGTACAACACCACTGCGCCAGCTTCCGTGGCGTACAGTGTCAGCGCGCCATCGAGATAGCTCACTCCATCCAGCATTGCGACGGTCAGATCGATCACCTTGGGTTCGGCCGTGTCGTACGCAATCCGCAGCGCACGACCATCCAGCTGGACTGCGGCGTCGTAGTCCAGCGACCGATCGTCCCACGCACCGCGCAAACGGGCGGCGATCAGGCCATCCCCACTCAACATCACGCCGCGCGCTCTTCGGCGACAGCAACGATCGCCGATACCACCGCCGCCGTATCGAGCAGATTCGTGAACACCGCCAGCGGGTTGAACGGCATCAGGTCTGCAGCGCGGTACCGTCCCGTTTCGACGCCGATCGCACGTGCACCGATCGCCTGACCACAGGTCAGGTCGTGCGGCGTGTCACCAACGATCACGATCCTCGATCCCGGCAACGCTGCGCCAATTCGCTCAGAGGCCCGTGTCTGCGCGATCGCCGGCAGCTCCGGTCGTGTGAGCGCATCCGATCCGTACGCACCCACCACGAATCGCTCCGGCACGATGTCCACCGCGCGCAGCTTGAGTGCGGCGGCAAGGGCAATGTTTCCGGTCAGCAGCCCGAGCATCACATCGTCGTGTGCATCGAGCGCGTCCAGCAGCGCATTCACGCCGGGCAAAAGCTCCACCGTGCCAGGTGTCGTGGTGATGTCGCGCTCGAGATGCAGGAAGTACGTCGTCAGCGCGTCCGTCATGCGACTGTCGATCGCGGCAGACTCCACGCCGGCGAGCGTCCCGAGTTCGCGGATGATCTGGGGGTCTGTCTTGCCATCGAAGGGATGATCCTCCGGTCCAGTCACGCCGAACACATCACGCATCGCCTGATGCACACAGCGTCGGCCGGCGCCGTTGGCGAGCAGCAGCGTGCCGTCGATATCGAGCAGTACGAGGACGGTCATGCCGTGCGCCGCGCCAGCAGCAGGCCGCCGGTAATGCAGAGAAAACCCATGAGTTGCCAAATGGTTGGACGATCATTCTGAAACTGCCACGCCACCAGAATGGCGACAAACGGCTGGAGATTCGCGTACAGCGAGGTCCGTGTCGGACCGAGTCGTTTCAGCCCGTAGTAGTAGATGGAGTAGGCGATCACGATCGCTCCGAGTCCGGAGTACGCCATCGCGGTCCACGTGCGCCAACTGAGCGTGAACCACTCAGTGCGAAGCAGATCCGGTGCAGTCATGGCGACCAGCGGCACGAGACCACCAACGAGCGTGATCAGCGTGAGCTGCAAACCGTTCACCCGTTGCGTGAGCGGGCGCAGCAACGTGGCGTACACGGCCCACGTCACCACGGCCAGTGCCAGATAGACGCTGCCGATCCAGCTGCCACCCTGGCCAGGCGTCGCATTGTCGCCGAGCATGACCATCGTCACACCGATCACAGACAGCATCACCCCCGACACCAGAAATCGCGTCATCTTCTCGGTACGGGTCGCCCAGCCGAGCAGCGCCAGCGCGGCGGGCGATGCGGCGAGGATCAACGACGCCGATCCCCCGCGCGCGCGCGACAGCCCCTGCACGAAGAGGTACTGATAGAGGCCGTTGCCGATCACGCCGTAACCGAGCAGGCGCAGCGTATCTGTGCTGGACGGCCAGGGCTTCGGTGCAGAGAAGGATGCGATCAACGCCAGGACGAGCGCACCCAGCGCCAGACGCGAAGTGTTGAACGCGAGGCCGGGCATGTGTGCGGTGCCATACTGCACTGCAAAGAAGTTGGCGCCCCACAGCGCTGCCATCAGGAGCAGCAACAGATCGATGGTCCCGAACCCCGGCGCCGGTGGCGGCACGGCGATGTCAGCCTGGGATGCGGCGACGGCGGGTTCTGGGGCAACGGTGGACGTCATGGATCGGAATCTAACGCTGTCTGGATGGCTTCCGGCGCATGCCACAATTGCGTAGGATGCCTCCATGCAAGTTCAATTCGCACTATTCGCCGACGCGGCGAACGTTTCGCAGGAAGGGAAGCTCAACATTCTCGGTGTCTTCGACGCCCTGCAGGTTGGGCAGCTGCCGTCGCTGCATCCGAGGGCGACGTTCGTGGTGCGGATCAAAGCCGTGGCGGAAGATGAAGGGCAGCACGGCGTAAGTCTCGTGTGGACGAACCCCGGGGGAGACCCTCTCTGGTCCTCGCGGGGGGAGCTGACGGTCGGCTCACCGCCGCAAGGCACGGACGGGATCGATGTGCCGCTGCTGGCAGTCGTCGATCTTCCGCTCGATACGCCCGGCATCTACACGATGATCGTGGCGGTCGACGATGTGGAAGCGGCGCGGACCGCCCTGCATGTGAACAAGGTGTTGGAGTCGGCATTGCCACTGGCACCGGCAGCACCGGCGGGGCTGCTGTCGTAGCCTTCAGACAATGCGTCGCGCGCTCACGAAACGTTCGCTGAGCGCGACCACGTAGGCGTCGTCGGTGTCACCAAGCCACTCCAGGGCGAACCCTCCGCGACCGATGGCGATGTGCGCCATCCGGTCGCCCGCCAGCGCTATGCCGACGTGCGTGATTCGCCTGTCGTCGCGATCGGAGAAAAACAGCAGATCGGCCAGTTGCAGCGCCGTCCGCTCCACCGGTGCGCCAACCAGCGCCTGCTGATGGGCATCGCGCGGCAGCTGCACACCGTGCACGCCATAGATGGTCTGGACAAAGCCGCTGCAATCGGCTCCCCACGGTGTGATACCACCCCACTGATACGACGTCCCCTCGAACCACTCCACCGCTGACTGCGCAATGGCATCGGGGGCGGTGGCAAAGTGCTCCTCCATCTGGTTGAGCGGTACGGTTTCGCCATCCACGATCTCCTCATCGAGATCGAGCCATGCGCCCAGCGGCAATGCCCGCACCCCGTGGCGTTCACTCCGCGCAATGACCCCCATCGAGACGCGCGGCACGTAGGTCAGGGCAAAGTCCGCCGATGTGCTCGCGACCACCGGCGACTCGTCCACCAGACGCATGAAGTACCCGTCGTGCATCCACCCTTCGTAATCGTCCATGCTGCGGATGCGATGCCAATGCCCGTCACGCGTCTCCAGCACATACACCGGGTGGCCCGCCAGGCGCTGCGAGACCTGTACCGAAGAGACGCTTGGTTCGGCGAACACTGGTGCGATCGCGCTGCGCACAAAGGCGTGGCCAATGATGGAATCGCTCATGGATGACTATCCGTGCAAGGGGTACGACACTCTACACCGAATCGTCGCCGAAGAGCTTCAGTTTCGCAATCAAGGTCATCCGGCTGATTCCGAGGCTGCGCGCTGCATGTGTACGATTGCCCCGAAACAGCTGCAGCGCCCGCAACAGATGCCAGCGTTCCAGATCTGCCAGCGATGCCGCGGCCGCTGGAGCTGCAGGATCCGCCTGATGCAGCGAGAGTCGACGCGAGGTCACCGCTGACTCGCCACGGGCGCGAAGCTGAGCCAGCGCCAGCACCGCTTCCAACTCGCGCAGATTCTCCGGCCACGCAAACGCACTGATCGCATGCAGCGCCGATGCATCGAGCGCCGTCGGAAGTTCGGCGTCACCGTCGGCGGTCTGCTCCAGCACCGCCGTCGCCAATGCGAGCAGATCCTCTGCGGTGCGATCGGCGAGCGATGGCAACAGCATCGGCCAGGCGTGCAGACGGTAGTAGAGCTGCTCTAAAAACGCGCCGGCCGTGACCTGCGCCACGATATCAGCCGTCGTGGTCGCCATCAGTCGCACAATCGGTCCGCGAGTTCCGGTGAGCTGGTCGAGCAGCACCTGCGCACTCGCCGACAGCTGCTCCACATGCCGCACCAGCAACGTCGACCTCGGCGCCGCCAGACGCACTGCATCCCGCAATCCATCGTCGCTGAGCGCCCTTGCCTCGACGATGACAAACGGTTGGTCCGCCAACTCCGACGCACGGTGAATCCGCTGTGCGAGGTACCGCTTCCCCAGCCCACGCGCCCCCACCAGCAGCACCGGTCGTGAGATATCACGCTCGAGCTCCGCCACACGTGCGACCAGCGCGCGCATGGTCACACTCGGCCCACTCAGCGGCAGCGGCGCTGGCTCGATCATCAGTACTCCCACTTCCGCGTGATATCGAGACCGAACTGCTGCGGGGTCGGGACGAAGTTGCGCGCGTTCACGTTATTGTTGCACTGGAGCACGTTCGTCGGCGGCTCGAGCCCAACCGAGGCGGTTATCCACTGACTGAAGCGGTACTCGAGCTTGGCGCCGATGGAGTTCACCAGCGGTTGATTGGTGCTCACCTGACTGGTGCCAAAGAGCTGACACAACCCCACAGTGGCGCGTACGAAGGTGCGGCTGCCGAGTTGCACGCCGCCGCCGAGTCGCGTGCTGGCGAGAACCGATGTGGGGCCGAACTGCTGACCGCTCACGCCGCCGGCAGTCTCGATCTGGAATTGATCGAATCCGAGCGCACGCGCCACGCGATCGCCAAAGTAGCTGCCGAGTGTCGGCAGCAGAACACTGGCTGTCTGGTTCGAGTACTGATCCGCGGCCATTGTCACGGCGAAGCTCGGGCGCCCGGTGAACAGATAGCTGATCGCATCCGACTCGGAGAGCGCCAGACTCGGATCCGCGCTCCCAAGCTTCAACGTCGGCGCCACCAGCGTTCCGCCGATCGTGATGCGCACTGGAATGTCACGGTCCTGACGTGTGTACTGCCGTACGATGTTCACCGCGGTGATGTCGAGAGTCGGGTTGAGCTCCGGTTCGCCGAAGAACTTCAGCGTTCCGCGCTCCACCTCGAACGTGCGCTGCACGGCGCCAAAACCCAGATTCAGGCGATACGTGCCTCGCTCAGCGAGGAGTGTACCGTCCAACGCGAGCTGGACGCGTGACGAGTCGAGACGCGATCGTCCCAGCGTGACGCCCACTTCGCCAGCCAGCTTGATGTTCGCCTCCGCCGATCGGAGCCACACGTTGTTCCCCATCAACAGCCGCACCTCACGCACTTCCAGATTGCGCAGCAACGGAGACGGTGCAGACGCCAGCAACGATCGACCTTGCGATGTGGTCGTGTCGATGAGCGTGTAGAACTCCGGGTCGTCGATCGACACGAGATTCTTTGCGACGCCCAGCTCGGGAATCGTAATGTCGCCGGTGGGGATGGTCACCGTGCCAGTCAGCACGGCGCTGCGTTGCGTGCCGCGAAACTGCAAACCAGCACCGTCGGTGGACACCTGGAGCGTGGCGATGCGCGGACGATCGAGGATTCGCAGATTGGTGGCCTGAATCGCCAGATCGAATGACGGATCATCGAGCGCGGCGAACCCGATCTTGCCGCTGAGAATCGCCGATCCACCGCGCGTGCCGGCCCCGCTCACTGTGAGTCGAGGCAGCGACAGGCTGTCGCCGGCGAATCGCAGCTCACCATCCATGCCAACCAGCCTGACGCCCAACGGGGTGATGTAGCTTTCCCCGTTGACCATCGAGATGCTGCCGTTGAAGCGCGGTGCACGCACCGATCCCCGCAGCTGCAGCTCACCCGTCAGCGTGCCACTGGCGTCGCTGATCGCGGATGTCGCCGCTTCGAACAACGCCAGCGGCGTACTCGCCAGTGTCAGCGATCCCGTGATCGGTGCGTCGCGCCTGAGCGTCGGCAGCGCGTCGAGCGTGGCGGTGAGCGGAACCATGACACGCGCGGACAGCAGAGGAGTTGTGCGACTGCGCTCGTTCAGCGAAACGTCGCCGCGAAAGCTCTCGTCCGCATACGCGCCCTGCACACGGGCGTCACCGAGCGCCGTCGTCCCAACCGTCATGCCGCGCGCGAGCGCCGTGAGCTGTGCCGTCGGCGCTGTGCGCGAACCCGCCACCTGCAGCTGCAGGTCGAGAATTCCGCCAAGCGGTCGATCGCGCCGCGTGATCCAGCCCAGATCGCGGAGCGAGATCTGACTCCCATCCACTAGTACTGAGATGGCGTCGCGCGCCGGAACTCTCGCTGTCACGCTGAGGCGCGCCACGCCCGTGTCGCCAAACACCAGCGAATCGATGGTCGTGACGCCCGAAGACCGGGTCATCGTCGCCGGCGACCGCAGCGCCCACCGCGTGCGCGGCCCGGCAGCGAACAGCGATTGCAGCGTCGTGATCAACGAATCGCCCGCGCCACGGAGCGTCGCAGCGAGTCCCATTCGCACGCCGCTGTCGGCGCGCGCTTCAAGACTGATCGTGCCATCGCGGGCCGAGCTGAACCGACCGACTGCTGACACAGCGGTGAGCCGCACCGGCCCCGCTGTGACGCTGTCTGCGGTGAGGCGCAGTTCGCCGCTCGGCACGCCGCGAATCCACGCCCCTGTCGCGGTCAGGTCGGCGACGGAACCTGTGAGCGCGTTGGTCATCAGGTCGCGCCCGGAGAGTGTGGCCGTGACGCTGAGCGAGTCGAGGCGGCCCGAGAGACGACTCCTGAATGAGGCAGTACCGCTGAGCGAATCGGGCGAATCTGCGGAAGCCTGACTGAGCCACGGCCTCAGGCCACCGAGGGAGTCGGCCATGACACGAATCGTCAGCGAATCGCTTCGGCCCAGGCGCAGACCGAGTCCGCCGGAGGCACCGATGGTGAGTGAGGGTGAGAGCACGCTGAGCGAATCCACCAGCGCGATGCCGTCGCGAAAGGTGAAACGGGCTGTCCCCTCAATCACACGGAGGGCATCGACCCGTGAACGATCGAATGCCAGCGCGAACCGTCCTTCGAGCGTCGGCAGCGAGTCGCCGCGGAGATCGACGTCCGCCTTCCCGTTCAGCAGCGTGACGGGTGCTGTGGAACGCTCGAGCAGAGTGCGCAGATCGATCCGCTCGAATGCCATCTGACCCTTGAGCGCATACTCGGTGGGCTCGATGTCCACGATCCCGCTCCCGCTGATCGAGCCGGCGGGCCCGCTCAGCTGTCCGGTCACTTCGAGCGCATCGATCGTCCCCTTGAGTGTGATCGGGCCAGTGAAAATTCCGCGCAGCGGCATCATCGCGTACGAGTTGCCGAGCATCGTCAACGAAAGCGGGTCGGCGGTCAGCTGCATATCGTAGAACACGTACTTCGGCTCGAGCTTGATCCGACCGGCGCCCGTCACGTGCGAGAGCGGTGCGCCGGTGCCGTCGTCGTGAAAGATGTTCATGTCGCGCAGATGCAGGTCGTACCAGAGCGAGTCGAGCACGACGCTTCCACGCACAAATCCGTTCACGCGTGCGAACTCGCTGTTCAGGAACCGAGGGGTCCGCAGGTCAGCGCGATCGACGTTGACCGTGAATCCTCGAAATCGCGTAAAGGCCGGATAGAGGATATCGAGCTGTCCGGTGCCGCGGCCTGCGGTCGAGGCCCCCGGCACGTTCGCATCGCGAAAGCTGAAGCGCATGTCATCCACGTCAAAGCGGTGCAGCGGACCACCGCGCGCCTTGACGGTGCCGGTGATCTGTCCCCGCCACGGATACGGAAACGGCACGCCGTTGAACTGTCGGAGCAGTGCAAAATCCAGCGGATCGGCGCGCATGTCCACATCGGTCAGCGTCACCACCGGACCACCCACACCCCACGTCATGCGGCCGCGCAGGCGCGAGTCGAGGCTGCGCGCATCCATGTTGCTGATCGCGTACTTCAGGACATTCAGATTCGACGGATCGTTGCGGATCAGCAGGTCCATCGTGCCGCCGCCCTGCGTGGGGAATGTTTCGGTGAGCCACGCGATGTCGCGCATCGCGACCTTTTCACCGCGCACGGCGATGTCGTAGCGTACCGGCAGATCGCTGCCCCACGTGAGCTTCCCCTCGGCGGATCCCGACGATCCGGGCAGCTCGAAATGCGGAAGCCTGAGCCAGATCGAATCACCCAGCCAGCGAAAGTCGCCGCGAACCTTGTCGAACCGAAACGGGGGATCGAACTCCGTGAACCCCATCGAGGTCACCTGAAACAGTCGGCCGAGCGTGTCGGGCCGCGCCATGCGAACGTGCGAGAGCGCGATGCTCCCCTCTTCCCATCGCCAGGTGCGAACGAGCCCGCGCGGTGACCGGCGAATCTGCGTACTGGTCCGGGCGAGGTTGAATGCAATCGCGCTGTCGCGGCGCACCCCTTTCAGCGAGTCTGCCGGCGCCCACGGCATCGTGAGCAGAAAGCGACCGCGCGTGAGCGTGACCGAATCGAGGACGATGAATTCACCAAAACTTCCCTTGGCGAGCGGCGCGCCCTTTGGTCCCTGCGGAAAAATGTGCTTGTAGTTCCAGTCACCGTCGCGGTACTTGATGATCTGCACCAGCACGTTGTCAATCACCAACCGCTGCACGAGGATGCGACGGTCGAGAAAGTCGCGCGGATCCCAGCGCACGGTGGTCTTGCCGGCGGCGATCATGACCACACCCGCGCTGTCTGCAATCTCGAGCGAATCGAGGGTGATACCGGTGAGAATCGGCCCACTGATCCGGCCGAGGTGCAAACGCCCTTTCACGCCCGGCGCCATCTGATTCACGACCAGACGACGCAGCCATCCGCGTCCCACCTCGGTACCGGTCACGAAGAGCACCGAGCCGACGGCACCGAGCGCCATCAGCGCGACGGTGATCAGCCCTGCGGCGAGTACCAGTCTGCGGCGCCGGATCATCGCGTCAGAACGCCTGCCCGATCGCGAAGAAGAAGGTGAACGGGCCCAGCGCGCCACGGTTGCGGGTTGGTGCATACGACCCGAGGCAGCTGTCGTACGCGACCTGCACCACGCGCGGCGTGCCATCCGGCCCACGCTCCTCGACCGCCGGAATACCGTTGCCGGGACTGACGCAGAGCAGATCCTGCTTGCCGTTGGTGCGCGGGAGTTCGTTGAAGTAGGCGGCGCCCGAGCGTGGATCGTAGTTGTTGTAACCGAAGTCCAGCCGGATCACGCCAATCGGCGAGAAGATTCGCGCGCCCAGTCCGGGCGTGACCCGCAGGCGGTTGTCGCGCAGACTGGCGTCCTTGGCACCGCGGCTCCACGTCTGACCGAAGTCGGAAAAGAGTGTCCACTGGAGCAACGTCGGCAGGAACGGGCTGCGAAGACGCAGTTCGACGTTCCCGACCGCGACCGTGTTACCGCCCACCGGCACGATGCGAAATGGCTGCACCGCCGGATTCACCTCGTACGAAAAGGTGTCGCCGCTGATCGGAATGCGAATGAATTGCTGCGCCACCGACGTGTCGGGACTGACGACGTACGCCACGGGCCCCAGTTCGTTCTGCCGAAAGCCGCGCACCGTGGTCGGGCCGCCGGCGTACAGCCGCTCCTGCGGTGGCACCAGTCGATCGTTGCTCCCAAAGACGGTGCCCAACTGCACCCGGACAGCGAGTGTTGCCCCCAGCCCAAGGCCCCAGAATCGGCTGGCATCCAATACGGCGCTGCTGAACTTGAAGGCGGAGTCGGCGAGCGTGAACTGCGACGCGTGCCGAATGGCGAGCCGCATAGACGATCCATGCCGCGGATTGATCGGATCATCGGTCCGATCGCGGCTGAAGTTGGCGCCGATCACGGCCAGTCGTCGCGTCGTCTCGAAGACCCGACGATCCTCAGGTGCACACCGATTGAGCACAGAACAGAACAGCGCGGGCTGCGCTTCGGTGCGCCCGAAGCTCAGGTCGTACGCCAGCGTGACGGGAATGCGGCGCGCGGCCTGTAACGTCACGCTGGCGATCGCGCCAATCGGCGTCGTGCGGCGGTACGCCTGAAACTCGCCACGCACCTCCGAGTAGAGCGTGAGCTCCGGGATACGCAATCCGCCAGGACCAACCGGCGGTCGCAGCGTGGCACCGACGTAGTAATTCAACCGGTCGCTGTACGGATCCTTCCCGTCCGCAACGGCGCCGCACAGCGCATCCGCCCCCTCGAAGTCCAGCGGAAGGCCAACCCCGATCTTGCTCAGCCGAGCCGTGAGTTCGAGTCGGCGGGCACGGTTGAGCAGGTTGCGGTTGGTGTACAGCAACCCGGTCCGAACGCAGTCCAGGGTACCGAAGCCGGCGCTGACACTGCGCGTGTGCATGAAACGCTCGGCGATATTCACGATCACATCGACTCGTGCAGAGTCGGAGGTGCGGGAGAGCGAGTCGAGGAACCGCGGCTCGATGCGCACCTGCTGATAGGCATCGGTGAGATAGAGCGCCCGCGTCGCGCGCTCCACATCGCTCTGCTCATACCGCTGCCCGCTGCGCAATCCCACCAGACCGCGCACCACGTCAGAAGGGATCTCCTGCGTGCGTCCTTCACGCGGCACCGCAGTCACGATCACGTTGCCGATGGTCACAAATGGTCCCGGCTTCACCGTCAGCTCCACTACCGCCGTTCGGCGGGTGCTGTCGGGCGTACCGCGTACGACATCGGTCGCCAACAGCACCTGCGCGAAAGGATAACCCACATCGGACAGACGTCGGCGCAGCGTATCGCGACTCTGCTCAAGCCGATACTGATCGAACGGCTGCCCACGCGCACTCGCCAGCCCGCGCGTCAGGCGATCGCGCTCCGGGATCTGTTCCACGCCAGCGACACGCAGCGTATCGATCGTGGTCGCTCGCCCCTCACGCACCACGAAGCGGAGACCCATCGTTCGGCGATCGCGCTGCACGACGGTATCGATCTGCACATCGGGGTAGCCGCGCCGGCGATAGTAGATCACCAGTCGCGCCCGATCGATCGCCACCAGGCCCGGGTTACCGCAACGCCGCACGCCAAAGACGCCGCCGATCACGGCGAGCCGTCGCGACACATCGGACGCGGTGAGCGCGATGACCCCCGCCAACTGGCCACCCGTAAAGGCCCGATTACCCTGAAAGGTGAGCGACCGCACTTCGAGCTCTGCCGGATCGCACGCGTCGCGCTGCGCGTGGACAACGTGCGGAGTGACGATCGCACCAATGCACAGCGCCACTCGGTGCAGTCTGCGCAGCAGACGGCGACCCTCACCTGTGCAACGGTGTAGCGTGATGGAGAGATGGCGCGGCAGTGTGCAGACCGAGGGAACGATTGGCGGTACCGCGCAACAGCGCACGGTGGAAACGGTTGGCACCCCGTATGAACCGGTCGTAAGTTCACGGTATCGGGCGCCCCTGTCAACGACGTACACGCTTTCACGACAACGGGTTAGCTCACTTTTGGCACGCGCAGTCCCACCCGCGTTCTCCCCCCTCGACACCACCCCGATGTCCCCCCTTCGCGCTCGAGTGCTGCCGCTGGTCGCGGCGACCCTGATCACCGCCTGCGGCGGCGCTGACAGCGCACCGAAGCGCGCCGCAATCGTCGACAGTCGCGACACGTATGACCCGCGTTCGTTCGATCCCGCTCTCTCCACCGACGTGCCGACAGGACGCGCGGTGGGATACGTCTTCGAGGGGCTGACGCGCTTCTCCCCCGATGCACAGGTGGAGCCCGCGCTGGCATCGTCGTGGACGGTGTCTGGGGATGGCCGCATCTGGCGATTCACCCTGCGCCGCAACGTGAAGTTCCATGATGGAACGAGTTTCACCGCGCAGCATGTGATCGCCAGCTTTACCCGGGTCCTCGACCCAAAGACGCGTGGCGGCCGCGGATGGCCGCTCTTTCCGATCGCCGGCGCCAGGGATTTCGCGGCCGGACGGGCGTCGTCGATCAGCGGGCTGCGCGTCGCCAACGACAGCACGGTGGAGATCACCCTCGCCGAACCGTTCGCGATCTTCCCCAAGCTCCTGGCCATGCCGGTGGCGGCGATCGTGCCCTCGACGATCCCCGCCGACTTCGGCGAGAAACCGGTCGGCACCGGTCCGTGGAAGCTGAGCGAGTGGAAGCACGACGACTTCGTCCGCTTCATTCGCAACGATGCGTATTGGGGCGCCAAGCCGCTTCAGGACACGCTGATCGCACGAATCATCCCCGAACCGAGTACCGCGGTCGCCGAATTCGAGTCGGGGAACGTGGACATCCTCTACATCCCGGAGGCGGAAACGCGACTGTGGGAGCAGACGGAGGAGAAGAAGGTGCTGCTGCAATCGGCCCCGGTTCTTCGACTCTGGTATGTGGCGATCAACTCGACGCGGGGCCCGTTGGCCGACGTCCGGGTTCGCCGCGCGATCAATCATGCGATCGATACGAAGGCGATCCTGACGCAGCTGTTGGGCGGACGTGGGCGTCTGGCGGCCGGCGTGATCCCACCGGCGCTGGATGGATCCGACACGACCCGTGCTCCCTACGCGCACGATGTTGCGAAAGCCAGACAACTGCTGGCCGAGGCGGGCTTTCCAAATGGGATCACGGTCAGGCTCTGGTGCTCGCAGGACGCGACACAATCGCGCGTCGCCCAGGCGATTCAGGGCTATCTGAAGCAGGCAGGCATCACGGCCGAACTGGTGCAGCGCGAGAGTGCGAGCATGCGCGAAGCGGCGCGGAAGGGCGAGGCCGATCTGGTGTTGAAGGACTGGTACGCCGACTATCCGGACGCCGAGAACTTTCTCTATCCGCTGCTGCACTCAGCGAACGCCGGCGTGGGAGGTAACGTGAGCTTCTTCCGGGATTCGACGTTCGATGCGGTCGTCTCGGCGTCCCGCCGCGAAACCGACACGGCGAAACGGACCGCACTCTACGCACGCGCTGACAGCATCGCCTTTGCGCAGGCGCCGATGGTATTCATGCTGTTCTACAGCGAGATGTACGCGGTGCAGCCGTGGCTCAGGAACTGGAACGCGCCCACGATCTTCAACGGGCAGCGGATGATTGGGGCGCGCATCGACCGCACGAGACCGTGACCTTCCTTGCCCGCCGCCTTCTGCTCGCCATCCCGACACTGGCGGGGGTGCTGATCGCGGTCTTTCTCCTGCTGTATGTGGCGCCGGGTGATCCGGTGCAACAGATGGTGGGCGAACGCGCCGACAGCGTCACCATCGCCCGACTGCGCGCGGAACTGAAGCTCGACGAGCCGCTTCCGGTGCAGTTTGCGAGCTATGCGAGTGGCGTGCTGCGCGGCGATCTTGGCCGGAGCTACATCACAGGTCGCCCGATCGCACAGGATATCCGCGAACGCTTTCCGAAAACGGCGCAACTCGCACTCGCTGCGATGACGATCGCAATTGTCCTCGGCATCGGCATCGGTGTCCTGGCGGCGCTCAATCCTGCTGGGCGATTTGACAAGCTTCTGATGGCAGCCACCTACCTCGGTATCAGCTTCCCGGTATTCTGGGTGGGGCTACTGCTGATTCTGATGTTTTCACTGACGCTCAAGTGGCTGCCGCCTAGTGGCTACGGCGGCGGCCTGGTACTCATTCTTCCGGCCCTCACACTCGGCTCGCGCAGCATCGCCTACCTGGCACGCATCACGCGCACGAGCATGTTGGATGCAATGAGTAGCGATCATGTGCGCACGGCGCGCGCCAAGGGTCTCTCAAACGGCGCCGTGGTACTGCGCCACGGACTGCGGACAGCGCTGATCCCGGTCGTCACGGTTCTCGGCCTCGACGTCGGCAGCTACCTCACAGGAAGCATTCTCACCGAAACGGTCTTCGGCTGGCCCGGACTCGGGCGCTACGTGGTGAACGCGATCTCGCGCCGAGACCTCCCGGCGATCCAGGGAACGGTGCTGTTCCTGAGCGTGGTGTTCGTACTGGTGAATCTTCTCACCGACCTGGCCTACAAGCGCAGCGACCCGCGCGTGGGCTGACGCCTGTCACCAGGCGATCGGCTCAGTGATTTCTCGCGGGCTCTCTGACTGCTGGACACAGAACGGCAGACGCAGAACAGCTGGACGCAGAACAGCATGCAGCAGGGCGCCTCCGAGACCGTCGCTGCTCAGCGTGCGTATGCTTTTTTGGGGGAACAGCTCGCCCAACGACGTCCCGATTCCAATGCACTTTACCAAAGCACTCTGCCAGTGATTCAGCACGACCGCAGCGCCGCGCGAAGCAGTTCTGCGTCTGCAGTTCTGCGTCTGCCGTTCTGCGTCCAGCCGTTCTGCGTCCAGTAGTTCTGCGTCCAGCAGTTTCGTTCCTGTCGATTGGCCAAACACGAAAAGCCCGTTACTCCGCCGTCTGGCCGAAGATCGCCAGATTCGACGAGTGCCCGGGACTCACCTTTTTCTCCGGATAGATCCAGTGAACCGCCTGATTCACAGCCGTCGCCGCTTCTCCAAAGCCAACTGAAATCAGTTTCAGCTTGCCCGGATAGGTCGTGATGTCGCCCGCCGCGTAGACACCCTCGCGACCCGTCTCCATCTGCGACGTCACCTGGATCTCATCCTTCTCCACGTTCAGGCCCCACTCCGCCAATGCACCGATATCGCTGACGAAACCCAGCATCGGAAGAATCACATCGACGTCGATGGCGCGCGTCGTCTTCTCTTTGGTCGCACGAATCACTGCGCCATTCAACTGCTCGCCATCCAGCGAAAGGATGTCGTGCAGCTCGTGGAACGTCAGCACCTCCGTGCGATCGCCACGTGCGGCAGCGGCGAGGACGTCGTCCACCGTCGCCTGATGGGCGCGAAAGCGGTCGCTCCGGTGGATCAGCGTCACGTGCAGTGCACGCGGACGGAGCTGCTGCGCCCAGTCGAAGGCGCTGTCGCCGCCACCCACGATCAGCACGCGCTTGTTCGTGTATCGCGCCGGGTCCAGCACCACATCGTCGATGCCGCGGCCGTACCACGGGTGCGAGACCGTCTGCGGCAGCTTGCGCGGCGTGAAAGCGCCGATGCCACCCGCAATCACCACCGATTTCGTCGGGAAGTCGCCATCCGTCGTGCGCACCACGAAATGCCCATCGACCTCGTCCAGCCCCGTCACCGTGCGATTCAGATGCAGCGGATTGCCAAATTGCGCCGCCTGGTCGCTAAGGCCTGTGACCAGATCCTTTGCCAGAATGCGCGGGAAGCCCGCCACGTCAAAGATCAGCTTTTCCGGGTAGAGCGCCGCCAGCTGACCACCCGACTCCGGCAACGCGTCGATCACCTGTGCCGACATACCGCGCAAACCCGCATAAAAGAGCGCATATAGCCCAGTCGGGCCAGCGCCAATGATCGTGATGTCCTTCAGTTCGTGAGTCATGATGGATGAAAGCTCTCAGCCCCCGGCCGGTGCCGAAACCCCGCCGAGCGATCCAATCGTGCTTCCACCCCCGTTCGAACGCCTCAGGAACGCCCCAGGAACGCCTCAGGAATGCCCCCCGCTGGCTCGGTATCGCTAGTTTTCGCGGCATGTCATTCAAGATCTACACACGCACCGGCGACAAGGGCGACACCGGCCTGTTCGGCGGCGGGCGCGTCGCCAAGGACAATCCGCGCGTCGAGGCGTACGGCGACGTCGATGAGCTCAATGCCGTCATTGGGATGGCGCGCGCCGTGGAGTTGATGCCCCGCATCGATGAGGTGCTGGTTCCCGTTCAGCGCGACCTCTTCTCCATCGGAGCCATCCTGGCCACCCCCGACCGCGAAAAGATGGCCGAGCAGCTGCTCAAGGCGCGGATCGATGAAGAGCGGATCGAGGAGCTCGAGCGCGCCATCGACGCCGGTGATGCGGAGCTCGAACCGCTCAGGAGCTTCATCATGCCGGGTGGCACTCCGAAGGCCGCCGCACTCCACGTCGCGCGCACCGTCTGCCGTCGCGCCGAGCGACGCGTCGTCACCCTGCAGCACGACGCCGATGTGCCGGAGCTCGTCGTGATCTACCTCAATCGGCTCTCCGACCTGCTGTTCACGCTCGCACGGGTGGCGAACAGGCGCGCGGGCGCCGGCGAAGTCACCTGGTAGCCGCGCCAGCATGACCGTCTCGACGTGCCGAGTGCTCCCCTATCCCGTGCACGTCGGACAGGGGCTGCTCGATTCGCTTCCCGCGCTCGTGCCACAGATCGCCGCTGCGCACCGCATCGCCGTCATCACCGACGATGTCGTCGGCCCGCTGTACGCCGATCGCATCGCCGCCCACCTGGGCGAGGATCGCAGCCTGCTGATCTCGCTGCCCCCCGGTGAAGCGCAGAAGACGCGTGAGACGTGGGGTCAGATCACCGACGCCTTGCTCGATGCCCGGTTTGGACGGGACAGTCTCCTCATCGCCCTTGGTGGCGGTGTGATCGGCGATCTCACCGGCTTCGTGGCTGCCACCTATCTGCGCGGCGTTCCCTTCCTCCAGCTCCCGACCACCCTCCTCGCCATGGTCGATGCGTCGATCGGCGGAAAGACGGGCGTGGACACCGCCCACGGCAAGAATCTCGTCGGCGCCTTTCACCCCCCCGTCGCCGTCGTCGCCGATCTCGACGCGCTGGCCACACTGCCGCCGCACGAACGGATGAACGGCATCGCGGAAGCGCTCAAGCACGGGGTGATCGCCGATGCCGGGTACTTCGAGCGCGTCGCCGGTGCCGATGTGACGAATGCAGACTGGTTCTCGATCGTCACACGCAGCGTCGAGATCAAGGCGACCGTCGTCGCACAGGATGAGCGTGAGCAGGGGTTGCGAAAGACCCTCAACTTCGGTCATACGATCGGCCATGCAATCGAACAGCTGATGGAGTTCACGGTGCCGCACGGCGCCTGCGTCGCATTCGGCATGCTGGCTGAAACGCGAATCGCAATCGCACTCGGCCTCTGCGACTCGTCCGTCGAAACGCGGCTGCACGCCGCGCTGACGCAGTTCGGCCTTCCCACCACCGCCCCTGCGCTGCTCACCGCTGACCTCATCATCAACGCCACCAGCGGTGACAAGAAGAGCCGCTCCGGCGCTGTTGAATACGCATTGCCGACGCGTATCGGTGCGATGGCCGGCAGCGACTGCGGCTACGGAATTCCGGTGCCACGCGACGTGGCCATGGCTGCGCTGCAACCCGTGTGAGCAGCGAGACGCCGCCCCCGGATGCGGCACCAGCGGCGCCATCCCCCGCGCGGCGCCGCAGTCGGCAGCGACGCCAGAAACGGCGTGTGCGCATCGGGATGCAGCTGGCCGTTGGCGCGGCGGCGATCTGGTTCATCACACACCCCGCGAAACGGTCGCTGCTCCCAGCGCGTGAGGTGACGATCGACAGCGTAGCGAGCACCATGCAGCAGCTCGACAGCGCAACCACCGGTGCCGACACCGCCGCGATCCCAGGCCCCTTCAGCGCGCTGCCGAGGACCAGGATCCCGTCGGCACTGATCCCCCGCGGACGGCTCTTTCGGAGCATCGAGGAGCGAGCGCGTGCGGGCGAGCGCATCGCTGTCAGCGTAACCGCGTATTGCCTGCAGGGCCGCACCCGCCGCGGCAACCTGGTTCGCGATGGCATCATCGCCGTCGATCGCAAACTCTTCCCGCTCGGCCGCTCTGTCGACCTCTTCTTCGGCCGATCGAAGTTTGGTCGCTTTCTCGCGGACGACACCGGAGGCGTGATCGTCGGGGGTCGAATCGATGTCTGGATGTCCGACTGCAACGCCGCTCGCCGGTTCGGTCGACGCCGCGGTTACGCCCAACTTTTGCCCCGCTCGCCGTAAATCGGGCGGATGGTTCAGTTGGGTAAAGTGTTTGCATACCGACAACTAGTAGCGGACACATCCATTCGATAGCTTATCAGATGTGTACATTTTTTAACTCAACTGGAACGAAGCACCATCGTAACGCCGATAATTCGTCAGAATGTCAATTTTGGTTGACACTTGACATGTAATGTTCCCGTGACGGTTATTTGCTCCACGAATTCGGGACGCCCCGCATTCAACATCTCGCCGACCAGCCCTCGACGCGATGCAGACCAGACGGCTGGCAACGCTTCCAGCGGCGCCTACGCACGAGGAGAGACCGATATGCAGAAGGCCGCTTCAACGCGCACTCGCCAGACCAGCCGTAGCAGCAACAGCAGCGGCGGCAGCACATTCGATCAGTATCTGGCTGACATCAAGCGTCTCCCGCTTATCGGCAGCGTGGCCGAAGAGCGTGCCCTCGCCCGGCTCGCCCAGGAGGGCGACGCCGCCGCCGCCGAACGGCTCGTCACCGCCAACCTGCGTTTCGTCATCAGCTACGTGAAAAAGTATCAGGGTCACGGGCTCGACCTCGCCGAACTGGTCGCCATCGGCAATGAAGGGCTGCTCAAGGCGGTCCGCAAGTTCGATCCCGAGCAGGGCGTCAAGTTCATCTCCTACGCGGTGTGGTGGGTCCGTCAGGCGGTTCTCAAGGCGCTCGCTGAGCAGACGCGCAGCATCCGGGTGCCGCTGAACCAGAATTCGGCGCTCCTCCGCATGGCGAAAGCCGAGCAGATCCTCGCCACCAAGCTCCGTCGGGAACCCTCCGATGCCGAGCTGGGGCAGATGATCAACGAAGATGCCGAAACCGTCCGTGCGCAACGCCAGATGACCACCAGTGAGACGTCGCTCGACGCTCCGGTGGACAAGTCCGAGCGCGACTCCACCACCCTCGGCGACCGCTTCTCGGTCAGCGACGGCGGCGACATCGAAGCGGCAACCGATGAGCGCCTGATGCGCGTGTTCGTGAAGGAAGCGATTCAGAAGCACCTCACGATTCGCGAGCGTCAGATCCTCACCATGTATTACGGGCTCGATGACACCGCAGAGCCGATGACCCTCGAGCGGATCGGTGACCTTCTCGGTGTGACGCGCGAGCGGATTCGGCAGATCCGGGAACGTGCCTTCGAGAAGCTGCGTGACAGTGGCGATGGCAAATCGCTTGCAGCATTCTGGCAGGTCGCATAGGACTGCCAGGTTCGTACCGGGTGGTCCAAACGATTCGGGGTGGAATGACAGGCTGCTGAACGAAAGATCTCATGTTATCTGGACGCCACGTCGGCAGTCATCGGCGTGGCGTTCTTGCATTCCGGTTAACGCAACGGTTCAGCGAATGGACTGTCCGGAGCGTAACCGATGCATACCTTCAGGTGACACTCCTCGCGACGTGACCTGCATGATCAGTTCGAATCTTTCGGTTCAGAACGACGGCACGACCAATGGCACACCGGCTCGTTCGCTGCTGGTGGTGGACGATGAAGCACCGCTGCGTTCTGCGCTGCGCCGGTTTTTCATGCGGCGCGGCTGGAACGTCAGCGAAGCGGAAGACGGTGAGTGCGCGCGTGCCATGCTGCTGGACGGCGATCGTATCGGCGGCGGTTTCGATGCGGTGCTCACCGACATGCGAATGCCACGGTTGAGCGGCATCGCTCTCCACGACCTCGTCGTGCGCGCTGACCCGGCGATCGGCAGTCGATTCATCTTCAGTTCCGGCGACACCGGCGGCGACGAGGCGCTTGAATTCTTCGGGCGCACCCACTGCCCCGTGGTACCCAAGCCATTCGAGCTGGCAGCACTGCTGTCGCTGGTCGAGCGCGTCGCGACCGATTCCGTTCGCACCGACAGCGAGGGTAGTGTCGCGAGGTATTGCTCGTCGGAGGATCGCGATAGTTTACCGGAGTGATCTCCTCTCCGATTCCGATCTTCCCACTGGGGCTGGTTCTCCTGCCCGGTGCCACCGTACCGCTTCACATCTTTGAGCCGCGCTATCGCGTCATGATTGACGAGGTGAATGGCTCAACGAAGCGGTTCGGCATCATTGCACCCCCCGCGGATTCGAACGAAGCGGATCTGCCGCCTGGCCGAATCGGCTGCATCGCGCTGCTCTCGTCGGTGGAACTCCTTCCCGACGGACGATCGTATATCGTCGTCGAAGGCACGGAGCGCTTTCGCTTTGAGACCTTCATCGACGCCGGCACTCCGTATCGCGTCGGCCACATCGCCGCCTGGATCGATCGGCCGGAGAGTGCCGAGGCGCTCGCCGAGAGCGCAGGTCGCGTGCGTGCCACCGCACTGCGTGCCATCAGCGCATCGATGACCGTGCACGACGCGACCAACGACCCGCCGACCCTCAGCGCCGATCCGGCCGCTCTTTCGTTTCAGATCGCGCAGCTGATTCGGGTCGGCGTCGAGGTGCAGTACGATCTGCTCGCCGATCAGAGCGCACTCTCGCGACTGGAGCGTGTGGAGGCCCTTCTTCGCGCAGGTTTGCCGCGAGTCGAAGCGGCGGCGGAACTGCACGTTCGCGCGAAGACGAATGGGCACCACCACGGCCCGCCGCCCACCTGAATGACGCAGCAGACGCTGGGCGCAACGCTCGCGGCGATCGTCGGGGAGCGTCGGGTCCTGCATCGCCCGACTGCACTCGTCGCCTACACCAGTGACGGCCTCCCGGGTTATTCCAGAACGCCGTCGCTGGCTGTCTTTCCCGGCACCAGAGATGAACTGATTGCCGTCGTGCGGGCACTCGCGGCGGAGAAGATTCCATTCGTGCCGCGCGGCGCAGGCACCGGGTTGAGCGGCGGCGCTCTGGCCGATGGTACGGTGCTGATCGGCCTCAATCGCCTGACGAAAGTGCTCGCACTCGATCCCGACGCGCGCACCGCGACAGTGGAACCCGGTGTCGTCAACACGACGCTGCAGAAGGCCGCCGCCGCGTTCAACCTGCACTACGCCCCGGACCCGTCCAGCCAGACGGCGTGCACGATCGGCGGCAACGTGGCGGAGAATGCGGGTGGACCACACTGCCTCAAGTACGGCGTCACGCTCAATCACACCCTTGCCTGCACGGTACTGCTCCCCGACGGCGAAATAGTGATACTCGGAGCCATACACGGTGAGACGGCCGGCTACGACCTGCTGGGCGCCTTTGTGGGCTCCGAGGGGTGCTTCGGCATCGCACTCGACTGCACGGTGAAGCTGCTCCCCAATCCGCCGGTCGTGCGCACACTGCTGGCCGACTTCATGTCGCTCAACGAGGCAGCGCTCTGCACCAGCGCGATCATCGCCAGCGGCATTCTGCCGGCGGCGCTGGAGATGATGGATGGCGCGGCGGTGCGACTGGTGGAGTCGTCCGTCTACGCCGCAGGGTATCCAATTGATTGCGACGCAGTGCTGCTGGTCGACCTCGACGGCGTGGCCGATGGGCTGGACGACGATGTCGCAGCCGTTGTTGCACTCTGTCAATCGCACGGCGCCCGCACGGTCCGTGTGGCGGCCAGCGACGCCGAACGCACACAGCTCTGGCAGGGACGAAAGAAGGCCTTCGGTGCCATGGGGCGCGCCGGGTCTCACCTCGTGCTGCAGGATGCCGTGGTGCCGCGCACGCAACTGCCGGCGGTGTTGCAGGAGATTGCCCGTATTGGTCGGCAGCACCACGTCGCGGTGTGGAACATCTTTCACGCCGGCGATGGCAACCTGCATCCCAGCGTGAGCTACGACGGCGACAACGCCGAGGAAGCTGCCCGTGTTCACGCCTGCATGAGCGACATCATGCAGGCATGTATCCGCGCTGGCGGGACCATCACGGGCGAGCATGGCGTTGGGCTGGACAAGATCGACTACATGCCATCGCTCTTCGATGGCGATACGCTGGCGGCGATGTGTCGGTTACGCGACGTGTTCGATCCGGACAACCGCGCGAATCGTGGCAAGGTTGTCCCAATTCACTCCTGTCGCGAGTGGCACCAGTCGCCAGCCGCGCGACCGTGACTACCGTAACTACCGTAACTACCGTGCCGGCCGTCAGCGCAATCACATCGGCGCAAACAGTGAACGATGTGCGCGACATCGTGCGCGACGCCATTCACGATCGCACGCCGCTGCAGCTCCTTGGCGCTGCCACATGGCCTAACCCTTTCGCCCCGGTATGCGCAGACCGGACGCTGTCGTTGCGCCATGTGTCGGGTATTGTCGCGTACGTCCCCGGCGACCTGACGATCACCGCCAGGGCGGGAACGACGCTCGCCGAGTTGTCGCAGGTGACCGCCGCGCACGCACAGTGGCTGGGGCTCGATCCCGCCGGTGATCGGATGGGGACGATTGGTGCGACGGTTGCCACCGCTTCGGCGGGACCGCTGTCACACGCCTTCGGTACGCCACGCGATCTGGTGCTCGGCCTCGAAGCGGTCACCGGGTACGGCGAGATCGTTCGTCCCGGCGGCCGGGTGGTGAAGAATGTGGCAGGCTTCGACCTGGTGCGGCTCTACACCGGCTCATGCGGCACGCTCGGCGCCATCACCGAAGTCACCCTGCGTCTTCGTGCACTGCCTGTACACGACGTCACGCTCGCAATTCCGATCACCAACGCAGCGCAACTGGGAACGACTCTCGCGACGCTCAGGCAGGCTACCGTGTCGCTGCTGGCGTGCGAGTTTCTCGACGGTGCGTCGGCCGCGCGGATCGGCGTGTGCGACGGCAGCGACGTCATTCTCGCCCGCAT
>Ga0105046_10001017_pt1 | contig 41894 bp, 39 predicted proteins | sample MAT03_FD_78385 | JGI IMG/M metagenome (GOLD analysis project Ga0105046, IMG submission 78385) | Freshwater microbial communities from Lake Fryxell liftoff mats and glacier meltwater in Antarctica - MAT-03 (megahit assembly) | ecosystem: Environmental > Aquatic > Freshwater > Ice > Liftoff... | reverse complement strand
TCGGCAACGAGGTCGGTGGTCAACTTCACCGCGAGCATTTCACCCGTTGCAGCACTTCCATAGCCGATGATGCGTCCACTCGCTAGTGTGAGGCCATCAAAGAGATCCTCGCCGGTGGATCCCGTATTCGCATGCATGAATCCGTTGGTTCCGAAGGTGGTCACCACTTGCCCATCAGCATCACGCTTCAAGATGCTCCCTATCCCGTTCGATGCGCCGAATTGCAAGGTGCTACCATCCGCCAACAGCTCATGGTCATAGCCTGGCGACGTTTGTGCCAAGGTCACCGAGCTGATGCCATTGGTGCCATAGGTGTTGTCCAGCGTACCATCTTCGAGGAACCGGGCCATGAGGAACCCGTTGGATCCGGTGGTCACTGGACCACTCACGAGGATACGTCCATCGGGCAGGATACTGGCTCCCATACCACCGGAAAGATTGCTCATGCAAATGACCGAGGTGATGATCGTTCCCCCATTCCCGAAGGTGGTATCCACTGCGCCATCCGTGTTGAAGCGTGCCATGGCGATCTCACTGCTCCATGTGTTGCCCACCACAAGCAGCCTACCATCAGGGAGCATCGCACCAGTGCCGCCGCTGTTCACCACCACCGGCACTGTTACTATGCCATCACCGCTAAAGGACGTGTCGAAGGCGCCGGTGCTCGTGAAGCGCATGGCACCCATCGCGTATGATCCACCGTTGATATTCCCCATCGAGGTGCCTGCACAGGTGATCGATCCATCGGCATTGACGAACGGCCGCCAGAGCCGACCGCTGCTGGTAGGGTCGAACAAGGCCTGATTGTACCCGGTGCCGTTGAACGTGCTGTCCACGGAGCCGTCGGCATTGAACCGGAACACCCCTGCCTTTTGCTGACTGCCCGAGTTGCTAGGAGCGATCATGCCGCACCCGATGATCTTGCCATCGGGTTGCATGGCAATGTCGAAGCATTGTGTGCGCTGCTGGTGCGTCTGGGCGATCTTGCCACCAACACCAAAAGTGGTATCGAGCGCGCCGCACAACGTATCCATGCGCACAAGGCTCACGTGGAAGCTATTGATGTTGATGTCGTAGCCGTCGCCCACCATCAACAATTTTCCATCCGGCAACAGCGCGTGGGCGTTCATAACGTCAGCACCCGTGGTCACGTCCTGGCGCATTGCCCCGTTGTTTCCGAACACGGGCGAGAGTTGGTAGTTCTGTGCTTGGAGCGCCATCGGGGCGAGGGCGATGAGAAGAGCTGAGAGGTTGCGCATGTGTGTTTGCCCGGATCGTCGGGATCGGTTGGTTTGGGGGATGACCGCACGCCTTATGGCGGTGAGCAAATGTCCCGGTGCTCCTATGGCTTGACAATAGAACTTTGGTTGACCCGACAGCCCAGTTACGTATTGGCGTGCTACGTGTTGCGCGTTCTGTCGCGCGGTTGAACACGTAATTCGTCAACACGTAATGCGTAACATCTTCGGGCTACCGCCCGAAATACCTGTTCACCGCCTCGGTGCGGTTCTGCACATGCATCTTGTCGTAGATGCGGTGGATGTGCTGCTTGATGGTGCCCACCGTAATGCCGAGTCGTTCGCCGATCTCCTTGTAAAGCAATCCTTCGGCAAGCAGAGCCAGTACTTGTTGTTCGCGATCGGTAAGGGATGCATCGGTAGTGGCGGCTGCACCTTGCATGGGTCGCAGTTGCGCCACTACGCGCCGGGCCACGTGCGCGCTCATCGGACTTCCACCAGCGTACAATTCGCGCACGGCATCCAGGATCTCGTCGGGCGTTGAGCTCTTCAGGATGTATCCGTTCGCACCGGCCTTCAAGGCTTCGAACACGCGATGGTCATCGTCGTGGACGGTATACATCAGGAATTGCGAACGCGTACAGCGCTGGCTCATCTGCCGCACACAATCGATGCCACTAGCGCCCGGTAGGTTGATGTCCATGATCACCACATCGGGGCAGTTGTCGTTGAGGCGTAGCAGCGCATCCTCCGCATTGCTGTGTATGGTGAAGGGTTCCATGCCTTCCTCGAAAATGAAGAGCGAGCGCAGCGTTTCACGGATAACGTTGTCATCCTCGACGATGCTCACCTTGATCGGAACCGGTGTGGCCATGTGGCAAAGGTGCTAGCCACGTGCGGTGCTAACAATAGAACCTTGGTTGGGTGAGGGGTTCGCCAACGGCACATGGAATCGGATGCGCGTGCCTTCCGCCGCCTCGATGCTGAGGGTGCCACCCAAGGCGGTGATCCGCTTCTTCATATTGCGCAGACCGTTGCCCGCTGCTTGGTCCGCGCCTTTGGTAAGACCGACCCCGTCGTCTTGGATCACCACCGACAGTCCTTGGGTCCATTGCATCTCCAAGCGAACACTTCCAGCTTGGGCGTGCTTCACGGTATTGTGTAGGGCTTCCTTCACTACCAGGAAGATATTTCGGCGCTGCTCGGTGGTGAGCAGCACTTCGGGCCAAGGGCCAGTTTGTTGTACGTCGATCGCCAAGCTGTTCTCTTCGCAATAGGTGCGCGCATAGCTGCCGGTGTACACCACCAGATCTTCTACGCCTGACTGGTCGGCGGTCATGGTCCAGATGATCTGGCGCATGCTGCCGATAAGTTCACCGGCCGTGTTGGCCAGGTTGCTCAGCTGTTCGCGTTTCGCGGGGTCCTTCTCCACCCGCAGCGCCATCTCGCTGCGCAATTTCAATCCGCTCAGGCCAGCGCCGAGGTCGTCGTGCATGTCACCAGCAATGCGCACGCGCTCGCTCAGCACGGCTTGTTCGCGTTCCATGTGCTCGCGTTGTTCACGCAATCGCTCACGCACATAGGAGCGCACCCCGAGCCAGACCATCAAGGCGATGAGCAGCACGAGCGTAAGACGGAACCACCATGTACCCCAGAACGGCGGCAGCACGCGCACGGCCAACGCCAGCGGATGCGGCGTCCATCCCGTACCACCGGTATTGGCGCGAACTTCCACACGGTGCGTGCCTATCGGCAGGTCGTTCAGGTCGAGACGTGTGGCGCTGCCCAAGTTGGTCCAAGTGCTGTCGATGCCCACGACGCGGTATGCGAAACGGGTGTTCTGGTCCGCGAAGAAGTTGAGGGCACCGTATTCGATGGAGAGGGCGCGTAGATCGTGTTCGAGTTCCACCAAGCTGTCCGCAGGCCAGCTCGCGTGCATGCTTCCGCCGTGACGAAGGGCAGTGAGCACCACATGCGGACCTTCGCGAAGCCGAGGCCGCTCGATGTCCACGTCCAGCAGCACGTTGCCGATGGCGCACAACAGCGATCCGTCCGGGTCGAGTGCCATGGCATTGAAGGACCCTAGTGCGCGCACCGACGCGGGCAGGCCGAGCCGGTCGATGCGATGCGTCCGGGTGTCGAAACGACAGATGCCGTCCGTGGTGAGGATCCATAGGCTGTTCCCATCGTCCAAGAGCAAGCGCTCCACGCGATCACCGGCCAGTCCGTCGCTGCGCGTGTACCAGGTGAAGGATCCTGTGCGCGTATCGCGGACCCCGAGGCCGCCCATGAGGGTGCCCACGTATAGAGTGCCGTCGTTCTGGCGTGCGAGGCTCAACACTACGCCATAGTTGGCACCGGTGGAGTCTGCTTCGTTGAGGGCGCGCAGCGCGATGCTGTCGTTGTGTATGAGGCAGAGGCCACGGCCGTTGTTCATTCCAACCCAAAGACCCTCGGGACCTGAGGTGGCAGCAAGCAGTTGTTGGATCCTGCGTAATTCTCCCGTTCCGTGATCGAAGGGTATTACGGATCCGCGCTGATCCAAGCGGAACAAACCACCTATGGCAAGGCCGATCCATACATCGCCGGTGCCGCCTGGTTCTAGGAAGGAAATGGGGTTGGTCCCCAAACGTGCCTCGGCGCGTGTTATGGGCACGGGCCGTGTCAGCGCTATGCGTGTCGTGTCCAGATCGAGCAACCCTTCCCGTGTGCCAATGAGCCAACTGCGACCGTACGGTACCGCGCCTGTCAAGAACATTCCTGCGGTGCCTTGGTCCATACCGCCAAAGCCATCGGGATGTTCGATCCACTGTTGCCGACCGCTAAGGCGGTCGAGCATCAACATGCCGTTGGTGGTGCCTACAAGCAAGTGTTGCTTGTCCAAGGGCACGAGTTCCACAACGTCCACATTGCTTGCGCCCGCACCGATCACGGTTGGGTGTACACCGCCATGCGCGGGATCGATGACGTCCAACCCCAGGTATGTACCCAGCCAGATCCTACCGGTGCGGTCCTGGATCCAACTCTTCGTGTTACTGCTCACCAAGCTCCAGGGCACGGCATCATCATGCACGAACTCCGTCCAGAGGCCGCTTTGCGGATCGCGCTTGCGCAACTCGTGGCTCCATGTGCTCAACCACAATGCGCCGTCGCGGTCAAGGCGAATGAATTGCGGGTTCACCAACTGCTTGGTGGTGGTCAAGATGGTTTCGCGATGGATCACCGCGCCCTTGTGATCCGTGTGCAAAAGCTCCTTGGTGCCACGCGTGAAATACCATAGACCGCCCTTGCCATCCGGCAGCACGTCCTGCGCCAGCGTGTCGTTCAGGCAGGCGAACGCCGGATCGGATGAGCGCGTGATGAAGCTCCGCGTTCCACGATCGAAGAAGAGCACACCTTTGTTGGTGTTGATCCAAAGCCCGTTGCGGAGCGCATCGTTCTGTAGCCCATGCGCGTGCATGCGGTCGGTGACAGACTGCTGGCTTGCGCCCTGCCCCGGCAATGCGACCTGTTGCGCTACGTTGTCGGTAGAAATGGTGTGCAGACCATCCTCCGTGCTCAACCACAGGAGCCCATGGCCATCGGCAACTAGGCGGTGTATCCTGTTCGCGGAGGTGGGGTCGTGATAGGCTTCGGTGATGAAAACGCGATCGAATGCACCCGTGCTCGCATCATAGCGGCCCAGGCCGTGGTCGGTGGCTATCCACACTTTCCCATGCTCATCTGTGGTGATGTCCCACACCACATTGTTCGGCAGGCTGTGCTCGTTCTTTCGATCGTGGTACCAGGTGCGTATGCGCACGCCTTCATGCCGTGCAAGCCCGCTTCCGGTGCCGATCCAGATGAAGCCGTTTCGATCCTCGTGCAGCGCCAGCACCTGATCGCCGGGCAGCCCATCGGCGCGGGTGAGGTGCTCTAAGAAGGATTGAGCATGCACCGTGCACGAACACACACATGCCAGGAAAAGCAGACTGTAGTTACGCAGGCTGCTCACCGGGTCTCAGCGCTTGTCGATCTGGATCACGATCGCCATGGCGTTGGTGGCCGCCGCTCCGCTCGCCCCGAAAGTGTCGCCTTGCGTGTAGTCGGCTTTGGACGGATCCAGCAGCTCTGCGCCCAACACATTGGCTAGTTTCACTCCCACACCGGGTTGAGGAATTTCGTTCATGCGTGTGTTTATCGCGGGATAGTCGAACGCTTGGTTCGTCACCAGGATCGCCATCACGTCCATCGTGCCCACATCATCGGCGGTAAGGCTGTTGTCCTTGGGGAACTGGCGCATGCCGGTGGTGCCACAGTAGGGAGAATGTTTCGGTGTGTAGGGAAAGAGCGTGTAGGTGCTGCCATCGGTCTCCTCTCCGAAGAGGTAGGTGTAGCACGCCAGGTTGTTGGTCACTTCCACTTTGAAACGTGTGCCCTTGGGGACCGGGCTGCTGGTGCGGAATACGCGGCCGCCCTGGTGGTGCAAGGCGATGTGCGCGCCGGTGGCTTTTCCTTGGGCGTCCACCACAGCAAGGCCGAAGCGGATGTCGAACCGGTCGGGTTTCTCATCGGCGCTCTCGCCCATGGGGTACACCGCGTATGCCTCCCTGGTGAAATAGGCGAAGGCATCGTACGGCACCCAGGCGATGCCATTGCGGCCCCAATCGGTGCCCCAGCTGTTCATGATCTGGAACGCGCCGCCCTCCTTATAGTCGTCGTAGCCGATCACGCACATGGCATGACCGCCGAAGCCGCTCATCCGCGTGTCTTCTTGTGTGGGCCGCCAGACCTCCTGTCCCTCCATGCCCTGCATGAAGCTGCCGCCGACCAACATTCCGAAGACGATGGGGGAGCCCTGCGCCAGGTATTGTTTCATCGCGAGCATGTCCACCGGACTGTTCGGGTCGTCGCTCGCGCTCAACCGCTGGTAGCCTTTGATCTTGTACCGTTGGGCGATGCTGCGTTCTTCCGAACCCGGTTCCCGGCTGCAATCCTGGTCGGTGTAGCTGAACTTGCTCAACGGTGCCACGCCGTTCGCGAGCATATTGTCCATGGCGCGTAGGATGTAACTGCCCTGGCATCCGCTGTTCTCGATCTTGATCTGGTTGTACAGGAAGCTCGGGCTGAAGGCGTTCTGCTGGCTGGGTGCCTGCCCTGTCGCGCGGTTGTTGATGATCGAACGCGCGGCGTACGCGCAGGCCCATGCCACGCAACTGCCTTGTTGCCCCTGGTTCAGTCGAGGAGGTGCGAATTCTTCGAGCGAAGTCCGCTCCGGTAGCGGGTTCTTCACATTGTCCGCGAGCGGTTCGTAGACCTCCGCCTTGTCGTACACTGCGGGATCAAGTGTGGCGCCCTTGCTGAACAGGTCCATCAGATCACCACCACCGGCATCAGGTCCCATGTTGCATCCCTTACCGAAGAAGAACCACAGCGCGGCGAGGATGGCCACGATGATCAGCAACTTGGGGTTGCGGAAGAGCATGGGTAGCAGCGCACCGATGATCCCACCGCCGATCCCGCCACCTCCACCGCCGATGCTCCGGCGACCACCGGACGGGATATTGCTGCGTTGGCTGCCGCCTTGGTCAGGTGTCATACGGATGGGCATGGTGCGATGTCGTTATGGTTCAGTGTCCGTTACCGGTGAATTTTTCCTTGCCCGTGAGCAGGTGCCAGAAGAGGATGAGATCGCTCGCAAGGCTGTATGCCGGGTACTGGAACGTGGCCGGTTTGTTCTTCTCGAAGAAGAAATGACCGACCCAGGCGAAGCCATAGCCGCCCAACGGGATCAGGACCAACCACCAGGCATTGCGCGTTGTGATGGCCAGCGCGATCCACACTACGATGAGCCCTGAGCCGATGAAGTGTAGCACGCGCGTGCTCGTTTTCCGGTGTTCAGTGAGGTAGTAGGGATAGAAATCCTTCAGTGAATTGAACGGTCCGGGGGCCATGGGTCGAAATAGGGTCTACCGAAAGTAATCCTCACCCGCCGGATGAAGTGTGCTATTCCTTCATCAGCCGCAACGTTGCCGCACGATCACCGCAGGCGATGCGCACGAGATAGAGCCCGTCCGCCTGTGTGGTGAGATCCAGTTCCATGCGAACGGGACCGTACGATCCCAGCGTGCGTCGCTCGATCACCTTCCCTGTGGCGTCCATGATGATCATCGATGCAGGGCCGTGTACACCGGTGAGGTCCAGTGTGAAGTGGCCGCTCGAAGGGTTCGGGAACACACCCAATGCCATCGCGTCTTCGGGCTCCTCGAGCCCAACGGCATAGCCCACGGTGAACGGCCAATGGAGGGAACGCCCGAACTCTGCCTGGAAGCTCTTCACGATGACACCGTTCGGCTTCTTCAACCGGCAATACCCTGTTCCAGCCGGTGTGTCCGCCCAGTAGGAGAGACCGTCGTTGCCGGTGTCGAGCATCTCGAAGGTGTAGCATCCTTCGTCGAGGTGGAGTGTATCGATGTACTGCGTGTTCGCCGTGTGCGTGCCGCGGCTGAAGATCACGGCACCGGTGATATCGCGGATCGTCACGTTGTTCTCCGATGGACGGTTGTTGGTCTTGTAGTGCAACACCACGGCGTGCGCATAGACAATGGGAAGGTTGAACGCGGTGTGGTAGCTGTCATTGGCGGCATGTTGATCGGCACCGCCGTTCGGAGCACTTGCCGTCACGGTGAATACGTGATCATCATCGCCCACCCAGAACGAGGTCGCGTTCACCGGTAGTGCCACCTTGGTGGACTCCATGTGCTTCAGCAAGCCGTTCCATGTGTGTGTGAGAGCAGGGCCACCGCTGACCGCGTAAGTGAAAGTCACCGAGGTGAGGTCTTGGCTGCCGGCGTTGCGCAGCACCACCAATGGATCGAAGCAGATCGGGTTGTCCCGGCGGAAGTAGTCCGCCTTGCTGGGCCGTTCCACTTCCAGGATCTCGGCATCGAGCGTGAAGGTGGCCGTAGCGTACTCGAAGAGATCCATGTTCATCACGTAGTTGCCACCTCCCATCCCCAGGTTGCCTGCGGGTACCGGCGTGATGTCATAGTCCAGCGCAACGGTATTTCCCGAGACGAACGGCGTCAGTTCCACGGAATGGTCCTTCACAACATCACCCGGGCACCATCCTTCGCGGCTGCCCGGCCAGGTGCCGCCTTGCGGATACACCGGGTTCAGCGCGCAGTCGTTGGTCTGCCAGATGTGCCATGCGTCGACCTGGGCACCGTTCACATTCAGGTAATGGGTGTTGTCCTTCCATTCACAGCAGTGCGGGTAGTTGCCCGTGTTGCTGTTATGGCCATGGCCGGTGAGCCGGGTGCGCAAGCTCCACTGGCTGGCCGCGGGATCCAGGTCGACCGAAATAGAGGGCAGTGCGACGTCGTTGTCCAAGTTCGCATAGCTGTGGCTTGTTAGCCCGCCCCACGGACGCTGATGGTTGACCACGGTACGCGGTGGAGTGCCTTCGATCAATTCGAACTCGAGGTCGATGAGTTCCTGCTGGTTTCCGGCGCTCAGCTCCACGCTGTCGTGCAGCAGCCATTGATAGTCGGTCACATCATACGTCCAGCGGAAGCCTTGGGCACCCAGCGAGAGGCCGATGCCGTACGGCGTGATGAAACGGCCGACTTCGAAGTTGTTCACCACCTCATAAGGCACATCGAAATAGTCCAGCGTGTCATTGAGGTCTACGGTGCCGACCGCCTGGGTCGAATCGATCGCTGTACCATCCGGTCCATAAGTGTAGATCATACCACCGAGCCAGCTGAGCGTGGTATCAATGGGGGTCACTTCATTGCCAGCGACCGCGAAGAACTCCTGGGTCAGCAACGGCAGCGGATCCATTCGATCGAGGATGACCGTGTCCACTGTGCTTGTGTACTCACCTTGCACGAACGCCAGATCGGGCCTGGTGGCGATGACCTGTGCGGTGTGGAAGACCTCCGTTGCGTCCCGGTAAGCACGTCGGACAATACCCATGGGCCACGCTCCGTGCGCCGGGTCCGCAATGTTCGTCAGCAGGTGCTCGTCCGGCAGTTCGTCACAATGGAAGGTGTAGAGCAGGTCCTCCGCGTTCGGGTGGGTCGCGTCGATCGCTCGGTCTTTCCAGGCAGCGATGTCCGCAGCGCTCAACTCCGCATTGAACACATTGATCTCATCCAACATGCCGGGGTATGGGACCTGTCCATCTATCGCACTGGCGAACCGGAAGCTCGTAATGCCGTTCATCGGTTTGGTCTTCCCGGTGCCGGTGTGCCACAGCACACCGTTCAGGTAGATCTTCATGGTGCCGGTGGAAGTGTTCTTGGTGAATGCCCAATGGTTCCACTGACCTTCCACATCGGCGGTAGCGGCGGCTTGGTCGATCCGGTCATAGCTGCTTCCATCGTTGCCCGCGTCCCAGTATACACGGCCATTGCTCCAGGGGAGGTGTATGTTCAAGATGCGCCGTCCTTGCGCATCGACCGCTTCCAGGATGGTGGTGTTGGGCGCAGGGATCACCGTGTCGCCTTTGGAGCGGAACATGACGGTGATCACCGATCCCACGGACGACATCGGAGTGGCATCAAGTGCGATGAAGTCATCGGCCAGTTCGAGGTATCCATCGCGTCCAACGGCCTGCACTGACATTCCTGGAGCGGCCGGAGTCGAAAGCACAGCGGGAACGTTCCCACCCACCGCCCTGGATGCCGCGAAGTCGATGAGCACGTTCGAGGTCCCATCCCACACGAATGGTTCGGTAAGGACGAAGGTCTGTTCACCCGCAATGGTCCCGAGCGTATTGGGCGGCACTTCGTGTACGTTGATCAGGTCCGTTCCATCGAACGCGTCGATCGAATTGGCCGTCGTGTGCTTCATGCGGATCACGAAGCGATCGAAGCTCCCGGTGCCTTGTGCGTCCGTGGTGAATCGTAGTTGATGGACCGGACCCGGCTGGAGACCGGAAGCGGTCAGTTCGGAAGCGAGGTAGATGAACTGTGACCGGCTGGTGCCGAGCACGGCCTGGAGCAGGCCCGCGTCCCAGGCCCCACCAATGCCGATGGTATAAACCGTCTCACTCGTTGTGTTGGTCACCGTGCGCGTGACCGCCTCCACCTGTCGGGTGTGATAGAACGGTGCGGGTGCGCGGTCCACGCTTGGTGGCACCAGCGTACCGACCTTGAACAACGGATGCTGCAGCGCGGTACTGTCCAGCGCACCGGTATGGTCGTGGATCTGGTTGTACGTGAGGTAGTCCCACTCCCCGCAATCGTACTGGTCCTGCGTGGTGAGCGGGGAGCAGCGGAGCGTATGGTGCATGAGCACCTTGCGGTAAGTGTGCGATCCGTCGGGGAACTGCCACCAACCGCGTCGCGTGGTGATGCTGTCGAAAGTGAGGGTTTGTACGCGCAAGGTGTCCTCCTGTGCCAGGAGCATCGGAGCGTTCAACAAGGCGAACAGGAGCAGGTAGGTGTAGCGTTGGATCATGGCCATGGGAAGGGGGCGCGGAAGGTAGCAGGAAGGGTGATGGGAGTTGTTGCGCAATGTGGGAACGGAAGGGATCCTGAGCAGGCTGATGTTGGCCGCTACCTTTGCGGCTCTCTCCACCTTCGTCCGCTGTGCGGCGGGCGGAACATGCATGAAGGCGCACTACCTGAGCTACGCGGATACCGGCCGCTTCACCCCGTTGGTGCTCGACTACCTCGCTGGTGATCCCTTCCTGGACGAATTCCAACTCCATCGCCCGAACCTCGATGGGCTGCGCGATGCCGCCAAGGCGCGCATCTTTCCTGACGCGCATCGCGCGATCCTATGCGCTGCGCTGGATCGACAGTACACCGGCGTGGAATTGCCCGACGCGGTGCGGGCGAACCTCGATCGATTGACGGATCAGCGCTCGTTGACGGTGACGACCGGTCATCAACTCTGCTTGTTCACCGGTCCGCTTTACATGGCGTTCAAGATCCTCAACACCGTGCGGCTCGCGACGGATCTCACCCGTGAGTTGGGACGGCCCGTAGTGCCGGTGTTCTGGATGGCCAGCGAAGACCACGATCGGGCGGAGATCGATCACGCCTGGGTACACGGGGAGCGCATTCAATGGCCCGGTGATGCGGGCGGCCCCGTGGGACGCATGCGACTGGAAGGCATCGACCCGACGATCGAGCAACTGGCGCACGAACTGGGTGCTGGTGCCGGTGATGTGATCGCGGCCGTTCGCCGCTGTTACCGCCCGGAGCATACGCTCGCACAGGCGACTCGGCTCTTCGTCAACGCGTTGTTCGGACAATTCGGGATCGTGGTCATCGACGGCGATGACCCTGCACTGAAACGCCTCTTCTCGCCGGTGATGCAAAGCGAGTTGCTCAATGGCATCACGGAGCGATGCGTTGCCTACGCGGATGAGCGCTTGAAGGAGCGCTATGCGTTGCAGGCCCACGCACGGGCGATCAACCTCTTCCATTTGCGGCCCGACCATCGCTCGCGTATCGAGGCCGATGGTGATCAGTATCGCGTGTTGGACGACGGCCCGCGCTTCACTCTGGATGAACTGCTCGCGGATCTGGAACTCCATCCGGAGAATTATTCACCGAACGTGTTGATGCGGCCTTTGTACCAGGAGACCGTGCTCCCGAACATCGCCTACATCGGTGGTGGAGGTGAAGTGGCCTATTGGATGCAGTTGAAGTGGCTCTTTCAGGCCGTTCAGGTCCCAATGCCTGTGGTGTTGCTGCGTACATCGGCCGCGTTCCTCACCACAAAAGAGGACAAGCTGCGTGAGCAGCTCGGTATCTCCATCGCCGATCTCTTCCAACCGCTCAATGTCTTGCGCGACCGGGTGGCGCATGCGAGTTCTGGCATGAGTACCAGCGTCGATGACGAGCGGGTTGTTCTGGAGGCGTTCTTCAACGAATTGCGTTCCCGTGCGGCCACCGTGGATCCAACGTTGGGCGCCAGCGTGGAAGCCGCGAACGTGCGTGCCATGCGGTTGCTGGACAATGTGCAACACAAAATGGACCGGGCCTTGCGCAAGCGCGAAACCGTACATCTGGACCGCTTGCAGCGGTTGGTCGAAGCGCTGTTCCCCCAAGGCCAGCTGCAGGAGCGGCGTGACAATGTGTTGCAACACCACGTTCGGTCGGGGCCGGCGTTCTTCGATCGATTGTTGGAGCACCTCGATCCGCTCGATGCGCGGTTCGCTGTGCTGCTGGAAGAAGACGGGAGCGCTGCTCAGTAAACGAAACGCACGGACTCCACACGCTGGCCATCGCTGAGGCGGAACACGTAAGCGCCACGCTGCAGCGCACCCACATAAAGCAGGGTGGTCCCATCCTGTTCGGTCGTGCCCTCGGCGATCAGGCGACCGGTCATGTCCTGCACCGTGTAGCGGCTACCCGCGGGGAACGCGTGTACAGCGGTCATGACATCCGAGGTGCCGAATACCACCAGCGGACGATCTACACCCACACCCATCAGCACGCTCTCGACAGACGACAGGGTGGAAGTGCCATCGGTATCCGTCTGACGCAGGCGATAGTAGTTCATGCCGTTCAGCGGGGCGCGATCGAGATCGGTGTAGGTGAGCAACTGCGAACTATTGCCCGCACCCGGCGTCGTGAGGATCGGTGTGAAGGTGAACCCATCACCGCTGCGTTCTACCGTGAAGAAGGCGTTGTCCCGCTCGCTCCCAGTCATCCAATCGAGGCGCACGAACAGGCCCTCGGGTTTGGCGGTGAAGCCGATCAACTCGACCGGTAGCGGGTTGTTGCCGTTGGTCGAGGCGAGCGTCCATGGACTGAAGAGCGTTTGCTGGACAGCGGTCGGAATGGTGCCGGAGACCGGGCTGCAGCACGCGCCACCATTTCCACGGTCGCGCCAGATCGGCAAGGGTAATGCGGCCGCGTCCCAACGTGCGACGACCAATGAAGGAAGGTCGTCCACGATGCAGCTCTCCGGCGAATCCCAGGTCAGTTGCACAACCGCGTCCGCACTACCCGCGCTTCGGTCGATGACCCAATACTCGCAGTCGCTGATATGGTGCAGCGTCGGTTCCATGTTGCTGCCCCAGGTGTAGGCGCTGATCGGAAAATACTCCGCGGTGAAGGCATCGGTGATCACGCCCGTCACCCCGATGATGCCACATGGCCGCAGCGATGTGCCTTTACCCACCGGGAAGGTGAAGGTCGTGTTGCCGATCTTCTGCATCGGGCCGTTGACGAAGCTCACGTCCGTGGCGTTGATCGCGGCACCGCCCGCTTGGACAGTGGCCAGATTCGCGGCCGAGGTGACGAGCAGTCCGTTCGTAAGATCGAGGTTGTTGCTCACCGCGATCGGGTTGTTCAGCGTCACATTACCGCTCGGCTTGGCGATGCTGAGGTTGTAGAAGATGTCCTCGAAACCACCGGTGCTGATGATCTGTGCCGCTGTTCCATTGAAGATGATCGATCCGAAGGCCTCGTCGAGCGTGGCTTCCGTGGGACCCAGGTTGGTGTAGTTGCCACCGAGGAAGATCGCACCACCGACGCCCACACCCTGAAGGTCCACTTGTCCACCGGTAGCGATGGTCAGGTTGCCGGAGAAACTCACCGTGTTGCCGGGGACCTGGTTGCGCAGTACCGCCTCATTGTTGGCTGTGCCCTGCACGGTGCAATTCGTCGCGGTAAGCGTGCTGTTGCCAGCGACGGTTAAGGTGATCGGGAAACCGGCGGCTGTGCGCTGCACGGTGAGTGGACCGCCGATCGCCAGGCTGCTCGTGTTCTGCACGGTCAGGTTGATCGGTCCACCGTTGTTGGTCTGGTTCAGCGAAGCACAAACGGCGTTACCGCCCGGAGTGACGCCAACGATGCAACTCGAGGAAGCGACCTGGTTGATCGTTACGTTGGTGGTGGCAAGCGGCACTTCGACATCGTCCCAATTCTTGCAATCGAACCAGTCGGAACTGGTGGTGCCGCGCCAGAGTCCTTGCGTGAACCCGCCGACGAAGATCGGCAGGGTGGGTGCCAGCAGCCAGTTCGGGCTGAGCGTGTTGTACGCCGCACAGGAACCCGGGCTGGTCCAGTTCGCGGGGCTGTCCAGGCGGATCATCCAATCCCGTTGGGTCGCGCCCACCAGGGTTCCCGTGTACTTGCTGAAATCCGTTGCGGCGGTAGGGGCCATGCTGAAGCAGTTCATCCCGATGGGAAGGTTGCTCCGCTGGGTCGAACCACACAAGGCGGTCCAGGGGAACGCCGGGTTCGTGCTGAACCCATACAGCACCGTACCGGAATACTGCGCATCATGGCCGCCGACGGTGTTGGTGGTCCACGTACCGCCCTGCATGAAGAAGATCTGGTCACCGCCCACGTTCATGTTCAACGCGGTTCCTCCATTGAGCGAAGAGCACGTCCAGGCGCCGTCCGGCGCGGCCGCTACCACGTTGCCCGCGCCCGAAGCGGTGCTGATCCTGAAGGTGATCACCTGGCCGACCGGTATGGATATTCCCGTGCGGGTCATCAGTACGGTGCCTTCCGAATTGCCCCAGCGCCCTGCGACGCAGCGCTCATATCCGTTGTCGGTGAGGATGATGGTGGTGCCCGGTACGATCGGCTTGAAACAGAAGAAACTGATGTAGTCCTGCGCGGCCACTCCACCGCACGCCGCATCGTTGTTCGCGTTCACGCCAACGATACCGAGGTCGCCCGCTGTGAGGACCGTGGGAGGCGTGTCATTATCGCCGATGAAAAGGATCGCGGTGTTCGTGGTGCCCACCGTTGCACCCGGCCCACCGGTCACACTCATCAGTGTGAAGGTGATCTGCTCGGTCGACTCCACCACGAGATCATTGATGACCGTGGCGGTGAAGGTGACACTGGTGGCACCAGCCGCGTAAGGAACAACGAAGGTGCCCAGCCCGCCTGAGGTGCTGAGGTAGTCATTGCCCGCACCATAAACGATGCCCGGGCCATTGGTCACCTGGATGGTGATGTTGCCGCCCGTGGTCGGTGTAGGAGCGATGTTGATCGTGAAGGTCACCAGAGCGGGGATCGAACCCTCCACGTTCGTAAAGGTCGTCGTGGTGAAGTTCACCTGCGGCGGGCCATCGTTGTCGATGATCGTTTGCACATAGTTGGTCGCCGCCCCCAGCGAAATACCTCCGGTGGTGCCGGTGATGAGGTAGGCGATCGTCTCATTGGCCTCATTGAGCGCATCATCCACCACGTTGAGCGTGAACGTCGCGGTGGTGGCTCCAGCGGCAACAGGAATGGTGATGTCGGTGCCCACCACTGTGGCGGGGAGGGGAATGGTGTAGTCCACGCCATACACCATCCCGGGGCCATCCGTAAAAGCCACCGTGATGGATCCAGCGATCGGGGTGGCCGGGAAGATGTTCATGGTCACCACGGTCGCGCCCACCCCTTCGGAGGCCGCACCCGCGGCGCTCGAGAAATTCACCGCGGGGGTACAGTTCTGCGGGACGTAGATGTTGTCGAACAGGGCGCTCTCGCCAACGCCGGTGTTATGGTTCCACAAACAGCCCGTGTAGAGCAGGTTGGTCCCTGTGCTCGTGCTGTTCACCCCGGAGCCAAGGAAGTTGGCCACCAGCGAAGGGTTGGTGGTGGAAAAGGCACCGGCCGCGACGGATTGGGCGAAGAGCTGCCAGTTGTTCGTTCCTGGATCGTAGGTCACACGCACCGCCAGGTATTCGGTGCCAAGGTCCGAGTAGGGAAGTGCGGCTCCTAGGGCAACCGTGGTGAGCGCACCGTTAAGACCGTTCGCGAAGTGTACCAAGCGCAGCGGATCCACCCCGCCCTGACCGAGGATCACAGCGTACCCTTGGGCACCTGCTGCAACGAAGTTGTTGTTCGTTGTGCCCATCACATAAGCAACGCCATAGCTGCCAGCGGGGAAACCGCTGGGGTCTGCCCGACTTTGCCTTACACAGAACGCCCATGTCAAGAGGCAGGTGTTCGTATTGAATATGGTGCTGTAGAGACCGGCCCCGGAGAGGTCCTGGGAAATGATCTCCCGCCCACTGACCCCAGCATTGCCCAACTGGAGTTGCTGCTGCCCTCCGTTCGTGACGATCTGCGCCCCAGCAACGCCGGTCTCCGTCTCGATCCAACCCCCACCAACTGTGGTGCTCGAAGGCCTGTTGAGATCATCGAGCAACACCTGTGCGTTCGCATGCTGGCCAATGCCCAAAACCAGGAGCGACCCGAGACCCAGCGCCTGCCATACGGCGGCGGCTCGGAGCGCGGCTCCAGCGGGTATGGGGCGTGGGTGTGTCATGACTCGTTCAGGAACCGCCGCAAAGGTCGCTCGATCCGCTGGATGTTCTGGTTGATGATCGTTAAGCCTGATCGAAGGTTTGAACATCTAACGGGCGCCCGAATTTACCCAGAACTGGGGCATTTCCCGTGCCGTTGCCCGATCTGGAAGGAAGACGCTGTTCCGGGGTGTTCGGGCGCATGGGTCTTGACGGTTTTTCAACGATCGATCCACGATCATCGGGTCTTCCCGGAGCGCTCCGGGCAGGTGGCTACTTTTACCACCCCACCGGAGGCAAAGCCCGGTGCCTCCCACCTCACGTGTCCATCCTGATCCTCGACCACGGCTCCCAGTACACCCAACTCATCGCCCGCCGCGTGCGGGAGCTGAACGTCTACTGTGAGATCCATCCGTTCACCAAGGCCCAACAGTTCGCCAACGACCCCTCGATCAAAGGGGTCATCCTGAGTGGAAGCCCCAGCAGCGTACACGAGAAGAACGCTCCGGACACGGACTTGACGGGCATCCAGGGGAGGATCCCGGTGCTTGCAGTGTGTTATGGAGCACAACTCCTCGCCAAACGCGCCGGCGCCGCGGTGGAAAGAAGCACCGTGCGGGAATACGGTCGCGCGCACCTGACCACCATTGCCGAGAGCCACCTGTTCGATGGCATCACCGCCGGTACGCAGGTCTGGATGAGCCACGCCGATAGCATCGTCGCGCCGAGCGAGGCCATGGAAGTGATAGCCAGCACAACCGACGTTCCGGTGGCAGCGTTCCGCCTGCTCGATCATTTGACCTACGCTGTGCAGTTCCATCCCGAAGTGTATCACACCACCGACGGCTTGCAGTTGCTGCACAACTTCGTGATCGGCATCTGTGCGTGCGAGGGCAACTGGACACCGCACGGCTTCGTGGAGCACACGGTGCAGCGTCTTCAACAGGAATTGGGAACCGACCAGGTGGTGCTGGCCTTGAGCGGTGGCGTGGACAGTTCGGTCGCCGCCCTGCTGCTCGATCGCGCCATCGGCGAACGCCTGCACTGCATCTTCGTGGACAACGGCCTTCTGCGCAAGGATGAGTACGCCCGCGTGCTGGAGAGTTACCACCACCTGGGGCTCAACATCACCGGCGTCGATGCGAAAGCGGAGTTCTATGCCGCGCTGGAAGGACGGGAAGATCCCGAAGACAAGCGCAAAGCCATCGGCCGCACCTTCATCGAGGTCTTCGACCGCGAGGCCCATCGGATCACCGATGTGAAGTGGCTGGGACAAGGGACCATCTACCCGGACGTGATCGAAAGCGTGAGCGTGCATGGCCCGAGCGTCACCATCAAGAGCCACCACAATGTGGGTGGCCTGCCCGATCGGATGAAGTTGAAAGTGGTGGAGCCGCTGCGCCTGCTCTTCAAGGATGAAGTGCGACGCGTGGGCAAGGAGCTTGGTCTTGATCCGAACATCCTGGGGCGTCATCCCTTCCCCGGTCCTGGTTTGGCGATCCGTATCCTGGGTGAGATCACGCCGGAAAAAGTCGCCTTGTTGCAGGAGGTCGATCACATCTTCATCCAAGGACTGCGCGATGAAGGACTCTACGATCAGGTATGGCAGGCGGGAGCGATCCTGTTGCCCGTGCGCAGTGTCGGTGTCATGGGGGATGAGCGGACCTACGAGAACGCCGTCGCCTTGCGCGCGGTGACCAGCACCGATGGCATGACCGCCGACTGGTGCCACCTGCCGTACGACTTCCTGGCACGGATCTCGAACAGTATCATCAACCGTGTGAAGGGTGTGAACCGCGTGGTGTACGACATCAGTTCCAAGCCCCCGGCCACCATCGAATGGGAATGAGCGGCCGCCTTTCATTCATCCTGTTGCTTGTCCTGCCTCTCTGCGGCCAGGCGCAGGAAACGCGCACCGTGGACGGCCGCAAGTACATCGTGCATGCCGTGCAGGCCGGACAAACGCTGTACGCCATCAGCCGCACATACGCGGTTCCCGTGGACGCGCTGCTGGCTGCGAACCCCGGTGTTGCTCATGGGCTGAGCATCGGCGAGGAACTGCTGGTGCCCAAGGACGCAGTGGTGCGGAAAGAAGCAAAGACAGCACCGAGCCTCAGTACGGATGGCATTTTACGGCATACTGTTGCGAAAAAGGAAACGATCTACGGCATCGCACGCCGATACGACGTGGACGTGAACGATCTGCTGCAGCGCAATCCTGAAATGAACAGTGGTCTGCGACCGGGCATGGTGATCATTGTGCCAGTGGACAAGGTGACGGGCCAAAGTGAGGTCCTGATGCGCCCGGCCGTGCCGGTGAACTCGGTCCTCCACGTCGTCAAGCCAGGTGAGACGCTCTACGCGCTGGGCCAGCTATACGGTGTAACACCGGAGGCGATCCAGGCGGCCAACGGCGGACTACCGGAAGGATTGAAAGCTGGTGCGAGCGTGCGCATTCCTCTTGCACCGGGCACTGCCCTCCCGATCCCGATCCCAGCGGACAGCCTTACGCGACGCCAGGTCTACCAAGTGGGGATGCTCCTGCCTTTCTCGATCGCGCGTAACGACAGCACGTTGCAAGCCACGACGCTCGCCACGGAAGGGCCACGCTACTATGAGCCAACACGCATCGCTGCGCAATTCTACGGTGGCGCGCTCCTCGCGCTCGATTCCCTGCGTGCGATCGGCTTGAACGCGGACGTGACGGTTCTGGACCTGGGCGATGATGCGCGCTCATGGAACGCGGCGATGAAGCGTCCGGAGATCGCCGGGATGGACCTGTTCATCGGTCCGTTCCACCGCACGGCCATTGAACAATTGAGCCGATTGAACGCACATGCGCACATCGTATGCCCGGTGCCGCAGACGAACAAGGTGATCCTGGGCCAACCCGCCGTGAGCAAGGTGACACCGACGCGCTCCGACCTCCTGAAGCATGCGGCGCGCTACGTCGCTTTGCGCCACGCTCGCGACAATGTGATCCTCTTACGACCGGATATCGCAGGAGAGCGGGAGATGCAGGAGCAGATGGCGGCCGCGTTGCAGGAAGCGCTTTCCGCACAGCCGAACCGGCTTCGCGACAGCGTGGTCGTCGCCCGGCCCGGCCGTCGCGATCTGGGCGACCTGCAAGGTAAATTGAGCGCGACGCAACTGAACGTGATCGTCGCGCCGAGCGAGGATGTGGAACTGGTGACCACCCTGGTGGGCAAGCTCAAACCGTTGGCCGAGAAATACCGCATCGTACTGGTCGGTATGGAGACCTGGCTCGACCTTGGGTCCGTTGCGGCCAGTGACCTGGACCTCCTGGGCTACACCTTCGCGGCCAGCACCTTCACCGATCTTGCCGACCCGCGTGTGGAGCGGTTCGTGACGGCTTTTCGTGAACGGTATCGTACCGATGCGGACGAGTATGCGTTCCTGGGTTTCGACGTGACGTTCTATTTCCTCACCGCGCTCTTCACACAAGGCACTGGCTTCGCGGATCATTTCGATCAGGTGCGGACAGAGCCGCTGCACATGGGTTTCCGCATGTCGCGCACGGGACCGGAGAACGGTTTCCGCAACGAGCACGCGATCATGGTGCATCAGCGCGAACTGCAACTGCACCGCGCACCTTGATCAGGGCGTGGCAGTGCGTTGCTTCTCCAGGTAACGTTCGGCCACCAGCACGATCACGATCATCTCCAGCAAGATCAGCAGCAGCGAGTGTCGATGGCCGTAAGCGCCGATCGAGGGGGAAGCCATGCGCGTAAGGAAGACGTAGAGCCAGGCGACCAATGCGAAGCCGATGTACCGATCGGTGAGCCGTTCCCTGATGGTCGCGATCAGCGCGAGCAGGAACAGTCCATGCACGAACATCCAATGGAAGCGGAGCCGGAGGTCGGGGTTCAACACGCCATAATGCCCCATGATCGCCTTGGCCTTGAGGATGAGGAAGTCGGGCGAGAGGAGGGTGCGCCAGTGCAAATGACCTGAGGCGCCCATACCGAGCGGCCACGGCATTGGATCCCCGAAGAGCGCATAGTGGCGGGCCATGTACGGCGCAACACAGAGCAGGAACATGATCGAAAAACCGGCGATCCGTAACCGATCCATCTTGGCGCGGTCGTAAACGAGAATGAAGGCGAGCAGCAAGGGGCCGATCCCCAGCAATTCCACGCGCATCAAGTACAGGGTTCCGCAGAGCAGGCCCAATACGCGCGGGTCACTTCCGCGTTTCCAGGCGACAAGCACCAACGGAAGCAGCACCAATGGCCATGTGTCGCTCAGCAGGCGCCAGGCATAGTGCAGGTTCAAGTCAACCGACACGAAGAGCAGCGTTCCCATCGCCGTGGCGAGCGCAAGGGCGATGTTCTTTTGGGAAAGCAGCATGAGCATTGTCCAGATCAAGACACCATGGAGCCCATGTGTGATGACATACAGCGCACCCAGTGAAGGACCGAAGAGGAAATGCATCACGGCCACCAGGTAGGGGTAGAGGGCGCTCCACATCTCGATGTCGCCCGGTGGCGGCATAAGGAGCACGTTCCCTGCAAGGATCTGCCGCGCGCATTTTTCATAGGTCAACCAGTCATCCCCCCTGCTGAGGAAGGAGTTCGAGAGCCATTCGGAGGGAACGAGTTGGACCGTCGCCATCAAAGCTCCAAACACGAAAAAGAGAGCGGCCGCCTTGCCCGTGCGCAGGAACGCCCATGACCAACGCATGTCACGACCGAAGTGCCGGGCGATCTCGACAAGTGCTGCCAGCGAGATCAGGACGAGGGCTACCAGGGGGATGGCCCCATCGCCGGTCGCATGCGGGACAGGGTCGTTCCTGCGGCTGATGAAGAGCGATGCCGATCCGGACCGCACCGTGATCGTGTCCGAAGGGCCTGTCCAGGTGATGAGACAGTCCACATCCTGCGTACCGCCGATCGCCCACACATCGTTCACCGCAGCGAAGGGGAAGCGGTTCGGCGTTGCCGCGGGCGAGTAGTAGCGCGTTCCATCCATGAACATGAAGACTTCGTTCCCTGTGCGCACTTCGCAGGTCGCTTTCCACGCGCTGGTGCGATCGACATGGAGGAACACAGCGAACGTCGCGACCAACACGGTCATGTGGTAGCTCGCGCGGCGCCGGCCGAAGTTCTTCATGGAGGCCGGCAGGAGCGAAGCGTTCACCATCCCGATGAGCAGGACCCAGCCACCGGCATCCAGATTGAGCCGATGCACGATCATGGCCGATAGCCAGAGTGTGATAACGAGGTAGACCACCACCGCGAACCGGACCCACATGGAGGCTCTGGTCATGGAACGTATTTCCGCTGGAAGCATGGCTCTGGAACCCCAGCGCCGCTCCGTCCCGCCGGGGATCGTAACGGGGTAGTACCTGTGACCCTGATCGTACGGGCCGGATGCGCATCGCGCGCCAGGACAGTGTCGCAGGCTGACAGGAACAGGACTGGACTGGCGGGCATCGTCTGCGGGGCTACCCGAAGATGATCATTCCCGCACGATCCGCTGGCTCTTCACCGTGTTGCCATCCATGCGCAAGTGGACCAGGTAGATCCCGGAGGCCACCTCGCCGCCATAGCCGCCGGCGTTGCCATCCCATTGCACCGTGTATCGGCCTTGGGTTTTGTTGCCGTCAACAAGCGTCACGATCTCGCGGCCATCGGCGTCGGTGATCACCACCTGCACGCGCGCTTCGTGGAAGACGTTGAAGTGGATGTTCGCCAGATCACGCATCGGATTGGGATAGACCGGAAGCACGTCACCATCAAGACCGTAGCGGTTCGGTTTGATCCCCACCATACCGTCAAGCACGATGTCGAACTGGCCTTCCACCGCGTTCGGGTCGATGGTGGTGAGCGGGATGATGCGCATGGCGGCGTCCGGTTGTGACGCCCACGGATCGGCGGGAATGTAGGGGTCGCCCTGGAAGTACAATTGGGTAACCAGTTCCGGGAAGCCGATCTTGTTCACCTTGAAGTGGATGTGCTTGGGGCGGTATTGCGCGCCGTTCAAGTACGCACCGGGCACAATGCTCTCGAAGGCGTAGAGGCCACTCGCATCGGTGTATATCGTGGCGCGCAGGTTGAAAGCCGTAGAGGTGTCGTAAACCGCGGCATCATTGGCCTGCCACACTTCGATCTTGGCGCCCGCGACCGGCGTAAGGCAATCGTTGCTCAATACGTAACCGCTCAAGAAGAGCCGCGTTCCCGGCTCATCGATCGTGGCCACCTGCGCGGTGTTCGGTGAACCGGCGAGGTAGTAGGGGCCCAGGATATCATCCGAGGTGGCCACGCAACCGCCTTTCACCATGCTCGTGGACTCCGCGCCGAAGAGGGAGCGCGGCAGGATCAACGAGCCGAGTCCGAGCATGGATCCGGCTTTCAGGAAATTCCGACGGTCCAAGCTGGATGGCTTGGGCTTCTTGGGATCGTTCGTGTTCTCCATGGCTGGTGAGGTTCAGTTCAAGATGATCCGTTGTGCGAAGGATGTGGTTCCGTTCGATGACGGATCGTGTACATGCAGCAGGTATACGCCGGCGGAGAAGGAGCCCAGATCGAGCGAGGTACGTCCATCGGAGGTCTGGGCGCGGTGGGCACGGCGCCCGCTGGCATCGAACACATCGATCATCCCCAAAGGTGATCCGTCCTGCCGTGTGAGGGTGATGATCCGGTCGGCGATCGTGACGCCAATTACAGCATCTACTTGCTCTTCGATGGAGTTGGTCCCTTCGAAGCAAGGCTCGAAGAACGTGAACGGCAGGTCGTTCGACTGGTTCTGGAAGAACACCGATTCAGGACCGATGGTGGTGAAGAGGTTGCGCGTAACGCCATAGCGGTATGCGCCGGGAGGGCCCGCGAGTTGTCCCACATGCAACGTGTACGCACCTGCTGGCAGGCAGAGGGAGTCCAGGTCGGTCTGTTGGGCAACCGCTTCGATATCCAGCGTGCCGCTGCCCACGAGCGTGCCCTCGTCATCGGTCATGCTCCAGGTGAACGTGGCGTCGACCAGTGAACCGGAGTTGAACACGAATACTTGCAACGCATTGCATGGATCCGCTGGGCAAAGGCTGCCGTCGAAGTCGTACACGCAGGTATCCTGTTCGTCCAAGCCGTAGTAGGTGAAGACGATATCGCCGGTGAACGGTGAGCTCGGGAGGACCTGACCGTCCAGCAGGGTGGAACTGTGCGTCTGCTCGCTCTCGCCAATGCCGAAGAAGTTCACCTGCTCGCGTGTGAGCGTGTCACCCCCTTCGTTCACCATGCTGAAGGACGGATAACTGAAGAACGCTCCCGGGGCCGCATGTGCGATCACTTCGATCGACGTGTTGTTGAATGCGGCGTAGGTGACCGAAACGATGTTCAGATCAGCGCAGGTGCCTTGGGCACGCAGGCCGGTGGGCACGCTCGAACCGAGCGCGATCGTCAGCGCAGCACAGAGCGCGGTGCGGAAGTGGGCCGTGGTTTTCATGGGTTTCATCTAAGGTTGAAGGCAAAGATCCTCCGCCATGTTCCCGCCATCAATGGACGAACCCTGTCAGCGCTGGTACTTTTCGCGGATGTGGGTGCGGTACTCCATAGGCGTCATCCCCGTCGCCTTCTTGAACACGCGATTGAAGTAGGCGGGATCTTCCATCCGCAGGGCGTGGCTCACTTCTTTCACGCTCAGTTCGGCGTGCAACAGAAGCCGTTTCGCTTCGAGCAACAGGCGGTCCTGCACCACTTCGCTCGCGCTCTTGCCCAGGCGTTTCTTCACCAGTTCGTTCAGGTGTCCGGGGGTCATGGCAAGGTCGCCCGCATAGGCGTGTACCTGTCGCTTCGCAAGGAACTGCAGCTCTACGAGATCGGTGAACCGTGTTACCGGATCACCGTGGTCCGTGCGTCCAGGGCGGTGGGATCCAGAGGTGCCTTGCCAATGCGCGCATTTCATCAGCAGGATGTTCAGGTAACTGCGCACAACGCCCGGCAGTTCTCCCTTGTTGGATCCCTTTTCGATCTCCTCGATCAGGTGCAGGGCCTCCCCAAGTTGGTCAGTGTCGATCGGGAAGGCCTGCCCATTGCCCGCCGCGCGGAACAAACCCTTCACATCGATGGGCAGCGTCGGCTCGATCATTACGTCCGTACCGAACATCACAGCAGCACCAGTGCAATCCGCCGATCGGCTGAGGCGGTGTACCTGACCGGGAGCGACAAGGTGGACACACGGTGGTTTCAACGTGACATGCTCCAGGTCGATCATATGCTCGCCCGTGCCGGTGGCGAATACGAACAGTTCGTGGAAGTCGTGCCTGTGTACATCGTTCTGCACCGCCGCGCCGCGCGGTTCGATGCGGTCCACGCTGATCATGGTGCGGCCCGCGTCGGGCAGGTGGTGTACCGGGATCAACTCAGGCATGTCGCAATTCTAGTGTCGCCGCGAGCGACCGCGCTGGCAAAGTCCGGGCCACTCGTGGACCGCTGATCGACCGTAGCACTACCGCGCGCTGCTCAGCTTGCGTTGGTATTTGCGCAATTCGTCCCAGCGGTTCTCCACCATCATGCGGCATTGCTCCGGCCAATTGCTGGGGTCGTGCAACTGGAAGCGATCGCCTGCTTCATCGAGCACCTTTTTCAGTTGTGCGGGTTTGGCAGCGGCCATATCGCTCCATGTTCTCAGGCCGTGCTTGCCCAGGTGTTCGGCGATCTTCGGTCCGATGCCCTCCACGATCTTCAGATCGTCCTGCTCGATCCGCTTTCCGAAGGTGCTCGACATCACACGGTACACCTGCTCGGGCAGCGGCTGTTGTTTCAGGGCGGCCTTTGCCAGCGGTGTCTTCTTTGGTGCCTTGTTCACGCGCGTGTACAACTCGTCCAACTCCGCGATCAGAGCAGGAACACGCGAGGCTTCCTTCTCCAAGGCGGCGATGCGTGCAAACTGCTCCGGGTCTTCGGCGATCCGCTCGACGGGGCGTGTCGCCTTGTCCGGCTCCACTGGCACAATGCGTTTCGCGGCGACAAGGCCCATCTTCAACATGGCCACCTGCGCGTTGAGCGTGCTGATCTCCTGCTCCAGGGGTCGACGCGCAGCGGCGGCTTCGTCCTCGCGCACCTTCAAGCGTTGGGCAAGGATGGAATTGGAGATGGCCAGCTTGTCCTCGGTGTCGGCGAGTTTCTTGCGAACACCATCGATCTCGGCCCACATCGCCCGGGTCGCGCTCTTGGCCACCGGTGTATTGAGCAGACCGATGGATACGCCGAGCACCAATGAGCCGAGCATGGCCACAAGTACAGGCACCAGACAAGCCAGACCGGTCGCATATACTTCGGTGAACGGGTTCATCATCATGGTGTCGGTTCGGTTTCTTTGGTGTTCATGGACCCACGTGGATCTCCACGCGGCGGTTCATGGCTTTGCCGGCGCTCGTCAGGTTGTCCGCGATCGGCTCATCCGCACCCACGCCGATGGGTGTGATCCGATCCACGGGCAGCCCTAGATCAACGAGGCGCGCTTTCACGATCTCCGCGCGGCGCAAAGAGAGCCGCTTGTTCAGTTCCGCATCGCCGTCCGCATCCGTATGCCCGGTCACCTTGATCGACAGTTCGGGGTGTGCCATGAGGTGCGTCCGGACCGCGTCGCACCATTGCTGAACATCCCCGGACAATTCCAATTCCTGTTCGTTCTTCACGAAGGGGATCACCAACGAAGGAACGCGTGTGTGATCAGCGATCGCGGCAGCGGCTTCCGGCGGCACAGGATCGGTGGGCTGCAGCGCTTCCGTGCGCGCCATCGATCCATCAGCAACGGTGGGGCCGATATGAATGATCGACGCGCTGGCCGCTCCGGTGGAATTCCCCGCCAGGGGAGCGCATCCACACGAACTCTGCTGGCCTACCCACCAGAGCCCACCGACGATCCATGCGGCAGTAACGGGTATGAGCAGCAGTTGGATCCCTTTCATTCACAACGAGCACAAACGCTATCCCGCTGGCGGGAGGCCGGTCGAAGGCATGAACGCGATCCCATTCCCTTCACGCGGCCCTGTTTGGGCGCATCAATGCTAGGCCGCATCATCCCGGGTTCCAACAGGAATTTCTCAACACCTGTTCATGACTTCGATCCGGGTTCCGCTTTCGCGCGTGCGATACCAAGCGCCCTATGGAAGATTTTCTCGTTGGTGCGCACCAGGTGCATGATCGTCGCGCCCCTGGCGCCCCACTTGCTTGGATGCGGTTCGAACTCCTTCGGATGCTGTGCGATGAGATCCGTCTGTTGTTCCAGATCAAGCATCAACACCGCAAAACCTTCCTCGATCCACAGCGTCATGAAGGTCTTGCCGGGTTTCCCGCCGGGCTTCTTCGACTTGATGCGATACGCCGCCTTGCCGAAGTGGTCGTACTCCTCGCCGTCGAAGTCCTTCAACGCGATGTCGCGTGCGGAGCTGATATCCATGCCTCCAAGGTCCGGAATTCACAGCCGATCACGTCAGCGGTCGGTGCGCGAAGTACGCAGTATGCGTTGCGCCGCATGGTGCCCCATGGCGAAGCAACCTTGCAGCAGGAAGCCACCAGTGGGTGCGTCCCAGTCCACCATTTCGCCAATGGCGAAGAAGTGCGGGAAGCGCTGGAAGGCGAAGCCGGGATCTAGATCCTCGGTGCGGATCCCGCCTACGGTGGAGATCGCCTCTTCGAGCGGGCGCAAGCCGGTTACGGGCAGGCGAAGGTGCTTGCTATCCTCCACCAGATCGGCGGGGGAGAAGTAGCGTTCCTTCGGGGTAACGGCTTTCACCATGGCCAACTGCGCGCGATCCAGGTTCAGGCCTTTGGGGTAGTCCTTGGGCGTGCTGCCTGACAGTTTGCGTAGCAATTGCTCCACGGTGTTGTTCGGCTTCAGGTCGATGTATACGGCGGCATCCGTGCCGTTGGCCAAGGCGTCGCGCACGGCAGGAACGATGGGGTAGATCGCATTTCCTTCCAGTCCGTATCGCGTTATGGTGGCTTCGCCCAGGACACTTCGATCTCCTGCTGTGATCCGGATGTTCTTCAGCGGTTTACCCGCATGCGCCGTGATGAAAGACGCCGGCCAGTGTACGTTGACCCCGCAGTTCGACGATCGGAACGGACGTACATCGATACCAATGGAAGCGAAGTGCGCCGACCAACTTCCTGTGGAACCCGTAACCGGCCAGGAGGCTCCACCCAACGCGAACAGGATGTGGTCAGCCTCCACCACCGCCAGGCCGGCACTGCTTTCGATTATCGGTCGCGCCGCTTCATCGAAGCCGACGAAAGCATGCTCCAGGTTGAACTGGACACCGCGCGCGACCAGACGAACGCGAATGGCATGCAACACTTCGATGGGCTTGATGCCTTTCGTCGGGAACACCCGGCCACTCGTGCCCACGTACGTTCCGATGCCGAGCTCTTCCAACCATGCGCGCAGTTCAGCGGTACCGAACGCATCGAGCGCCATGTCCAGGAAGCCAGGTGGCGAATACAGCGACTTCAGTTCGGATCCTTCCGCGCTGTTGGTCAGGTTGAAACCGCCCTGGCCCGCCACCAGGAATTTGCGCCCAATGCTTTTGCCTTGTTCATAGACATGGACGTCGCCGTGCGGCGCGAGGAAATCAGCGGCGATCAAACCCGCAGGTCCACCTCCGATGATCGCTATGCGCTTGCGTTCCATGGAGCGCAAAGGACAGGGATCATCGCACACGCCCCCTGCATGTGTTCGCTTTTCCCGCAGGTCTCCTGTTTTACCCCTTCGGTGGTGGCTGGCGTGTTGGGATCAACCACTTCGGCGACACGTTGCGCCACGCCAGGTCCATCGCATAGCGGAAGAGTCTTTCGCTGATGTGCTCCATGGATACGTTCGTCCAGCCGTGCTTGCCCCATTTGTTCGGTACCGGGGTGAACGCGTCGGGGTGCTCCTCGCTCAACACGGTTTGTTGCTCCACCGTCAATTTCAACACCGCGCGATGATCGTCGACCCACAGTGTGAGGTAGATCTTCTTCTTCACACTGTAGCTCGGTCGGCCGAAGTGTTCCTTCTCCGCCGTGCCGGGCATGTCCAATGCCATGTCGCGGGCGGTCTGACTGTCCATGGAAGAAAGGTAGCCCGAAGAGGAACTCATCCTCCGCTCACATCCGCATGATCCCGTCAAGGGAACGCGCCGCGCAGCGCTCGAAGTTGGGCATGTGCGGTCAGCGGGTCCTATTTTTCGCCACCGATACCGGAAGCCCGACCATGCGCCCGCACCTTCTGGTCCCATCCTTCTTCGCCCTGGTCCATGTCAGCGTCAACGCCCAGACTCCGCCCACTGAGGCATCAAGCGGTCAGCCCTTCGTTTTCGGCGTCGTGCACGAACTGGAGTCGACCGTGTTGGGGCAGAAGAGGATCTTGAACATCTACCTGCCTGATGGCTATAGGGACACCACGGCGACCTATCCGGTGATCTACGTGCTGGACGGCACGGCCAACGAAGACTTCCCGCACATCGCCGGGCTGGCGCAGTTCATGAACATGTACCAGTTGCTGCCCAAGTCCATCGTGGTAGGTGTCGCCAATATGGGACCCTCCCGGTACCACGACTTCACGGCGCCCACACGTGGGGACAGCGATCTGGTATGGGTGCCCACGGGCGGAGGATCAGCGGCGTTCATCACGTTCCTGGAGAAGGAGGTGCAGCCCTTCGTAGTGCAGCACTACCGCACCTCAGGCCGGCGAACGATCATCGGTCAATCACTCGGCGGTCTGCTGGGCGCGGAGATCCTCTTCACAAAGCCGGAACTCTTCGACGACTACATCCTGGTGAGCCCCAGTTTGTGGTGGGACAATGGTTCGCTGGCCGCCCGCGCTGAGGATTGGGTGAAGACGCACGCAACGCTGCCCAAGCGGATATACATCGCTGTGGCCCCGGACGATGCGATGATGCAAGCCGAAGTGGACCAAGTGGTGGGCGCGCTCCGTGCTCATGCCACACCTCCGTTCACATGGTGGTACGTGCCCTTCCCCGGGGAGAGCCATGCCACCATTCTGCACCGGGCGGTGTACGATGCGTTCGAATCGCTGAACGGCGGGAAGTAGGACCGATCCTGACAGATCGCCGCAGGTAGGGATCAGCCGCGGATGGCGATGCCGCTGATCTCCACGTTCACCCCACGTGGCAATTCTTTTACGCCAACGGTTTCACGCGCGGGCGGGTCGCCGGTGAAGAAGCCTTGGTACACGCGGCTCACTTCGGCGTAGAACTGGAGGTTTGTGATGTGTACGGTACACTTCACTAGGTGATCATAGGTAAGGCCCGCCGCCTCCAGGATCTTTCCCAGATTCTCCATCACCTGCTGGGTCTCCTCGGTGATGTTGCCCATGCGCAACTGGCGCGTGTCGCCAACCTGTGCGATCTGTCCGCTGATGAATATGAAACCACCGGCTTCCACGGCCGGGGTGTATGGTGTGCCAGTTACGGTGCTGCCTCCGGGGCGGATCGTACGCTTCATGATGTGGGATCTCCAAACGCTGTTGCGCAGGGAAGGGCGAAGATGCGCACAACCGGGGCAAAAACAAATGCGGAACATCCAGTCCGGTCCGATGCTGGCGACCGAAGACCATACGGGACTTGTTCCTGCCCGTCATGGCCTGCGGTCAATGCACCGTCACCACGGTGCTTGAAGTGTTGCCCGTCACATCCGAGCAACGCGCCACATACATCCCAGGGGAGAGGCCGCGTAGGTTCAACGTATGAACGGTGCCCGACGGGCCGGATGTTCCGATCGTCTCGTACGCTACTTCCCGACCGGTCATATCCAGCAGTGCAATGCCGGTGAGGTGCTGCCCCCTGGTGGTTATGTACAGCATGTCCGTTGCCGGGTTCGGGAAAGCGTTCACCCCAGCGGTGCGTGAATGATCGGCGACCCCGGTGACCAATTCCCTCCGCACGCGAGCATGGGTCTTTGTGATGTCCACATCCGGAACGCCATCCACGAGGTAGTCGCGATGGTGAACGTAAGCGAGGTAGAAGGGCTCACCCGAACGCCAGAAATAATCCATCGATAAGATCGATTCGTAGTGGACACCTGCCACCATGGTGTCCAGTTCCAAGCTGGACCCATGCACTTTCAACACGTTGGACCATGACGTCGCCTCGGACATCAAGGTGCCCCATCCATCCGCAATAAGGTCTACCTGGATCGTCTCTCCGATCGGTCCCCACGCATCCGACCAGGCCGTACCCTGGCTACAGGGGAACTGGAGATAGATGCTTGGGTCATCAAAATACGAGTCTCCACCCACGAAGTGATATCCGAGGTACTCGAAGGTGTTCGAGGTGGTCTTGTAGTAGGAGCGGTAGGCCGGATCCTGGGTCATGGTCATCATCAGCGTGGCGTCCGGGAAATCAGCGGTACCGGGTTGCCCGGCCGGTGAAAAGAACGCCACCGAGTCATCGACCGAGCCATTCCCGTGGATCTCCCAAACGACATCCGATCCAGAGGCCAACGGTGGAATTGTATCGAACAACCGGTACACCACGCTTTGACCGGGTAAAGGCATATCCGCCGGAATGATCGTTGGTTGCGCGGCAGCTCCCATGGCCGAGCAGACAATGGCCAGTGCTGGTAGGGCCGAGCGCAGGGCGGATGTCCGTCGAATTGGGAAGTGCGATAGACGGGGATATGGGCCGCTGTCCGGATGCGTTCCATCACGGCGTGGTTCTCCTCGTTGCACAGGGTGCGCTGGATCTTCTTCAATACGCGGTAACCCGGCCGCCGGAAAAGTTCCTTCTCCGCGGCGCCGGGCCTGTCGAGGGTCGGGTGCAGGGAGGCGGTTGTCCATTCGGGTAGTGTTCATGGCGGGAGTCGCAGTGGATCATACTGTGTAATCGCATATTACCCGATCCACACGATCCCATCTTCACCGATCCGCACCTTGCGCTCCTTGTATAACGCGCCCAAGGCTTTCTTGAAAGCCTTTTTGCTGATGCCGAACTCCGCGTGGATCTCTTCCGCTGAACTCTTGTCGGTCAAGTGCAGGAGGCCTTGGGTCTGTATGCGTTTCGCCAACAGTGCGGTATTGGCATCGTTGTACTGCCTGTAGCCGATGGGTTGCAGCGTGATGTCCAACTTGTTGTCGTCGCGCACCTGTTTTACATAACCTGTAAGGCGATCACCGATGGAGACAGGCTTGTAGATCTCATTGGCGTGTACCAATCCTTGGTGCGCATTGTTCACGATCACGGACACCCCCAATTCACTTCGTGCGAAGACCACCAGGGCCACTTCGTCGCCGTTCTTCACGGTCAGCTCGGCGTTGTCCAGAAAGGGTTCGATCCGCGTGCTTCCGTAGAGGTGGTCGGTCTGTTCATCCAACGCCACGCGCACCACGTACCATCGACCTTCCTCCATCGCCTTCTTCTGTTCCTCATGGGGTATCAGCAGGTCGGTACTCAAGCCCCAATCCATGTTCGCACCCGCGCCTCGTATGGCTTTCACCCGCAACTGCGCGAATTCGCCGACTTGCACCTTGGGTGGTCGGGTGGTGGCCAAATGGCGGCCCTCCTTATCGCGGTAAACGAACACACGCACCATGCTTCCTTCGGTGTCGGCCTCCAAGCCGTCGGGGCTGGGCAGCAGCACCTCCGCCTCATCATCATCGCCAAGGAAAAGTCCTGCGCTGGTGCGTCGCAGGATGATCAGGTCCTGGGTGCGGCCGGTTCGTATCACAATGGTCGAAAGGTATGGGAGGCCGAAGTTGGTGTGCCCCAGCGCGCGCTGCGGCTGGCCAGGCGGCCTCCAAGCCATGCCATGGGCAAGTACGCCAACCCCAAGTCCAGCACGATGAACCAAACCGGCGCGGGGATCATGAACGCCGCCGCTATGCCGCCGATCAGGTGCAGCCCGCCGACCACCAAGGCAAAGGCCATCTTATGCGAGGCCGCAATGAGCGCTGCGACCAGGCCGCCAACAACGGATGGCACCGCATGGGCCACGAAGGGCGACAGCAGGTGCTTTGCTTGCAACAGGCCATAGGTGTTCAGGTCGTTCGGGTCAAAACCTTCGGCTGGCGGAATGGCCTTCATCATGAGGCCGAGCAGAAAGCCGTTCAGCAGGACACACACTACAGCACCAATGATGACCGCGAGGATGTTGCGGAGCACAGGGTTCATCTCCACGTGGTTTTGAGCGCATGAAGATAGCCGACCCTCTCAGCACGAGGGCGTCCCGCCGGTCAAAGCACCTGCACCAGTGTGCGTGGAACGCCGCTGTAGGTCCGCACCAAAACCACATACTGGCCGGGCTCCGCGCCAGAGAGATCCAGTTGGCCCGGAGCGATGGCGCGCGCGTTGATCATGCGGCCGCTCATGTCCAGGAGCGAGATGCCGAGGATCGGCCTCCGCACTACTTGGACGTGCAACGCGTTGTGCGCTGGGTTCGGGTAGACGATGGTTTCATCCTCCGGGCGCTCCGCCAGCGCCGCCGTTATATCGCATCCTCCATTCGGCGCGTCGCTATAGTCGAACGCGAGGCCGGGGCAAACGGTGAAGAAGTTGTTGGTGCCATTGTCGATGATGGTCGCCGATGGATCGTGGTACACGTTGTTGTTGAACCCATTGATCGTGAGCGTGCCGCCCGCACGTATGGCGTAAATCCCCAAGTTGGTATTGGCCGTAACGTTGGCGTTCACCTCCACGAAGGCGCTCACGAAGGATGAGGAGAGCGTTACCGTGAGCCCATCGCAAACCCATTGCGCACCGATGAGCTCATGCTCCCCATCGGTGCTGATCACGGGTGCGCTGGACGGGATCGCCAGATCGCATTGAGCAATGGAGAACAGCGGAAGAAAGGAGAAGGAAAGGGTAGCCGGTTGTTTCATGGTTCGAGTGTTGCCGGTACATCGGCGATCCCCCGTGGATGTGAACAGCGGTTGCAGTCCGGTTGACCGAACATCCTCGTCCACCTTCTGGCACAGTGGAACCTCGCTATGAAAAGCGTTCACCACTTCCCCGCGTGATCGAGCGGCACCGTCGTATGCGCTCGCAAGTGCTGGTAGCGCAGGTTGTTCAACTGGCGGATGTGGTGCAGGTCGTGCGCCACCCAATTCGTGAGCAGAAGATCGCAACTCACCGGCCCCACGGTGGGGTGCATGTAGAAGTTGTTCCATGGCGCATCGGTCACGCCGCGCAACCAGGCCAAAGACTTTTCGCGCTCTTGCAGGAATTTCTCCAGCGTCGCCTCGAAGTCCTGCTCCCTGTATTTCCGCTCGGTGACCCACACCTGTGGATCGATCTTCGGCATGGGCGCTTCGGGCGTTCCGAGCACGTGCTTCAGTCGGGCACGGAAGTCCTCGCGCTCCTCGTCGTGCAGATGGCAGATGATCTCCAGTGCGCACCACTTCTCCGGTGCGGGTTTCCAACGGATCTCGTCGGGGGTGAGATCGATGAACATCGCGCTGAGCACATCGCGGTGCCGGGCGAGCTGATGGATAAGGTGGGTACGGTCCATAAGGCGAAGAACGCGCAGGTGGACGTGGATCTCGCGTCGCCTGGTACCACCAGCGTCAACCAGGGAATTTGAGCATGGACCGGTTCGTAGGGCAAGGGCCAGTGGTGGCTGGAATCGGGATATGATAGCAAGGGCCATGCGCGGCGCGGCCGGAGTACCTTCACGCACTTCTGTGGAACTACAGGTATACATAGACGCATCCGATATTCGGCTGGAGCGGCTTCGACAGCATGACCCAGGTGCCATCGAAGTATTGTACGACCAGTATGCCGACACCCTGTACGGCCTTGCCTTACGTTGGGCCGATCAGCGCGGTGCGGAAGATCTGATCGAGCATACTTTCGTCGCGCTGTGGAGGAGAGGAGCGGGCTGGGATCCCGCCAAAGGCGGAGCCTTCGCGTACCTCTTCGGCATCATGCTGGGTGAAGCGCGTTCGATGAACATCCACGTGGAATTGTCCATGCTGATCACCACGTTCGGCATGGAGCGTTGGGCGACCGCGCTGGATGCGGGCTCTATTGCGGTATTCGAGGCGGTTTGCATCAAGAGGCTCTCCATCGTGCAGGCGGCCGGTGTTCTCGATGCTGCTCCGAAGGAAATGGAGCGCAGGTTCGGCCGCATGCTGCATGAACTCCTTCAATTCTCACGGCAATGACGGAAAAGGAAATGGACGAGGGCACCATCGCGATGTACGCGCTGGGGATGCTTTCACCAGAGGAGGAGAAGGCCATCGAAGCGGCGGCTGTTGCCGATCCCTCCGTTCGCGCGCGCATCGATGGCGCGCAAGGAGTGCTGGGATCCCTTGCGCACCGGCAAGCCCACATGCCACCGATGGACTTGAAGGCAAGGGTTCTGGGAGCCGTTGAAGAGCAGCGGAAGGAAGAACTGGCAAGCGGGCGTTTTCCGTTGTTGCACGAGGGTTCACGCATCACCGATTTCGCAGCATGGCTGGACCGCCCTGACCTCGTTCGCCCTGCTGATGCAGGTGAGTTCCATGTTCTGGAGATCGAACGGACTGCGGATCGTGAGACGGTGGTGATCTGGTTGGACACCGCGCATGATGAAGAGGTCCATGTCGACGTCGTTGAGCGCTTCCTCATTCTCGAAGGCACCTGCGAGGTGTACATCGGTGACAAGGTGATCCCGCTTGTGCCGGGCGATATCATCACCATCCCCTTGTACGTGCCTCATTCCGTCCGCGTCACCAGTGCCGTGCGTTGCAAGGCGCTTGTTCAGCGCGTAGCCGCATAGCTGGGGCCAGCCCCCAGCGCCGTGCATCTTCACCTCGATCCGCCGCAAGCCACGCGAAACGCAGCGATCAAGCCTTCTCCACGCTCGCTTCGAGCTTGTCGAAGCTCTCGTTCCAACCCTTGGTGCACTCGGCCACCATTTCCGGTGGGAAGTCGGTATGGATCAGGTCCATCACGGTCTTTCCGTTCTTCTCCTCGAAGGTCACAGTCACCTCCTGTTTCTCGGGCCAGTCACCGGGCATGCCTGCCTCCTTGGGTGTGATGATGTTACCATCCTTGTCTCCCGCCCAGGCGCAGATCGTTCGTGGGCTTGGGGCAATGCCAGTCGTCACTGGCGGCATTCCACTAGGTGATGTGGGCGGGATCGGTCCAGAGCTTCCAGACGTGGGCAATGGGCTTGGCGATATGAACGGCGAGGGTGATGGGTGTGTTCATGAGATCGAGTTCTTGGTGACAACGTAATCGCATGAGGTTCGCGATCATGTCGTCAACTCGCGGGAGGCCGATACGATAGCTTCGCCACCATTCCGACCACGCTGTGAACGATCCAACATCCTGTCCGAACTGCCGTTCCGCATTCGCTTATCCCACGGGCACTTCGTGGATGTGTCCCGAGTGCGGGCACGAGTGGAACCCCGATGAGTTGGCGGCAGAGAACGCCGCTGCGGTCGTGAAGGACGCCAACGGAACGTGCTGAAGGACGGCGACGATGTGGTGATGATCAAGGACCTCGCCGTGAAAGGTGCACCCAAAGCCCTCAAGGCTGGCACCAGGGTGCGGAGCATCAAGATCGTCGAGGGTGACCACAACATCGATCGCAGGATCGAAGGCTTCGGTGCTATGGCCCTGAAGTCGATCTATGTGAAGAAGGCCTGAAGGAAGGAGCGTTGCGGTGGCCCAATGCCCCTCGAAGTACCAGTGCTCGTAGCGGATCGATCCCGTGGGCGGGTAGTCGCTCACAACGGCATGGCGCGAACCGCGATAGTCAGGACCAGTGCGCGGTAATTGAACATCGCCGGAGGCGGATCCTGAAGGAAGGACCACAAGGTGCGGCCATCGCCTCGCAGCACCATGCTGTGGAGATCTTCGCGCCATTCGAACCAGACCAGATGATAGTCAGCAGGTGAACGCGGTGCCATGTCGGTGTGCTGGTCCACGTCCATTTCCGCTAAGAAGCGCGTGAAGGCCACGCTGTCCTGCGGTGATAGGAAAGAGGAGGCGGCGGATCGGTATGAGTTCACCGCCCGCTGCTGAAGGCTGTCCAGCATTGGTTCCTGAGCGAGAAGCGCGAAAGGGATCAGGATGAACAGAGAGCTGATGGCGCGCATGTGCCATGCGGTACATAGCAAGGCGAACGAGGTTCAAGCCCCGAGCGCTCTAATCACCCAATCCTTTTCCCTGAATGATCCGCTGCATGTTCTTTTCGATCCTCGCCTCGATGGTCTTGGCTTGTTTGGCCGACGAGAAGTGTAGGAGGTAGCCGCGTTGCCGGCCCGGGGTCAATGCAGCGAAAGCCTTCTTCAAGGCAGGCATCGCTTTCAACTTCTGCGTGAACTCTACGGGCATGTCGAATTCCGCGGTCTTCTTCAGCGCCACCTTCAAGCCGGCCTTCTCCACCTCGACGGCCTCGCTGATGTAGTTCTTCAAGACACGCTCCAGCTTCGTGATCTCCTTCGAACTGGTGAACCGGATCTGGCGCGCCGACCGCACGTTCTTGGTTTGTTGGATCAGGATCCCTTGGTCATCCTTCAGCAGCACGCCCTTGTGGAAGAGCAGCGCGCAATAGTCCTTGAACACATGGATGAGGAAGACGTTGGTGCCTATGAGCGTGTAGCAGGGGCAACCCCATTTCAACTCCTCGGTCAGTCCGCTGTCGAGTGCGATCGCCCGCAGCTTGTTGATCTCCTTCTCCCAGCGTTCGTTCTTGGTGAAGTACCGATCAACCTTGGGGTTCGTGCCTTTCATGTTCGGATACGTCTTGGTCAATGCTTCAACCAGCCGGGCAAGGCGGTGGCTTGCTTCACCCAGATCGTCAATTGCTTTTCGTCGATCTCGTCGTGCTCACGGATGTCAAGGTAACGGGCGTTCTTGTCTTTGCTAGGGCCGGGCGGAATGGGCTTCAGTGACTGTCCGGAGAAGAACGTGATCCGCACGAAATGCGTGAAGACGTGTGTCGAAAGGAACCAGCCCTGACCGTCGACGCCGTAGAACGGTGAGTTCCACTTCACGGCCTTGCGCACCCCCGGCGCAGCGCGCACGATGAGCGCGTCGAGCCATTCACCGATCTCGCGTTTCCAGCCAGGCATGGCGGCGATGTAGGCCTGCACCGGCGCGTCTCCGTCAGCCTTCGCGATCTGCGGATTTCCGCCGGAAAGCAGCTTCACGGGCTTGGCCTTGGCGTGGCGCATTGGGGTGCACTTGGTGGCTTTGGTGGCGGCAACCTTCGCCGCTGACTTGCGGGGTTGCGTGGCGCGAGCAGGCATGGTCGTTTTATGGGAATACCAAAGATGCAACCGGTCGTGATTTCATTGGAGCCTGCCTATCCGATCAGGATATAGTGCGAGCTTCTGCCACCTCCAGAGCCTTTCTTCAGGATCTTCTTCTTCACTAGGTCGAGCATGTCCCGCGAAGCAGTGTCTTGCGAGGACTTCGTGAGCTTCGCCCATTTGCCGGAGGTGAGGTTGCCTTCGAAACCATCCAGCAATTTGTTCAGCACCTTCACCTGTCGCGGGTTCAGGATCGTCTTCGCATGTGCATGCCAGAAGCGGTGCTTGTTCAGCACGATGGCTAGCGTTCTTTCGGAAGCGAGGATCGCGCGATGCAGGCAAGCGAAGAACCATGTGAGCCATTCGGTCACGTTGAGCGGGCCCTGCTGCGAGCTTTCCAGCACTTTGTAGTACTGCTTGCGTTCCGTGCGGATCTGTGCGCTCATGCTGTAGAAGCGCTGTGGCGAACCATCGGAACGCGCCAACAACAGATCGGCGATGGCGCGCGCGATACGGCCATTTCCATCCTCGAAAGGGTGCAGCGTGACGAACCAGAAGTGCGCGAGCGCAGCCTTCATCAGCGGATCCATACTCTTCTCGGTGCCTGCACCGGGCCCCGACCCGGCGTTCACCCATTTGATGAACGCCGCCATCTCTTTCTTCAGTCGTGACGCCGCCTGTGCTTGGTAGTGAACGCGCTCGCGGCCCATAGACCCCGACACCACTTGCATCGGCCCGGTGGAGTCATCGCGCCATTGGCCAACGAGGATCTTGAGCATACCACTACGGCCCGTTGGGAAGAGCGCCGCATGCCAGCCGAACAAACGATCGGCCGTGAGCTTCTCGCTGCAATGCTGCGTGGCATCGAGCATCATCTCTACGATGCCTTCCACGTGACGGTCAACGGGCGCTGCACCGGAAACATCCAGTCCCAATCGACGTGCGAGCGATGAACGCACCTGCTCCGGATCCAGCACTTCGCCTTCGATGGCGCTGGTGCGCAGCACGTCCACGGTCATCGTCTCCAGGTAGGCCTCGCTGCGCAGGTCGAAACCCACGGCAGCCATGCGGCCGAGCAGATGCGCTTGGGCATGACGCACCTTCAGGAGTGCAGGCGTCAATGCATCCGCGTCCCATGTGAAGGTGGGCCAGGCTTTGCGTTCGTGGATGTAGAGCGGCATGGAGGCTGATCCTGGATGCGGCGAAAGATACGTTTAAACTCCGCAGATGTTGCGGAGATTAAGAAAGCTATTCTCCGCACGCGCTACCTGACCGATGGGGCGGGTGGGAGCAACCGCAGGGATCGATGCGGACCGATCATGATCGGCACCAACTGCGACAACCCCGCCAATTGGAAAGGCGATCGGTTCAACAAACGGTGATCGTTGTCAGGAATCGTCGGGGTCGAACATGCGGCCGCTGTACGAAGGGCTACAGCGGAGACCCTGATCGGCCCCAACCGGGACAAGCTCGTCACAATTGGAAAGGGATCGGTTCAAAAGATTATCCCGAACGGGCAGGGTCCCGTAGGAAAGGGGAACCTGCCAAGGTGCAAAAGATGCGTTTGCCTTGGAGAGGGGGTCGGATGTACGCTGTGTTAGAAATATCTTCGGCGACCAACTGAGCCCCTTGCATGCGGTATTGGATCATGGTTGCATGTGCCTTCACGGCTGTGGCGCTCCGCGGCCAGGGCACAATCCTGCCTTTGCTGTACTACACACCACCCACTTCAGGATGCAACGGTGTCGCCGCCTTTCTTGATAGCACCAGCAACTGCTTTCAAGGGATCTATACCATCAGTCCCATGGGCTGCGTCAATGGTATCAACATCTCAGGCGATACGGCCTTCTTCTCCATTTGCTCCGTCCCTTGCGAAGTGGTGTACTTGGACGGCTGGGGCTTGCCTTGCATTTGTGGGCTTGGTTTTCCCACCTCGCTGCTCGAACGCCGGGAGGCCTCGCTGCTCACGTTGAGCAGGATGGATGATGACTTGGTCATCACCGCGCCGCATACGCTCAGCGATCCATGGTGCCGCATCTATGGATCTTCGGGACGTGTGCTAGTGCAGGAACGATTACCCTCTGGTACGAAATGGAGGATCGATGTTGCGGGCTTGGAACAATTCCTGATCGTGGAACTTCGCACCGCAGAGCACGCTCTTGTTGGGCGGCCATGAGGGCTAACCTAGGATACCGAGGAGGAGACCTATGCGGAGGTCTGGAACCTAACCGGCAGGCCCGCCCGCATGATCGCCCGCATTGGTAAAGGATCACACGGTGCGAACGAATGGTCGGGGCCGCCCGTGATCACCAGGCATTGCCGCATTGCGAGGAGGAACGACGAAGCAATGCGTGAGCGATCGCAGCAGGCCTGCATTTGAGGCCGGTAGCACACAAGCCTCAGTACGGCGGACGAGAACCACAAGCGGAAAGCGCGACCCCGAGGCGTTGGGGCACGCCCGCGAATTGGAAAATGGATCGGTTCAATGGGTGATGCCGATATTCGGGAACCATGCCCGAACGGTTCCACCGTCGATCCATCCGGTTGAACGGGTACGATTACACGCGTGCCGGTGCGTATTACGTGACCGCCTGCACGCATGAACGGGCGCACATGTTCGGCGATGTGGCCGATGCGATCATGGTGCCAAACGCCATGGGTGCCGCGGTGCAACGGTGTTGGGATGCCATACCCGAACACATGCCCATGGTCGTGTGTGATGCATTCGTGGTGATGCCGAACCACGTACATGGGATCATCGTGATCACGGATATGGTGGCATCCGATGATGCGATGGCCGGCGGTTGGTCGGTCGGGGCCGGGAATTTCCGGCCCGTACAACCGCCGGTTCCGCCCGCCGACATGATCACGCCACCCGATAACGCCAAACGTATAATGCCCGTGATGCAAAAGGGTTCATTGGGCCACATCATGCAAACGTTCAAGGCCGCCGTTTCACGGCAGGCCATTCGCGATGGGTTGATGCCGCGTGGCGCGCCCATTTGGCAACGCGGGTATTACGAACACATCATTCGCGACGGCGCCGCGCATGACCGCATCGCGCAATATATCGCAGACAACCCCGCCAATTGGCCGAAGGACCGATTTCAGGGCGCGCAATGATGTACGGGCGGGAAATTTCCCGCCCCATCGCCGACAACCCAGCGAATTGGGCGAAGGACCGATTCCGAGGCGCGCCATGACGTACGGGCGGGAAATTTCATGCCCCAACCAACCCACAGGAACGCAATGAACGCGCCGTTCATGTTCGACCCGCATTGGTAACGGATCACCCGGTGCGAACGAATGCCCGCGTGCCGCCCGTGATCATCAGGTATCGCCGCATTGCGAGGAGGAACGACGAAGCAACGCGTGAGCGATCGCAGCAGGCCTGCATTTGAGGCCGGTAGCCCACAGACCGCCGCACAGCGGACGAGGACTACAAGCGGAAAGCGCGACCCCGAGGCCCGGCTCATGGGCTGGGAGAGGGGGCAGGCCCTTCCGTTGGAAAGGGGGTTGGTTCCACTTGTGATAATGCACGCCGACGACCATAATGGCCAGCGCGCCCTTTACCTTTGGGGCAGATCCACTACGAAATGAAGGGCATTACCATTCTTGAGGACCGGTCCAGCAAGAAGCAATACCTGCAGATCGACATCGCAGAATTGGACAAGCGCCGCGAGCAGATCGAGGACATGATGGATGGCCTCATCGCGGAGCAGCGGGCTGGCCAAGCCACCATCAGTGTGGAAGCCTTGGAGAAGAAGCTTCGCAAGCAAGGCAAGTTGTGATCTATCAGGTCCGCATTGCGCGGGATGCCGAGCGCGACATCGCTGCGTTGCAAACGTCTGTTGTGCCGCGCGTGTTCAAGGCGATCAAGGCGCTGGGCGAGAACCCACGACCGCCTGGGTGCAAGAAGTTGAAAGGTATTCAAGCCGAATCCTGGCGCATCCGTGTGGGTGCCTATCGGATCCTCTATTTGATCGACGATTGGAGGTGCGCGAAGTGGGACATCGAAAGGATATCTATCGCTGACCCGCATTGGTAACGGATCACCCGGTGCGAACGAATGCCCACGTGCCGCCCGTGATCATCAGGCATCCCCGCATTGCGAGGAGGAACGACGAAGCAACGCGCCTGCCTGCTGAAGGCATGGTGGGCGATCGCAGCGGACCTGCATGTGAGGCGGGTAGCCCACAGCCGATCAGCAGCGAAGACTACGAGCTACGAGCGGAAAGCCTGCCTGCCGG